>ERZ1740067.1404-NODE-1404-length-16544-cov-7.156104_pt1 | contig 16544 bp, 14 predicted proteins | sample MGYA00581736_ERZ1740067 | MGnify/ENA primary metagenome ERZ1740067 (study PRJEB43018, sample SAMN04849236) | marine metagenome | isolation source: floating plastic debris | place: Pacific Ocean | collected 2008-08-27 | study: EMG produced TPA metagenomics... | reverse complement strand
GCCCAAGGCCGGGTAACTGCCAAGATCGAAGTGACACTTCTGTCGCCCACACCTACGGGCGATTGGACCGCCCTTATCAAGCCGCTGCGCAAGGTAGCGGAGGGTGAGCAGATCAGCTTTGATGCAGGCCTCGTCGCGATGTTGATCGCCAAGCAAGATGGGCAAGGCGTGCTGTCGTTCAACCTCTCAGGCGGGGCGTTTGACACTGCACTTGCGGCCGCAGGCGCAATGCCGCTGCCGCCTTATATCGAGGCAAAGCGCAAAGCCGACGCGCAGGACCGTGTCGATTACCAAACCGTCTTTGCCAAAGAACAAGGCGCTGTTGCTGCTCCCACTGCATCGCTGCATTTCGATCAGGATCTTTTGGCCAAGATTGCCGCCAAAGGGGTGGATTTCGCCGAAGTGACCCTGCATGTCGGCGCAGGCACGTTTTTGCCCGTGAAGGTGGATGACATCACACAGCATAAGATGCATGCCGAATGGGGGGCCGGCAGTTCCGAGGCTGCGGCCCGCATCAACGCAACCCGTGCTGCAGGGGGCCGCGTGATCCCCGTGGGCACTACTGCATTGCGCCTGATCGAAAGCGCTGCTGCCACTGATGGCACGATGCAGCCATGGCAGGGCGATACCGATATCTTTATCACGCCTGGCTACCAGTTTCGCGTCACTCAGGGGCTGATGACAAACTTTCACCTGCCCAAGTCCACGCTAATGATGCTCGTCTCTGCGCTGATGGGCGCCGAGCGGGTTCGTGATATCTACGCCCACGCTATCGCCAAGCGGTATCGCTTTTTCTCTTATGGTGACAGCTCGCTGCTTATCCCCTGACGTTTGCCGTTTCGAGGGACGTGAGAGCCGACAGGCGCGCGGCTGGCGCGGTGGACAAGCGCCAACGCCGGGAAACGACACCCGAAAGTCGTCTCCAAGCTATCGCTTTGCGACCGACTCAGGCACGCTTGAAAACACACGCCAAGACCGAGGGTCGCAGTTATGAAACAAGTACTTGCCTCCTCCTGGGCGTTGTTGCTGGGAATGATGCTTTTGATGGTCGGCAACGGCCTGCAAGGGTCTCTTTTGGGCATTCGCGGCGGCGATGCGAATTTCTCGACCTTCGAGATGTCGGTGGTGATGTCGGCTTATTTCGTAGGTTTTCTGGGCGGCTCCCGGCTGGCGCCCGAGATGATCCGCCGCGTCGGGCATGTCCGGGTCTTTGCGGCGCTTGGCTCATTGATTTCGGCGGTCCTGATCCTTTATCCGATCCTGCTTGATCCGATTTCGTGGACGTTGGGTCGTGTTATCATCGGGTTTTGCTTTTCGGGGGTCTATGTGACTGCCGAAAGCTGGCTTAACAATTCAGCCGATAATGAAAACCGGGGCCAGGCGCTGTCGGCGTATATGTTAGTGCAAATGACTGGCATTGTGGTGGCGCAAGGCCTGTTGCTGATCCCGGATCCAAGTGGCTATTTGCTGTTTATCCTGCCGTCGATTTTCGTGTCGCTCGCCTTTGCGCCGATCTTGTTGTCGATCAGCCCGACACCTGCCTTTGATGCGGCCAAGCCGATGACCCTGCGTGAGCTGATAAACACGTCACCGCTGGGTTGTGCTGGCATGTTCCTGCTGGGTGGTGTCTTTTCGGCGCAGTTCGGGATGGCAGCTGTATTTGCCACCCTGATTGGGCTGACACTGGGCCAGATTTCGATCTTTATCTCGACGATCTATGTCGGCGCCCTGGTGCTGCAATATCCCATCGGGTGGATCAGTGACCGGATGGACCGCCGCAGCCTGATCCTGGCTGTAGCGCTGGCTGGCGGCATCGGAGCGATGGTCGGGTTCTTCTTCATGGGATCCTTCCCGGCGCTTTTGTTTGCCGCCTTTGTCATTGGCGGTATGTCGAACCCGCTTTACGCCCTGCTGATCGCCTACACGAACGACTTTCTCGAGCACGAGGATATGGCTGCTGCTTCAGGTGGGCTGATCTTTATCAATGGCATCGGTGCGATTGCGGGTCCGCTGATTACAGGCTGGATGATGGGTGTGATCGGCCCGCGCGGCTTTTTCCTGTTTGTCGCGATCCTGCTGTTTGCGCTTGCGGCTTATGCAGCCTACCGGATGACGCAGCGCGCAATCTCGACGCCGGTGGATGACACCACGTCTTACGCACCGATTTTCCCGTCCACGTCCCCCGTCGCGGTGGAGGTGGCGCAGGAATACTATATCGAGACCGCCCTTGAAGAGGGAACCGATGCCGAAGACGCCGACACGCGGCTTTGATGTTACGGTCTGTTACGGAAGGTGAGGCGCTAAATTTATTTGGTTGCCGCCTGTTAACGGTTTTGTAACAGTTATCGGAACGAAGCGGGGCGCAAGCGAGGAGCATGCCATGCGGGGTCCGGACGATGTGTTGAATTACTGGCTGGATGAGATCGGGCCAGAGGGGTGGTACAAAGGCAGCGCCGAGCTGGACGCCGATATCAAGCACCGCTTCGAGACGACATGGAATGGCGCAATGGAAGGCCGCTGTGCTCTTTGGCTGACCTATCCCAGCGGTGCGCTGGCCTACATTATCCTAACCGATCAGTTTTCCCGCAATATGTTCCGCGACACGGCGAAGGCGTTCGCGTCTGACCATTGCGCGCTGGCCGCTGCGAAAGCCGCTATCGACAAAGGCTGGGACATGCGCATCGACGAACCTGCACGGCAGTTTTTCTACTTACCCCTGATGCATTCGGAAAACCTGTGCGATCAGGATCGCTGCGTGCGTTTGATGGTCACGCGGATGCCCGAGCATGGCGAAGACAACCTTCTGCATGCCAAGGCCCATCGTGAAGTGATCCGGCAATTTGGTCGGTTTCCGTTTCGTAACAAAGCGTTGTCGCGGCGTGCAACAGAACCCGAAGCAGCCTTTATCGCGGATGGCGGTTACGGCGCCACAGTCGAGGCGATGCGCGTCTGATACTGCTTTGAACTGCGACACTATCCCCTGTCGCTCACAGCTTCGATGCAATATAGTTTAGCATTAAACTTGTTTGTAGACCGGAGGGCCAGATGGCTGCCAAATCCTTTGATATGATTGTAATTGGTGCCGGACCAGGGGGCTATGTTGCGGCCATTCGCGGGGCGCAATTGGGCTTAAACGTCGCGATTGTTGAACGTGAACATATGGGCGGCATCTGCCTGAACTGGGGCTGCATTCCAACCAAGGCGATGCTGCGCTCTTCAGAAGTGTTTCACCTGATGCACCGCGCGAAAGAGTTTGGCCTAAAAGCGGACGGCATTGATTATGACCTTGATGCGGTCGTAGCCCGCTCACGTGGCGTAGCAAAACAGCTGAACGGCGGCGTCGGGCATCTCCTGAAGAAAAATAAGGTTACGACGATCATGGGAACGGCGACGATCCCGGCAAAAGGCAAGGTGACCGTCACGACCGAAAAAGGCACCGAAGAGCTGACCTCGCAGAACATTATTCTTGCGACCGGCGCACGCGCCCGAGAATTGCCCGGGCTTGAAGCGGATGGCGAACTGGTCTGGACCTACAAGCACGCGCTCACACCGTCGCGGATGCCGAAAAAACTGCTGGTCATTGGGTCCGGCGCAATCGGGATCGAATTTGCGAGCTTCTACAATACGCTTGGCGCAGATACGACGGTCGTAGAAGTCATGGACCGGATCCTGCCTGTCGAGGATGCCGAGATCAGCGGCTTTGCAAAGAAGGCCTTTGAAAAGCAAGGCATGAAGATCCGTGAGAAGACAATGGTCAAACAGCTTGACCGTGCTGTGGGTAAAGTCACTGCTCATATCGAACAGGACGGCAAAGTGACCAAGGAAGAGTTCGACACCGTGATCTCTGCGGTGGGTATTGTCGGCAACACCGAAGATCTGGGCCTCGAAGCGCTTGGCGTCACGATTGATCGCACCCATGTCGTCACGGACGAGTTCTGCCGCACTGGCGTCGAGGGGCTTTATGCGATCGGCGACATCGCAGGCGCGCCTTGGTTGGCCCATAAGGCCTCTCATGAAGGGGTCATGGTCGCCGAACTGATTGCCGGCAAAAACAACGTGCATCCGATCAAGCCTGAAAGCATCGCAGGCTGCACCTATTGCCACCCGCAGGTGGCGTCAGTGGGTCTGTCCGAGGCCAAAGCAAAAGAACGCGGCTTTGAGATCAAAGTTGGTCACTTCCCCTTTGTTGGCAACGGCAAGGCTATCGCTCTGGGCGAGCCTGAAGGGATGGTGAAAACTGTCTTTGACGCAAAAACGGGTGAGTTGCTTGGCGCGCACATGATCGGCGCCGAAGTGACGGAGATGATCCAGGGATATGTCGTTGGGCAAAAGCTAGAAACCACCGAAGAGGACCTGATGGAAACGGTCTTCCCGCACCCGACGCTGTCCGAAATGATGCATGAATCTGTGCTGGATGCCTATGATCGGGCGATCCACTTCTGATCCAATTGCGCGCTGACGCGCATTCTTTTTACTGATTTGGCACGCCGCTGCAGAGTATCGTCTTTGTGGCGGCGTTTTTCGTTTCGGTATTTTCAGACAAAAGAAGACGGACGTTGACGCGCTGCTCTTGTCGGTTCACTTGAGAGAGATGGACGCGGCACGCACAGATTGGCGGTTGGTGATTTTGCTTTGGGTTGCAGGCCTTTTGGCGGCAGCGCAGTTTGCAAAAGTTTCCTTGGTTTTAAAGGATGTTGCGCGCTTTTTTCAAAGTGATCTGGCGGGTGTTGCGCCCATTGTGTCGGTTGTTGGTGTCATTGGTATTGTCTTTGGCGTGATGGCTGGGGCCTTTGTTACGCGCCTTGGGGCGCGACGGGTCATTTTATGGGCGTTGATCGGCGGTGGTGCGCTGTCGCTTTTTCAGGCCATCGGCCTTGGCTTTACGACGATGATGGCGTTGCGGATCCTCGAAGGGATTTCACATCTTGCTTTGGTTGTGGCGGCACCCACTTTGATGGTGCGTGTGAGCGCGCCGCAGGATCACTCGGTGGTCATGGGGCGTTGGGCGACGTTTTTTGGCGTCAGTTTCGCCATCTCGGCCGTGGTGTTGCCAGCCCTTGTCGCTTTGGGCGGGCGCAAACTGGTCTGGGCGGTTCATGGTGTTCTAATGCTTGTCATCGCAGGCTGTCTGGCGCCTTTTCTGCCAAAGGGGACACGCAGCGCGGTCCCGATCCAGTGGGTGGCCGAGCATCGCTTGATTTATAGCAGTCCGAGGCTTGTCGCCCCGGCACTCGGTTTTTTCTGGCACACGTTGATGTTTGTAGCGTTGCTGACGTTCCTGCCCGCGCAGGTTCCCGTTTGGGTTGCTGTGCTGTTGCCGCTTTTGTCATTGGTTGGCACGTTTGGGGCTGGATTTCTGGCGCGTTGGATCGCGCCTGACAGGATCGCTGTTGCGGGCTTTCTGGCCACTGCGGCACTTGCCTTGATCGGCTTTGGCGCATCCGTGCCAACGCTGTTACTATTTGTTTTTATTGGGCTTGTTCCCGGCGCCAGCTTTGCGGCAATCCCGCATTTCAACACAGCGCCCGAGGACGTCGCCAGAGCGCAGGGCGCTGTTGCCCAGCTTGGCAATATCGGAACGGCCAGCGGTACGCCGCTTTATGCATTGGCCTTGGGCGGGGTAGGGCTCGGCCCGCTCACCATCGCGCTTTGCGTCTTTGGCGTCATCTCGCTTTTGCTCATTCGAAGGGCCATTGACGGGCATGCGAAAGAAATGTCTTAATGTTCGCCTAATGTTCCATTAATCTATTGGCCGGTGTCTCTTGGCCCGCTATCTGTAAGGGCAACATCGTCTGGGGGGCAGGATGCCTGAGCTGAAAAAGATCGAAGTGCGCGGCGCGCGCGAGCACAATCTCAAATCCATCGACGTGGATATTCCGCGTGATGAACTGGTGGTGATTACCGGCTTGTCAGGGTCGGGCAAATCGTCTTTGGCGTTTGATACGATCTATGCCGAAGGTCAGCGCCGTTATGTTGAATCGCTTTCAGCTTATGCGCGCCAATTCCTTGATATGATGGAGAAACCTGACGTCGATCACATCTCGGGCCTCAGCCCCGCGATTTCGATCGAGCAGAAGACGACCAGCAAGAACCCCCGCTCGACCGTCGGAACCGTGACCGAGATTTACGACTACATGCGCCTTCTCTTTGCGCGTGTGGGCACCCCGTACAGCCCTGCAACTGGCCTGCCTATCGAGGCGCAGCAAGTGCAGGATATGGTTGACCGCGTGATGGCGCTGGAAGAGGGGACACGCGGTTATCTTCTGGCCCCCATCATTCGCGACCGCAAAGGTGAGTATCGCAAAGAGTTCCTTGAGCTTCGTAAGCAAGGTTTCCAGCGCGTTAAGGTTGATGGTGCGTTCTACGAATTGGACGAGCCGCCGACGCTCGACAAGAAGTTTCGACATGATATCGACGTCGTTATTGACCGGATCGTTGTCCGCGAAGGGCTTGAGACGCGGCTGGCTGACAGCTTCCGTACCGCCCTTGATCTGGCCGACGGCATCACCATTCTCGAGACGGCTCCCAGCGAAGGCGAGCCGGAGCGGATCACGTTTTCCGAGAACTTCGCATGCCCGGTCAGCGGATTTACAATCCCCGAGATTGAGCCACGGCTTTTCTCATTCAACGCGCCTTTCGGAGCTTGTCCGAGCTGTGATGGTCTTGGGGTTGAATTGTTCTTTGATGAACGCCTTGTGGTGCCGGATACCACCATCACACTCGAGAATGGCGCACTTGCCCCCTGGCGCAAAGGAAAGTCACCGTACTTTCTGCAAACCATTGAAGCAATTGCGAAACATTATGAGTTCGACAAAAAGCTGCCGTGGAAAAAACTGCCGGCTTTTGTTCAGCAAGTTTTTCTTTACGGCTCTGGCGATGAGGAAATCCCGTTCCGGTATGACGAAGGTGGCCGCGTTTACCAAGTCACGCGTAGCTTTGAAGGTGTCATCCCCAACATGGAGCGCCGCTACCGCGAAACCGACAGTAACTGGATCCGCGAAGAGTTTGAGCGGTATCAAAATAACAGACGCTGTGGCACTTGTGACGGCTACCGGCTGCGCCCGGAAGCGCTGGCCGTCAAAATAGCAGGCTTGCATGTCGGCCAAGTTGTCGAAATGTCAATCAAAGACGCTTTCGAGTGGTGTGAAACCGTTCCGGCAAGCCTGACATCACAGAAAAACGAGATCGCGCGCGCAATTCTGAAAGAGATCCGTGAGCGGCTTGGATTTTTGAACAATGTCGGTCTCGAATATCTTACGCTAAGCCGGAATGCAGGCACTTTGTCTGGCGGCGAAAGCCAGCGCATTCGCTTGGCGAGCCAGATTGGGTCAGGGCTCACAGGTGTGCTTTATGTGCTGGATGAACCCTCTATCGGCTTGCACCAGCGCGACAATGATCGGCTGTTAACGACGCTCAAGAACCTGCGCGACCAGGGCAACACCGTGATCGTGGTCGAGCATGATGAAGAAGCAATCCGCGAAGCGGATTACGTTTTCGACATTGGGCCGGGTGCTGGAATTCATGGCGGTCAGGTCATTGCGCACGGCAAGCCTGCCGATATCGCTGCAAACGAAAAATCAATTACAGGTCAGTATCTTACGGGCACGCGCGAGATTGCTGTACCAACAGAACGCCGCAAGGGAAATCGCAAGAAGATCAAAGTTGTCAAAGCGTCCGGCAATAATTTGCATGACGTCACTGTTGACTTCCCACTTGGTAAATTCGTTTGTGTGACAGGCGTTTCCGGTGGCGGCAAATCGACGTTAACGATCGAGACGCTGTTCAAAACAGCCTCGATGCAATTGAACGGTGCGCGGCAGACACCTGCACCCTGTGAGACGATCAAGGGGCTTGAGCATCTCGATAAGGTTATCGACATCGACCAGCGCCCAATTGGGCGCACGCCGCGTTCAAACCCAGCCACTTATACTGGCGCGTTTACCCCGATCCGCGACTGGTTCGCCGGATTGCCCGAAGCAAAGGCGCGCGGCTACAAGCCGGGCCGTTTCAGCTTTAACGTCAAAGGCGGGCGGTGTGAGGCGTGCCAAGGTGATGGCGTTATCAAGATCGAAATGCACTTTCTGCCCGACGTCTACGTGACCTGCGAAACCTGCAATGGCGCGCGCTATAATCGCGAGACGTTGGAGATTAAATTCAAAGGCAAATCCATTGCCGATGTCCTCGATATGACGGTGGAAGATGCGCAGGAGTTCTTTAAGGCTGTGCCGTCGATCCGTGAAAAAATGGATGCGCTTGTGCGTGTTGGCTTGGGCTACATCAAAGTCGGCCAACAAGCGACGACGCTGTCTGGTGGCGAAGCGCAGCGTGTGAAGCTTTCCAAAGAATTGGCGAAACGCTCGACTGGTCGCACACTTTATATTCTGGATGAGCCGACAACTGGTCTGCACTTTGAGGATGTGCGTAAGCTACTGGAAGTGTTGCATGAACTGGTTGATAGCGGGAACACGGTCGTGGTGATCGAACACAACCTTGATGTTGTGAAAACCGCCGATCATATCATTGATATCGGTCCCGAAGGGGGCGACGGTGGGGGCCGTGTGGTCGCCGAAGGCACCCCTGAAGAGGTGGCCGAGGTCGCCGAGAGCCATACCGGCCATTACCTAAAGCCGATGCTGACACCCAGACCGAAACGCGTCGCGGCAGAGTGATCTGCCGCGCAGGTTTTAGGGCTATCTACTTGGCAGGGCAGGTCGTCACGCCGATGATCGTATAAATCGGGCAACTGCGCAGCAGTCCTGTAACAAGCGGAACAACCCCCAGCAAAAGCAGCCAGTTATAGGCAGTTTCCGGTCCGATAAAAAATGCCGTCAGCAGGGCGATCCCGACGGTCACCCGCGCGATGCGGTCAATTCCACCAACATTTTTCCTAAGCATGATATCTCTCCTGTTTTTACAGGAACACCTTATACATATAATAATTTATGAATATGATGTAGATCAAGAAACTGCCTTTAATCAGCCTTTCTCTGGCCGAAGAGTTCACCGATTAAACACGTATGTCTAACCGTGTTTTCTTCCTTGTGGCGTTGGTCCTTTTGGGCTTCAGCCCACATCCAGCAAAAGCCACTCAGGCGTATAGCGAAAGTCTGATGGACTGCGCGGTTCTTTTCAACACGTCCAATCGGATCAACCCCGAGCGTGCCGATCACGGCAAAGGCCTGGCTCTTTCCCGAATTGCCGAGGCTCTGGAGAAAGCGGCTCACGATCAAGCGGTGAACGAAGGGCAGGATGCTCCGGAAAGCTATCTGTCACAACTCAAGGCCAGCAAGATTTCCCATTGGGACAGCAAGGGAATGACGTATGTATTTTCAGACGATTTTCGGGATTGGATGACGTACTGTCGGAAATTCGCAGACCATCTTGGGTTTGATTTCAAGAACTTGCCTTAGGATCTTCTGCGCGTTTCAAATCGTGGCAGCATCGCACTGAAATCGCGGCCCAGTCCGTCTTCGTCCTCAACAAATTGCGTATAAAGCGTCTGCGCCAACTGCCCCATGGGAGTGTCTGCATCCGCACTTTCTGCAGCCTGCTGGGACAATCGCAAGTCCTTAAGCATCAACTCAGCCGCAAAACCCGGTTGATAGCCATTATCGGCGGGAGATTTTGGCCCTATCCCCGGGGCAGGGCAGTAGGCGTTCATCGTCCAGCTATATCCCGATGAGGTGCTCACAACATCGAACATCTTCTGGCGGTCCAGCCCCAGCTTATCGGCCAGTGCGAAGGCCTCGCAGGTCCCGATCATGGTTACGCCAAGGATCATGTTGTTGCAGATCTTTGCGGCTTGCCCGGCCCCGGCTTCGCCGCAATGGACGGCCTTTTGACCCATGATGTCGAAAAGGGGGTTAACTTTCGTAAACGCGGCCTCAGTGCCACCGGCCATAAAGGTTAAGGTCCCGGCAGAAGCGCCTCCGATCCCGCCGGATACAGGCGCATCGACCGCCATAAGACCCGCCGCATGGGCATCATCCGCGACCGCGCGTGCGCTGTCCACATCCACGGTCGAGCAATCCAAAAGCACCGCCCCAGACGGCATCGCAGGGATCACCTCGGCTGCGACCGCACGCAGAATCGCGCCGTTCGGAAGCATCGTAATAACCACGTCAGCCCCGTCTGCTGCCGCGGCAGCCGAGGCCGCCATCGTTAGGCCCGTCGGCACTGCCGATACGTCAAAGCCGGTCACATCATGGCCAGCGCTGACCAGATTTGCCGCCATCGGGGCGCCCATATTGCCCAATCCCACAAAGCCGATTTTCATGGCGATTCCTTTCAAAGCGTCAGTGCATCGGGCCCCAGTGGCCGCAGCATTTTTGACATGTCCACATCCGGTAGCGCATCCATATCATGCTGCCAATTTGGGCGGCGATCTTTGTCGATGATTGCAGCACGAATGCCCTCGATAAAGTCACCATGTTCCATCGCGCGATGGGTAAAGCGATACTCCAGCTCAAGGGCGCGTTCGATATCCTCCGCCCCGCGCAATCGATGGATCATCTCAACTGCGCACCCCATAGCCAGAGGAGAATTTCGCCCAAGTCTTTTAAGCGTTTCTTTTGTAAAATCAGTCTCTTCGCTGCGTAAGGATCGAAGAATATCCGCCAAACTCTCACCCGAAAAATGCGCGTCGATCTGGTCTTTTAGACTGGCAAGAGTGCCATCTGCCACCGTGAGCGCAGTCGCATCAACCTGCGTCCAGTCACCGGTTTCAACAAGGGCGGACTTTACGGTGTCCCAGCCGGTCTTGGGGATAAAGTAATCCGCAAACCCGGCCAAAATTGCGTCAGCCGGGCCCATACGTCCTGCCGTTATACCCAGGTATTCGCCCAAGCGGCCGGGTGCATTTGCAAGAATCAGCGAACCGCCCACATCGGGCACCAGCCCGATGCCAACCTCTGGCATTGCGATCTGGCTGCTGTCACAAACGATGCGGTGCGATGCATGGCACCCCACGCCGACGCCCCCGCCCATCGTAAAGCCTTGCAGGAAGCTGACGACGGGTTTGGGAAACCGAAACAGCTTGGCATTCATCCGGTATTCATCACGCCAAAAGCGCCGACCATAGCTGAAATCGCCCGCTGTTCCGGTCGCATACATCTCAGCGATATCGCCACCTGCGCAAAAGGCTTTTTCGCCTTCGGCATCCAGGATCAACAGCGCGACATCGGTATCTTCCATCCACACGTCTAACGCAGCATCAATCGCCAGGCACATGTCATATGTGAGCGCGTTCAGCGCCTTTGGACGGTTCAAAGTGATCCGGCCCGCACGCCCTTCTTTACGAATATGAATGTCAGCACTCATTTCGTTAACATGTGCCGCGCAACGATCAGGCGCATGATTTCGTTCGTGCCTTCGAGGATTTGGTGGACCCGCAGATCGCGGACCAGCTTTTCGATGCCGTAGTCGCCAAGATACCCATACCCGCCGTGCAATTGCAGGCACTGATCCACAACATCGCTGCCCGTTTCAGTCACAAGCTTTTTGGCCATCGCGCAATATTGCGTGGCATCGGGCGCGTTCGTGTCCAGTTTCCAGGCGGCTTGCCGCAAGAAGGTACGTGCCGCTGAAAGATTAATCTCCATATCTGCAAGGCGGAATTGCAAAGCCTGAAATTGGTCGATCGGTTTGCCGAATGCCTGCCGCTCACCCATATAGGCAACAGTCAAATCCAGCGCCTGTTGCGCAGCACCAAGCGAGCAGGCGGCAATGTTCAATCGCCCGCCGTCAAGGCCTGCCATCGCATATTGAAAGCCAAAGCCTTCCTCGCCAAGTAATTGATCTGAAGGAATTTTGCAGCCATCAAGCTGTACTTGCCGCGTAGGCTGCGCACGCCAGCCCATCTTGTCTTCCAGACCCCCAAAAGACAAACCTGCAGCGCCATCTTCAACCACAACGGCCGAGACCCCCTTTGGGCCATCCTCGCCCGTGCGGCACATCACGATATAGGCGTCCGAATATCCGCCGCCCGAAATGAAGGCCTTGGTCCCGCTGATCTCAAACCCTTCATTCGTGCGGATCGCGCGTGTTTTCAGGGCCGCAGCATCCGATCCAGATCCGGGTTCGGTCAGGCAGTAGGAAAAGAACGTCTCCATGCTGACCGCGCCGGGCAGATAGCGCGCCTTCATCGCGTCACTGCCAAAGCGGTCGATCATTGCAGCGCACATGTTGTGGATCGACAAAAACGCCGCAACAGACGGACAGGCCATTGAAAGCGCTTCAAAAACAAGCGTCGCATCAAGCCGGGACAGCCCTGATCCACCGCTGTCTTCCGATACATAAAGCCCGCCAAAGCCCAACTCTGCCAGTTCCGGCCAAAGCGTTTTTGGGATCGTGCCAGCGGCTTCCCAATCGCGCGCATGAGGCGCGATATGCACGCTGCCAAAGGCGCGGGCCATGTCAAAGATGGCGGTCTGTTCTTCGCTCAGTGCAAAATCCATTCCGGCTCCTCCCAAAGCGGCAGAATTGTCCACCCTATAATTGAACACGTGTTTAATTATCTCTTTTTGGTTGCCTTTTGCAAGAGGCGCGGTAAGCCCTTGGCCTCATGAAACCCGTTAAGATCGCCGTTGGTGTTATCACCAAAGACCGCCCTGAAATGCTTGGCACATTGCTGGCATCCTACGCGTCGATGGCGCGTCCGGACAATGCGCATGTCGAATTTATTTTCGTTGAAAATGATGCTGTTGCGAGTCTGACAGAGATACTGGAAGCCTTCCGTGCGTCGGTGCCCGAGCCGGTCTTCTACGAAACAGAGCCCGAGCCGGGGATCCCCTTTGCGCGCAATCGTGTGCTTGAGATCGCGTTGGCAAACGGAGCCGATATCCTCACCTTTGTCGATGACGACGAACGCGTTGCTCAGGATTGGTTGGTCCAGCTTTCGAATGGTTTGCTCAGCCGCGATCTTGATCTGGTTGGCGGCCCACTCAAGATCGAAGCGGCTGCACCGGTGAGTTCGGCGTGGCAGGCGGCTGTATTGGCCTATTTGCAGGAACGGGCTGATAAAAATCGGCGCACGCGCAGTGCGATGGTGGCCGATGGCACCGATCACGAACTGAACGCCTACACGAACAACTGGGCGCTGCGGCTTGATTTTGCGCGTAAAACGGGGCTGCGTTTTGACAACGCACTGCGCTATACAGGGGGCTCTGACACGGCGTTCAGCAAGTCAGTTCGCAACGCCGGTGGGCGCAATGGCTATGTACCGGATGCGGTCGTGCATGACCGCATTCCCGCACACCGGCTCAACCTGCGCTATCTTTACCGCCGGACGCGCGATCAGGCGCGCAACGGAGTGCAGATCCATCAGAAATCTGCTCTCAAAGTCGCGTCTTTGGTCATCCCACGTCTGCTTGAGGCGCTTATCCTCGCCCTTTCAAGCCCGCTCACTGGGAAACGCTCTTTGGTTAAGGCCGTCTACAAGACCGGCCTCACCGATGGTCGCATCCGCGGCATTCTAGGCCTGAAAAGCCAGCTATACGCGCCTGGCAAGACCGGCAGCTAACCTGTTACTCCATAATCGGAATAGAGAATTCGCCACCTTCCTTGATCCCGGATGGCCAGCGTGCGGTCACGGTTTTGGTGCGGGTATAGAACTTGAACGCGTCCGGCCCGTGCTGGTTCAGATCGCCAAAGACTGATTTCTTCCAGCCCCCAAACGTGTGATAAGCCAGCGGGACGGGGATCGGGACGTTGATGCCCACCATCCCCACATTGATGCGGTTCGCAAAATCGCGTGCCGCATCACCATCGCGCGTGAAGATTGCTGTGCCGTTTCCATATTCGTGATCCATCGCAAGACCCACGGCCTCTTCATAGCTTTGCGCCCGCACGGTCGACAGGACCGGCCCGAAGATTTCCTTGCGGTAGATATCCATCTCCGGGGTGACATTGTCGAAAAGATGCGGACCAACAAAGAAGCCATCTTCATAGCCTTGCAGGCTGAAATCACGCCCATCCACAACAAGCGTGGCGCCTTGGTCCACACCGCTTTGGATGAGACCCAGAATGTTCTGCTTGGCTGCAGCTGTCACAACAGGCCCGTAATCCACGTCATTGCCTGACGTATAGGGACCCACCTTCAGCGCCTCGATCCGTGGCACCAGTTTTTCGATCAGCCGATCTGCGGTTTCATCGCCCACCGGGACGGCGACGGAAATAGCCATACAGCGTTCGCCCGCAGCGCCGTAGCCCGCGCCGATCAGCGCGTCGGCGGCCTGATCCATGTCTGCATCGGGCATGATAATCATGTGGTTTTTGGCGCCGCCAAAACACTGCACGCGCTTGCCGTTGCTGCACCCACGCTCATAGATATATTCGGCAATCGGGGTGGAGCCAACAAAACCAATCGACTGGATCACATCATGATCCAAGATCGCGTCAACGGCTTCCTTATCGCCATTCACCACCTGCAAAATCCCCTTGGGCAGTCCGGCTTCCTCCATCAATTCAACCAGCATCAGCGGCACCGAGGGATCCCGCTCGGACGGTTTCAGAATGAAGGCATTGCCGCAGGCGATCGCAGGCGCAAACATCCACATCGGGATCATGGCGGGGAAGTTGAACGGGGTGATGCCCGCCGTGACACCCAAAGCCTGCTTCATCGAATACATATCAATGCCGGGCCCGGCGCTGTCTGTAAACTCGCCCTTCAGCATTTGCGGCGCACCGATGCAATACTCGACAACCTCAAGCCCGCGCTGCACGTCACCGGCGGCATCGGGAAGCGTTTTGCCGTGCTCGCGGCTCAGCGCTTCGGCCAGCTTGTCCATATCGCGGTTCAACAGGTCGACGAACTTCATCAGCACGCGGGCACGGCGTTGCGGGTTCGTTGCGGCCCAAGCAGGCTGTGCGGCTTCGGCATAAGCCACTGCCTGCGCCACCTCATCGGCTGAGGCCAGCGGAGCCTTGGCCTGCACCTCGCCTGTGGCGGGATTATAGACATCGGCAAAACGGCCCGACGTGCCTTTGACATGGGTGCCATTCAGATAATGGGTCAGTTCCTGCATTCTCTCGTTCCTCCAAAGTTGGCTGTAGGATAGAATTGCAAAAACACCGATAGAAGAGGAAAATTGGCAAAAGAGTTTTGCACTTTTGCAAAGGATAGCCAAGTGACTCTCGATTGGAACGATATGCGCGTATTCCTTGCCGTCGCCCGCACGGAAAGCCTGTCTGGTGCCGGCCGCGTTCTGCAGGTGGACCCGGCCACCGTGGGGCGCCGTATCGGCCGGCTTGAACAAACCTTCGGCACGCCGCTTTTTGCCAAATCGCCGCTGGGCTATGCGCTCACGGATGCAGGCCAGCGTCTTCAAGCTCATGCCGAGCGCGCTGAACAGGCGATGCAAGGGGCGCAAGACGCGCTGACTGGCACGACGGCCACGTTGTCAGGTCAGATCCGCATCGGCGCGCCTGATGGTGTCGCGAATTTCCTTCTGCCGCAGGTGTGCGCCAATATCGGCGCGCAAAACCCCGATCTTGATATCCAGATCGTCGCTTTGCCGCGCGTCTTTAACCTATCGCGGCGCGAGGCCGATCTGGCGGTCACCGTCAGCCCACCAACAGCCGGTCGTCTCAGTGTGCAAAAGATCACGGATTACCGTCTGCATCTGGCCGCAGCCGACAGCTATCTTGCCAAAAGCCCCAAGCTTACCAGCCGGGCTGATCTCGGCGCACATCGCATCATCGGCTACATCCCCGATATGATTTTCGACAAGGAACTGGATTACCTGTCCGAGCTGGGCGCGCCTCGAGTGCCGCTTGCCTCTAATTCGGTCTCGGTGCAGCTGAACGCGATCCGGCAAGGGGCAGGGGTCGGCATCGTCCATGATTTTTCGCTGCCTGCTGCGCCTGGTGTGATCCGTATCCTGACCGACCAGATCAGCCTGACACGCAGCTTTTATCTGGTGCGCCACGCCGATGATCGCCGCCTTGATCGGCTCAATCGGTTCGCAACGCAGTTGGTCGCGGGCTTGCGCCAAGAGGTCGCGCGTCTGGAGGCCTTGGCTTGACGGCACAGCCCCTTCCGGGTCTCAATGGGTTGTATACCTAGGTCGACAGCTAAGGGAGGATGCCATGACCGTTCAACGTATATTGAAGTCCAAGGCGACAGATGACGTCATCACCATCAAGCCGGGGATGTCTGTCGAAGACGCAGCAGGCGTTTTGTCGGCCAAGCGAATTGGCTCTTTGGTGGTAACAGCCGATGGTAAGACCCCGCTTGGTATCCTGTCCGAACGCGACATCGTCCGCGAGATCGGCAAGCGGGGTCCGTCCTGTCTGAACGATAAGGTCGATGACATGATGACCAAAAAGGTTCAGACCTGCGAACGCTCGGAACGTGCCAATGATGTCCTAAGTCGCATGACCGAAGGCCGCTTTCGTCACATGCCGGTGATGGAAAACGGTGAAATGGTGGGGCTGATTACGTTGGGTGATGTCGTCAAAGCCCGCGTGACAGAGCTTTCCATGGAAAAAGAAGCGCTTACCGGGATGATAATGGGCAACTGAGGCAACCCGCCGCTTGCAATCGG
>ERZ1740067.1403-NODE-1403-length-16561-cov-5.178662_pt1 | contig 16561 bp, 14 predicted proteins | sample MGYA00581736_ERZ1740067 | MGnify/ENA primary metagenome ERZ1740067 (study PRJEB43018, sample SAMN04849236) | marine metagenome | isolation source: floating plastic debris | place: Pacific Ocean | collected 2008-08-27 | study: EMG produced TPA metagenomics... | reverse complement strand
GGCCGCCGGGGATAGACACGTGGCTGACTCGCCATATCCGGAGCTTAAAAAGACGCATACCATGATGCGTAAAGGCCGCCCGTGGCGGGATTATAAGCCGGTCCCATCCGGTCCCGTTTGGGCGGTTATTCAGGGTAGCAATACCTACTGGTCACTGGTTGCAGCAGTTGAACTAGGCGTATTTGATGCCATGACACCTGACGAGGAGATCTCTGCCGCCGACATGGCGGAGGCCCTTAGTGTTGATCTGATAGCACTCGAACACCTGCTGGACGCTATGACGACCATAGGCTATTTGGAGCAACTGGAAGAACTTTATTCGCTGACTGACACAGCAATACGGTATTTGCGGTCGGATGGGGCCGCCTCAATGAAAGACCTGATCGCTGTCTCAAACGGACCGCTGGAGAACTGGACCAATCTGGCCGAGACGATCCGAACGGGTAAGCCGATCCAGCCCGTCGAAAATGACATGGCCGGCTTTTATACACCATTGGTTGAGGCAACTTTTCCAACCCAGTACCGGGCCTCAACGCGGCTTGGTTTGAAGATTGGCTTTGATAAAATGGAAGGCCTCAAAGTCCTTGATATCGGCGCTGGATATGCGCCTTGGGCAGCCTCTATCTTGGAGCTCTCAAAGGGCTCCACGGCAGTCATCAATGACATTGAGGATGTTCTAGTCGGCGCGCGCGCTAAGATGGCGACGTTGGGGCTTGAAGACCGCGTCAGCTATCTCAGCGGTGACTTCCATGTCCTTGATTTTGGCGACGATGTTTTTGACGTCGTCGTTCTGGGCCATGTTTGCCGCACGGAGGGGCCCAGCAAAGCGCCAGGACTGATTCAAAAAGCAGTGAGGGCCCTTAAGCCCGGCGGACGGCTCATCATGGCCGATTATTTTGCGGACAATGACCGCAAGCTCAACACCTTTGGCGTGCAGATGGGTCTCACGATGCTAGCCAACACCATGAATGGGCAGATTTTAACGAATGCGCAGGCCGTCGAATGGCTACGCGCATGCCCCTTAGAGGCCATTCGGCTGATCGAGCCCATTGGCTACAACTTTGCCTATGTCGCAACAAAAACGGTCTGACAGGGAGGACGGGTGTGACGGACACGAATAAAGAGCCTATCCCAATCGATGTACTGGTCAGTGGCTGGTATGTGGTGACCATGAATGAAAGCCGCGACATCATTCACCGCGGCTCGGTTGCCATACAGGCGGATAAGATCATCGATGTTGGCAAAACTGTTGATTTAGAGCGCCGCTACGCGCCTAAACAGCGGATTGGCGGTGACCGGTTTGTGGTCACGCCAGGCATGACCAATTCCCATATCCATATTACGGGCGAGCCGATTACGCGCGGCTATGTGCCTGATGATACGCCATTCGAAGAGAACGTCTATCAATGGCTATGCCCGCTTTATGCCGTTGCCGATGCGGCAGAGGAGAAAGTGTCTGGCCAGCTGGCAAGCATTGAAATGCTGCGCTCGGGGACGACCAGTTTCCTCGAAGCTGGGACCATCAATTTCCTGGATGATGTGATCGAAGGTCTTGTCGATGTAGGCATCCGCGGCCGGGTTGGCAAATGGGTATGGGATTTGCCGCCTGAGCCTTCTGTCTACCGCCAGACCACTGATGAAGCGATCGGCAATCTCGAGAGACAACTCAGCGAGCATAAGTCTCACGCGGATGGCCGCATCGGCGCTTGGAGTATCGTCGTTGGTCACACGACTTGCTCGTCGCCTTTGTGGACGGCTGCGAAGGCGCTGGCTGTGGAACATGACACCGGTCTTGGTTTTCACATGTCCCCAGCAAAGGCGGATCCGGATGGCTTCACAGAAGAATTCGGCCAGCGGCCCATAGAGCGCTTGTTTGAAGAAGAGATTTTGGATTCGCGCTGCGCCATCACCCACTGCGTCCACATGTCAGACCATGAAATTGATCTTATGGCGCAAGCGGGCGTGAGTGTCGCCCATTGCCCGACCACAGCGCTTAAAGTGAGCTACGGCGTCACCCAGATTGGTAAATTCCCAGAAATGGCGCAGCACGGCATCAATGTGGGGATTGGGACTGACGGGAATAACGCGTCCAATTATTCCGACTTGATGCGCGCGACGTATCTGGTTGCAGGCCTGTTTAAGGATGCACGTACGGATCCGCAGATGTTTCCGGCCGAGATCGCGTATGAGATGGCCACTTTGAACGGCGCGAAAGCACTGCAGATGGAAGGTGAGATCGGCGCGCTAAGGCCAGGCTATAAGGCCGATATCGTGTTGCACGACACCGACAGGCCTGAATGGCGCCCGCTCCTCAATGTGATGAACCAGCTTGTCTGGTCAGCGGACGGCCGCGGCGTTCATACGGTCCTGGTGGATGGCAAAGTGGTGGTGGAAGCCGGGCGCTGCCAAACCATTGACGAAGAGAAGCTCTGGCATGATGCCCAGCAAATGGGCGAGGCCATCACTGCTCGCTCTGGCCTGCCAGATAAAGCAAAGTTCCCAACCATTTAGAGGGTCGGACATAGTCCGCATGCAACAGGACACAAAAAGAGGGTTTTATGAGCGTAGATGATGATTTCAAACTTGACCGACAACGCTGGACCCACATGGCGCTGCACGTATCGGATCTCGATAAATCTATTGCCTGGTATGAACGCTTTACCCACCTTACGCTTCTAGATAAGCGTGAAGATCCCGACTCCTACGCAGCATGGCTTGCAGATCGGCGCGAGACCTCTAGCCCCTTCATTCTTGTGTTGGGGCAATTCATGGAGGGCAAAGATCCCTTTGCACCAGCGCCCCATTACCCCGTTGGGCCATTCTCCCATATTGGCATTGAAACCATGTCGAGAGCTGAGGTGGACAGAGCTGCAGCGCTTGGAAAAGAAGACGGCTGTCTGGCAGTCGGACCATTGGATAGGCCTGCGCCGGTTGGCTATGTCTGTTTTTTGAAAGATCCTGATGGCAATACCGTGGAATTCTCCTACGGGCAGGGCGTCTATGACATGTTCAAAGAAAAATGGGGCGATGCCCTGGTTGATTAATCCTCGCTTGGCCTTTCGCACCAGCCTCCACTTGAATGGAAGGGTAAAGACATGGACTTTCCCATTATTGACATGGCGCGCTACCGCGATGGCGACCCCGCGAGGCGATCGGCCATTGCTGCGCAGGTCGATGATGCCTGTCGCAATACCGGATTTATTGTTTTAACCGGGCACGGTATTTCCAAAACGGTGCTGTCTCAGGCGCATGCGGTCGCCGAGGCTTTTTTTGATCTCCCGCTTGAAACGAAGCTCAAATACGAAAAAGCTGAAGGCAGCTTCTACGGCTATTACCAAATGGAATCCTCTGCCTTGGCCTACACGCTCGATGAGGAGTCATCACCCGATCTGCGCGAAGCCTTTGCCTCGAACCGGCCCGATATTGAAACGGGGGATCCATATTTCCGTAGCGACGCTGTGCAAAACCTCGGATACGTGATCCCCTATCCCAAAGAGATTGCTGATTTTCATGAAATCTGGACCCAGACCTACTACACCTTTGCGGGCCTAGGCCATGAAATCATGCAGATGTTTGCAGCGGCCCTGCATCGGCCTGAACATCAATTTGATGATATGCTTACGCGTCATGCAAGCAATCTGGCGGTGTTTAAGTATCCGGCCCAAAAGACACCGCCGAAGGACCGTCAATTCAGGTGCGGCGCACATACTGACTATGGCAGCCTCACTCTTGTCCATTCAGACTGGTCTATCTCCGGCGGATTGCAAATTCAGACCCACGACGGCACATGGCTTGATGTGCCCAATGTGCCAGACAGTTTGGTGATAAATATCGGCGATATGCTGCAGCGCTGGACCAATGACCGCTGGAGATCTACGCTTCACCGTGTGGGTAATCCAGAGGCTGGGCTGAATGGTTCCAGTGAACGCATGTCTTTGGTTTTCTTTTACAATCCTAATCAGGATGGTGTTGTGGAGACCATCGCGTCTTGTATCGATGAGGATAATCCCGCGCGCTACGACCCCATCACGGTGAGCGATCACTTCCTGACGAAAATGGGAAAAATGGTGGAGGAGCAGTAGGCCTGGACCGTATATTGGCCTCGCTCAGTTGCAACCTAAGCAAACATCAGTACATATTCGGTCAACACTGACGAAGTATTTTGCATTACGCTAAGGTTAAGTCCTCATTCTGGAGCGAGGTATGACATACGCTGAGGCATTGGAGGTGACGGAATTGAAGCCCGGTTTCGGGGCGGAGGTATCCGGTGTGGACGTGGCGCGTGCGAGCGATGCGGTTCACCAAGACCTGGTCGATATTTTCCAAAAACACGGCGCGTTGCTTATTCGCGGACAGACGATGTCGCCTGACGATCTGATGCGCTTTTTATCTGCTTTTGGCGAGCCGGAAGACCATACACAGACGAAATTCACACTGCCTGGTTATCCTAAAATCTATCTACTCTCTAATAAGAAGGACGACACAGGCGAACCAATCGGCGCGCACTTTGATGGCATTGGTTGGCACACGGATGTTTCCTATCGGGAAAAGCCGGTGATGAACACCATGCTCTATTCCATCGAGGTCCCTGCGGAGGGCGGTGATACGTTGCTGGCCGATTGCTGCGCTGCTTATGATGCGTTGCCCGCAGCGCGTAAAGCCGAGCTTGACCCCCTGGTGTTGCATCACAGCTATCTGCACCTGATGGAAACGCGGCTTTATGGCCGCAAACCGATAACGCCTGAGGTTATTAAAGATAATCCGGACGTCTTTCATCCGCTTATTCGAACCCATCCAGCTGACGGGCGCAAGGCTCTCTGGGTCTCAACGGGCACGGTCAAAGGCATTGTCGGCATGGAGGACGACGAGGCGATGGCTTTGATTGACGAGCTGGTGGAATTTGTGACGCAAGACCAGTTTGTGTTCCGCCATCGCTGGCAGCCTGGCGATATCCTCACCTGGGATAATCGCTGCACCTTGCACACTGGCAGTTTGTTTGACGATGAAAAGTATACCCGCCTAACGCACCGCATGTGGGTGAAAGGCGATAAGCCGTTTTAGCGGATCTTTGTGAGGTCACCGTCAAACTCATCGGAGCAGAACCGGCCGCCATGGAGTGCTTTTGCAATGGCGTCTTCATCATCGGGCTGGGCAAGAATTTCAGCTTCATAGTCTGCTGCATTGTCTTGCGGTTGATACCCAAGCCAGTCGACCTGGCTATTATCCCAATTGGCATCGCGATTGGCAGAGACGCCGTAGACGCAGACATAGTGATAGCCAGGATGTTCAACGCAGCGGCGAAATAGCTGTACTGCGTCGCGGTGGCTAAGCCAGGTCATCAATTGTCGCCGGTCTTCAGGCTTGGGGCGAAACGAGCCGATGCGCACAGCCGCAATGCTCATACCGTATTTATCTGCATAGAGACGCCCAAGAAGCTCGCCAAAGGCGTTGCTCAAGCCGTAGCGCCCATCCGGTCGGAGTGGCACATCCAGATCCAGCGCTTTGCTCCTAGGATGAAAGCCGATGGCGTGGTTGGAGCTGGCATAGACGATGCGCTTCACACCTGCCAAACGGGCGGCTTCAAACACAGTGTAGCAGCCGTCAATGGCAAGGCTGGAGACCTTCTCCCAGTTATCCTCGTCCGCCAAACCAGCCAGATGCACGACGCAATCCACATCGGCCATGACCGGTGTTAGGGCGGCCATATCGCGCATGTCAGCGAGCATAATCTCTTCGCCCGGCGCAGGGTCTTCCAATGGTGAAATGTCGGTGAGGCGCAGGTGTTTGTAAAGTCCTTGGAAACCAGCGCGCAGTACTGAGCCAACCGCCCCCGCCGCCCCAGTAATTAACACTCGTCTTGGCCATTGGTCCGTTCGTTCTGTCATTGTGTCGGTTTCTCTAAAAGGACATCTGAAACACCGCAGATAGCTATAACGGCTTCAAACAATATCTGAGCATAGCTTTTGCATTTTATTGATAGGGCATTGATCCTTCGAATCTTTTGGACGGGGCCACATTATCTATTCACTTAACGAATGCCTGCTCTAAGGAACTTTCTCTGGGCAGTTAGAAAGCATAGAGCAGTTTTTGATTTGGTTTGGCTAGGTTCGATTCTGAGCCAGAGTGATAAACCAGTCTCGACACTGTTGGAGGAGGTTTTAGAAAATGCTTCGTTTGATCCCTGCCATAGCAGCGCTTCTCATCTCGGCGCCGGCTTTAGCCGTTGAAACGGCCTGTGAAGGCCATGAAGACAATCTGCAGACTTATCTGGAGATGACCGACATCCTGTTTAACCAACGGTTGGGGGATCGGGCTGGAGAATACTATGCCGATGAGTTCATCAATCATAATTCTGACGCGGGTGGTTTGACCTACAGTACTGTGACGCCAGAAGAAATGGGCAAGCTTTGGGCGCGCTTGAGCGATCATACGCCTGACCGGCTCATCACCAACGAACTCATTATTTGCCAGGCTGACCTGGTTATCGCCCGCGTCAATGCCACCGGTCGGCGCATCAAGGGCGATATGGAAGGCAACCCAAAAAATGGGCGACGCTATCGCTACACCGCTATCGACATTTACCGGTTCAAAGACGGTAAGGTGATCGAGCGCTGGGGTAATAACGATCGCATTGCCATGATACGACAACTTGGACTGGCGGTTGATTTATCAATGACGCCGCTACCAGACAACGAGTAGCGGCGCGTTTTTCAACCGCTTAATCTTCAGCGGTGATACTCCGTGCAACACGCAGGCCGAAGGTGCCAAACCCTTCGGCAGGGGCATCGCGCCCGCGCCAGGCCACTGCGAATCGGCTGGGCCGCGTTTGCCAGCTGCCGCCTCGGACAGTACGGCGCTCACAGTCCCCTTCAACCTCGCCGGCTGTACCGTCGCGTGGCCCGACCTCAGGGTAAGGTAAGACGTAGCAATCCTGCGTCCATTCCCAGACATTGCCGAGGATATCATAGAGGCCGAATGAATTAGGCTCGAGACTGGCCACCGGCGATTCCGCCCCGAAGCCATCATTACATTCTGCGTGCGCCCAGGGATATTCCGGCAACTCTTCATCCCCCTTCATATCGTACATGTTGGCCACGGCGCAGCCGTCATTGCTGCCACCGCCCCAGGGAAAATCGCCTGTCGTCCCTGCCCGAGCGGCATACTCCCACTCCGCTTCTGTCGGAAGTCGATAGGGCTGACCGGTGCGTTTGGCGAGCCAGTCCACGTAGGCGGTGGCATCATCCCAGGACACGCAAACGACCGGGTCCGACTCTTGCGGTGCGTCGGGCAGACCTGGGCTTTCCCAATTGGCCCAGTCCGCGCGGCCCCAACCCTCGCCGAGGAAGATGAAGCAGCTATCGACAGGTTCGTAACCGGTTTCCTTAACGAAGGCCGAATACTGTCCATGCGTGACTTCGGTCGTCGCGAGATAAAACGACGTCTTGATCGTGACGGGCCGAATGGGGCCGTCATAGCGTCCAGGCTCTCCTGCATCGCGGCCCATCTCGAAGCTACCACCGGGAATAAGCACCATGTCTGGGCATCCGTCACACTCGCGCAGAGTTTGCGTTGTCTCTTGCGCACTGTCGGCACCGCTGCAGGCGGATAAAAGCAGCGCAATGGCGCTGATGCCGATGCCCTTGGAGAGGTTGTGCGTGAGATAACGAGCCATTGTCGAATGCCTTATTCTGGTGTGTCTGTTGGGATATTAAAACTGACAAGTGATACGCAGCTGAAGCAAGGGAGCAAAAGCTGTCCGCTGAATGAATATTCGAGGCGCTATACCTTGTCTGTTTGCTGTCTGGCATCTTTTTTAAGCCGCCAGGGAAGGAACACCGCATGAAAAAGTCTGTCTCTCGCCGGTCCTTTTTGGCGGCTACCATGGCCACTGGCTTCGTTGCTGGCATTGCACCGAAGCGCACATGGGGTGCCACGAAAGTAGCTGATGTTATTGTCATTGGGGCCGGCATGTCCGGCTTGTCCGCGGCTATTTCTCTGCAAGACCAAGGCTTAAACGTTTTGGTTTTAGAAGCAGATAGCCGTGTTGGCGGGCGCTGTTATACGATGCGCAATTCCAGCGGTACCTTCGATTGCGGCGCCACCACCATCGGGCCTTATTACGGGCTGGTGCGCACCTACGCAGCCATTGCGGACGTGGACCTGTCGCTGCCGCGTGGCCGCGATAGATTCAGCTATCACATCAATGGCGGCTTTGTGCATCCGGATGCTTGGGAAAACTCCGAGTATAATCGTCTTGTTGGTGAGGAGCGGGCCATTCTGCCTGAGCGGCTAGAATTCCCCATTCTCATGAAGCACAATAAAATCGACGACCTTGCGGCATGGTCTAGCCCGGAAATGCTGCGCTACGATGTGCCGCTGGATATGTATCTGCGCGAACATGGAGCGTCCGAAGAAGCCATTCGTCTCATTGGTTTAACGTCCAATACCATGGGTCTCTCCAGCACATCAGCGCTGTTTCAGATGCGAGAATTTACCCGGCTTTCTCTGCCTCAAAGCGGCAGTCAAAAACGCGAGGTTTATGCCGCCGGTAAGGACGGCAGCTACCATTATGTCAAAGGCGGCACGTCTGTGCTGGTCGAAGGGATGGCGGGGCTCCTTAAGTCGGGCGTTCGCACAAACGCAGCTGTGACCTCCATCCTTGTGGAGAAAGACGGCGTCGACGTCGGCCTCGCGTCTGGCGAAACACTCAGAGCTGGCAGCGTCATTTGTACCGCTCCATTCTCTGCCGTGCGCGATATCAAAATTTCCCCTAGCCCGACAGGTAAGCAGAAGCTGGCCATCGATAGGTCAGCCTATACCCTGACGACCCACGTTATCTTTTTGCCTAAGAAGCCCTATTGGGACAGGGATGGGCATCCCGCCGGCCTTGTCTCTGACGACCTCATCGAGCGCGTCTTTGCCCATTATGACGATGAGGGCAAAGTCAGCTGGCTCGATGTCTGGCTGAACGGGGCGGCAGCCGCTGAGGTTGATACATACGACAAGACGCAAATCCTGGCTCTGACGCAGCAAAGGCTTGAAGCGCTGCGGCCTTCCATGAAGGGCGCGCTCGAGCCAGTGGATGTGTATAGCTGGGGCCAAAACCCCTATGTGAAGGGCAATAAATACATCATGCGCCCTGGTGAAGCTGCAAGCATGTTCCCATATTTATCGGAAACGCACGCTGGCCGCCTCTTCTTCGCTGGTGAACACACCCGGGATACGGAAGCGGGGCTCGAAGCTGCCGCTGCGACCGGCGTGCGCGAGGCGTCCAAGGTGATTGAGCGCTTTGGCTAATGTTCGCTTAGAGAACAAACAACTTGAGAGCTCTAACCTTCGCCTCATCTAATATGAGACTACGAGGCGAATAACAGACATAGGATCAGCCGCTATGGCGATGGCAACTGGGTCGACCAATACGCCGATTGAAACCCTCCGCAAGACGGTAGCGCTGGGCCGCGAGCCGAATTTTACCGCCCAGCCTGGCAATGACCAGCTCATGGAGATGGTGCTGGCGCTTGCGGCTGAGGTCTCTGTCCTACGGGACCGGCTGGACGCCCATGAGCGGCTCGCTGACGCTGGGCAGGCGCCAACGCCGACCGCTGTTGATGCGTATGAACCGCCTGTTGAGGTCAGCGACCTGCGCAGCCAGCGCCGCGCAACATTACTGTCGAAGCTGTTTCGCCCCATTCGGCAGGCTGCGCTGCGTGACCTGTTTGAAAAAGAGGGATAGACAAAATGCGCAAATCACTCCCCAGCCCAATGTTGCCGTACTTCGACCATGATGAGACAGCCGAGCAGCTGTTCGTCATCGATTTGAAGAAATATATCGGCAAAGACATTGAGCCCCTATGCCGCACCCTCACTGCCACCGTTGACGCTGCCTTGCCGCCAAGCGCAGGGCGCAAAGATCGGCACATTGAAGTGCGCGACGCCATTGCCGACCACCCCATTTATCAAACCTGGGTGATCGCCAACAAAACCGCCCAGGATATGATGTGGCAAAGTATTGCTGACCCTGCTGATGCGCAAAGCGAAGAGCTTGAAAGCCGTGCGAAGATTGAAGCGCCAAAGGGCTCTTTGACGCTCGATCCGGATTTTGAAGCACCCAATTATATCGCCGCCCAAGACGTCCACCGCATGCCGGGCGGGTATTTGGGTGATTTTGGCGATGATGACGTGCGCCAGGGCCTGCTCTATGACGGCGGTAGCTATATCTACAATTTAGGTGGGCGCAACGGTGGACATTTGAACGATGGCCGTGGCCATACGCTCATGTCCCATGTGCTTATGCGCGACCCGGATATTGCGCCCAAAAAGATGCTCGAGATGGGCTGTTCAGCCGGGAACAGCTCTGTTGCAATGGCGCTTACATTCCCGGATGCGGAGTATCATGCCATTGATGTTGGTGCTTCTATGCTGCGCTATGCCCATGCGCGGGCGGAGAAGTTGGGCGCTACCATCCACTTCTCTCAGCAAAACGCGGAAGCCACCAATTTTGAAGACAATAGCTTCGACCTCGTCTTCTCCTGCGTGATGATACATGAGACGTCGAACTCAGCGCTGCGCAATATCTTCGCCGAATGCGCCCGGGTGCTCAAGCCTGGCGGCATGATGGTCCATTTGGAAGTACCTGCGCGCTATGAAGACCTCGACACATGGTCGCGTATCCGCGGCGACTATGAAATGGCCTACAACCATGAGCCTTATTGGCGCGGCGCGCTGACGGCTGATTTTGCTGGGCTAGCAGAACACGCTGGCTTTGATGACATCCAAGTCGGTTTCCAAGATGCGAGCCGGAAGGCAGAGCCTGGCACGGGTGTTATGCGAGACGTGTCTCGCGGGGTCCATGCATCCTGGCTCGTCATTTCCGGCGTGAAACCGGCTTAATCATGGGACGGGAGGGAACACAAATGCACCTATCTCGCCGCGCGATGCTGGCTGGAACAGCGGCTAGCTTTACGCTCTTTGTTTGCGCTGAAGACGCGCTGGTTCGCAAAGTCGATGCAGCCCAGCCCGCTTTACATCAGCTTGGCGTCTATCTTACCATTGGTGAGGATAATCGCATCCTCTTCACCACGCCCAATGCAGAAATGGGCCAAGGCACATTTGATGCCCTCGCGCGCATGATGGCCGAAGAACTGGACGCCTCGTGGGAGCAGATTGACATTGCCCTCTCTGGCCGCAATGTGGCTATGTTCAACCCAAAGATTTATGGTCAAACCACAGGCGGAAGCCTGGCCATCCAGGGCTTTGGCCCGGTGGTCCGCAAAGCTGGTGCCGCCGCACGCCAGATGCTGCGCCAAGCGGCAGCTGAGCAGCTTGGTGTCGCGCCAGACGCCGTGACCATGCGGGACGGTACGGCCAGTGCCAATGGTATGACACTCACCTATGGAGAGCTTGCCGAAGCGGCATCGCAGCTCGAAGCGCCAAAGGACGTGGCTTTAAAAAGCCCAGAAGAGTTCCGCCTTATTGGCAAGCCCTATATGCGCAAAGAAGTGCGGCCTAAAACGACAGGGGAAGCCCGTTTCAGCGTTGATGTGGACTTGCCGAATATGGCTGTGGCAGCGCTTGCCATGCCGGAGGAAGCGTGGGGCAAAATCAAGACACCGGAAGGCTTGAACGCACTGAAAAACCGCGATGACATTCTGGCGGTTGCCCCGGTCACCGGCGGCTTTGCCATCATTGCCGAGGATTTTTGGACCGCGAAGTCGGCGGCAGATACACTGACTGTTGTGGTTGAACTCACTGAGGACGAGCAGCTTTCCAGCTCTGATATCGATGCGGTAATTCGTTCGGCGGTAACGTCGGATAAGGCGGAAGCAGCCCTTTTTGCAGCTGTCAATGAAGGAGAGGACCTAAGCGCCTCTCGCGCCGCAATTGCTGACGCGTTTAAGGGCGCGGCCGACCAAATGGAAATGCTGTATTCGGTTCCCGTCTGGGTCCATGGCGCTCTGGAGCCATTGTCGGCGACAGCGCTTCTAGATGGCAAAAACCTAACGCTCTGGGCGCCCTCGCAAAATCCCAAAGCGACGGTTGAGGTGGCCGCGAAAGCTGCTGGGCTAGAGCCCAGCGCTGTCACCTTGGAGCGCACTTTTATTGGCGGCGGGTTTGGCCGCAAATGGAATACGGATTTCACGCTTCAGGCCGTTGAGGCAGCCATCGCGCTGCCTGGTCGCCCCGTCAAAGTAATTTGGACGCGCGAACAAGACACCCAGCATGATTTCTACAGGCCGCAGCTATACGGTTCGCTCAAGTTTGGCTTGGATGCTGACGGCAATATCGCGGCTATGTCTAACACCATTGCTGGCCAGTCCATCGGGCGCGTTTGGTCGGCCCGCTATAATCCCGCTGCGCCCGACTACAGTATGCAAAACAATCCCGCCTATCGTATTCAAAGTGCCCATTTAGAAACCCGCCCCGTCGACTTGCCGCTTCCCATCGGCTGGTGGCGCTCAGTCTCGCATCAACCGACGGCTTTCTTTTATGAAAGCGCCCTTGATGAGCTGGCGGCCCGGGCTGGGAAAGACCCCTTTGCCTATCGTCTAGCGCATCTGGACGAACCGCGCGGACGGCGCGTTTTAGAAACGCTTCAGACCCTGGTAGTAAACGAAGAGGGGGCTATTGGCATCGCCTATTCCGACGCTTATGGCGGCTATACGGCGGCAGCCATATCGGTCAGCCTTGAGGAGGGATATCTTCAGCTCAACAAGATTTGGGCCGTGGCCGATGTCGGGCTCGCCATCGACCCCGATAACGTAAAAGCGCAAATCAAAGGCGGGATTTATTTCGGACTTGGTCCAACCCTTGAGGGTGAAACGCAGATTGAGAACGCTGTGGTTGTTGGCAATAACCTGGGCGATATCGGCGCGCTAACACCGACGGGTGCGCCGCCCATTGACGTGACGCTCATCGACAATCCAGGTGAAGCACCGGCCGGTGTTGGGGAGATTGGTACGCCGCTTATCGCGCCAGCGCTTTGCAACGCCATCGTTGCCGCTGGCGGCCCCCGTATTCGCACGCTGCCCGTCTCAAAATCAGACCTCCAGGTTCAGATATAGCCATGAAAAAAGCGACCTATACCCTCCAAATCAATGGCGAGGCCCGCACAGTCGAGGCTGCGCCCGATACACCGCTCCTGTGGGTGTTGCGCGATGGCGCCAAGCTGACCGGCACCAAATATGGCTGCGGCGTTGGCTATTGCGGCGCCTGCACCGTACTGACCGATGGCATCCCAACGCGTAGCTGCAGTATGCCTGTAGACGCGCTGGACGAAGGCACAGCGATCACCACCATAGAAGGCTTTGCCGAAGAAAACCCCAATCACCCTGTCTTACAGGCTTGGAATGACCTTCAGGTGCCGCAATGTGGCTATTGCCAAAGCGGGCAAATCTTGTCTGCCAAAGCATTCCTAGAAGACAACCCTGAGCCTTCCGCGCAAGACATTAAGGACGGCATGACCAATCTATGCCGCTGCGGTACCTATAATGAGATTGCCGCTGCCATTGCCCATGCTGCAGATTTGACGAAGAAAAGCTCGGCCTAAGGATGACAGGCCAAGGTCTGCCGAAACGGCTGGTTATCGCCTGGGGTCTGGGTACCCTGCCGATGGCAATTTATTTCAATGCTTTCAATATCTTAGCCCTAAGGTATCTCACCGATATCGTGGGCCTCGCTGCGGCGAGCGCAGGTCTCCTTATCAGTCTGTCTAAACTCTATGACGCCGTCTCAGACCCCGTCATGGGCGCCATCAGCGATAAGACGAAGACGGCTTCTGGCCGCCGCCGACCTTATCTCTTGCTTGGTGGTTTGCTTTGCGGCCTTAGCATCTATGGGCTGTTTGCCTTGCCGACACTGCTGCCTGGCGTGAACCCAGCTTGGCTGGTTGGCGGGCTCCTCATCCTGTATGCAACGACCTACACCATCTACAACGTCCCCTATATGGCCATGCCGGCAGAAATCACGACTGAAGCCAAAGACCGCTCTGCCATGATGAGCGTGCGCGTGATGTGTATTGGTGCGGGCGGATTAATTGCAGGGACTCTTGGCCCTAAGATTGTCAGTTACGCAGGCGGCGGCGCGGAAGGCCACCAATTCATGGGTCTTACTTTAGGTGTGGCAATCGCTTTGCTTTCGGTCATCATCTTCATGGCCACACAGCAGAAGGTTCAAAGCCCGCCTCCATTAGCACCGCGCAGTACTCTATCGCTTCGCGAAAAGGCAGCAGCCGTGGCCGCCAACCGACCCTTCATGCTGCTCCTCCTCTTGAAGCTTTGCATTTTGTGCGGCGTGGCTGTGAGTTCGGCAACGCTGGCCTATTTCGTCGTGTGGGTTTTGGGGCGGACCTATGCCGATTTGGGCACCGTCATCATGTTCACAACGCTTGGCCAAATTCTGGGGACGCCCCTTTGGCTCAAAGTGGCTGGCAAGCTTGGCAAGCGTAAAACCTTTGTCACGTCCGCCATAATTTTCGCTGGTATCTCAATGACCTGGCTCCTTGCTGACAGTGCTGAGCCGCTCTGGCTGACCAGCATCCGCGTCTTCGCCAAGGGCCTGGGCACTGGCGGCATTTTGCTGGTGAGCCAGGCCATGCTGCCCGACACAGTGGAGTATGACCGGCTCCGCACAGGGCTCGCCCGTGAGGGCGTTTTGAGCGGTCTTTACACGACCATTGAAAAGATTTCCTTCGCCCTCGGCACGGCTCTAACAGGGCTGTATTTGGGTGCCATGAACTATGTCTCCCGCGCTGATAGCCAGCCAGAGAGCGCCATCTCCGCCATCTATGCCTGCCAGTCCACCATCCCAGCGCTCTTCATCTTGCTCGCGGCTGGCGTACTCATGTTCTATTCGCTTGATGACGGCGTTTTAGAAAAGCTGCGCCGCCAAAGCGCGCCTAATCCCAACCCAGCGGCAGCAGTTTAATATGAAAAAACTTGCTTTCCTTAGTGCTGTGCCCCTCACCTATGGGGCCGCCCCCATGGATGATGACGCCCTCTACATAGAGCGCTACGAGCGTGCCGAGGCGGCACGCAAGAGTGGGTCCCTAGGCAGCATTTACGATGTCATGGCCCCCCTGCGTTCCGCAGACCCGCTCGTCCCGCTGCAAGCGAAGTCAGGACCGAGCCCAATTTCCGCGGATGTGATTAACGAGGCCGCAGCCTATGTCGCGCCGCGTAAGACAAGTGCCTTTATCATCCTGCATGAGGGCGAGATCGTTCATGAATCCTATTATGGCGATACCAAGAAGGAGACGCCTCTGGTTGCCAAGTCTCTCGCCAAGCCACTCAGTGTCATTGCCGTAGGCCGTGCCATCAAAGAAAGGCACATCAAGTCTCTCGACCAGCCTGCCAGCGATTTTTTCACTGAGTGGAAAGGCTCCCCCAAGGAAACGATTTCCGTCCGCCATTTGCTGACCATGCGTAGCGGTTTAATGCGACAGTCTCCGTACACCGGGCCGGAAGACGTGATGCGCAAGGCCTATCTCCATCCGCGCCATATTGAGATCATTCTTGCGGACTATCCACTCATCAATCCGCCGGGCACGCGTTATGAATATGCCAATGTCAATGGCGAGCTGATTGCCCCGCTGATAGAGCGTGCAACGGGCGAGCGTTATGAAGACTGGGTCTCGGATCAAATCTTGCAGCCGCTCGGCGCGCAGGGTGGGGAGATATGGCTCAACCGGGTCGGCGGCACAGCGCATTCAGGATGTTGCAACACCTTGCCGGCGCATAGTTGGGTGACGCTAGCGCTGCTTGTCATGCAAGACGGTGTATGGGAAGGCGCGCGTCTCCTTCCTGAGGGCTATACCGAGCAAATGCGCACCCCAACGGCGGAAAATCCCTTCGTTGGCATGAGCATCTACAATGGCGCCCGCTACGCAGAATATCGCGGTGCGCAGAACCCAGACTATGGCGGTGGCACCTACCACAGCGCGCCCTATACAGCGTCGGATATCATCCTTTTCGACGGCAATGGCAACCAAGTCATCTACATGCTCCCATCGCAAAACCTCATCATCGCCCGCTTTGGAAGATGGCCGGACAAAGCTTTGGGTTGGGACAACGCCTTTCTGCCGAATTTAATCTCGCCAACGCAATAGCCTGTGTCTTCGCGCAGCTGGCATAGGACAGATCAGCAAGCTCCATGGGATTAAATAGTCCAGGAATTTTGTACTCCATTTTGCTTTCGTTGCGCAGTCCGCATCAACAGCAGTCCTGCTCCAAATTCTCAAAGGGTAACAGTTTTCCCTAAAGCAGCTGGTAGACGGGCATTGTCGAAGGAACTGGCGCTTGAAAGGGATTTACGCCGTTTCGCGCTTTTCCGTATGAAAAAACCGTTTTTGCTATTTCAAAACATTGCCTGACATCACCCAACTTGCGGTGATGATGTACGCGCGATTTCCGCTCTCACTGAGGAATGGCGTTGACTTGCGCAATTGCGCGCCTCAGAAATTGCTCTCTCCCAAAACCTGCGACGATTTCGCGTTTGTCTGAAAGCACCCAATCTAGTCCTTTGCATCACTTTATTTGATGTATTGCGTCCTTTTCCCTGATCTGAT
>ERZ1740067.1402-NODE-1402-length-16566-cov-4.945127_pt1 | contig 16566 bp, 11 predicted proteins | sample MGYA00581736_ERZ1740067 | MGnify/ENA primary metagenome ERZ1740067 (study PRJEB43018, sample SAMN04849236) | marine metagenome | isolation source: floating plastic debris | place: Pacific Ocean | collected 2008-08-27 | study: EMG produced TPA metagenomics... | reverse complement strand
CGGACGCCAATGGACCTTGAGACCCGAAAAAACGCCGCCCGCCAATGGTTCGAACAGTTGCGGGACGACCTCTGTGCAGCCTTTGAAAGGCTAGAGGCAGCGGTGGACCCCGCCCTCTACGGCGAAGGGGCACCTGCCCGATTCGTGCGATCCCCTTGGGTGCGCGCCAAGGACGGCGCCCCTGACCAGGGCGGCGGCACGATGGGCATGCTTCATGGCCGAGTGTTTGAGAAGGCGGGCATCCACACCTCGACGGTGTACGGCGAGTTTTCCGAAGAGTTTCGAAAGCAAATCCCGGGCGCCGAGGAAGATCCGCGCTTTTGGGCATCCGGCATCTCCCTCATCGCCCACACAAAGAACCCCCACGCGCCAGCCGCCCATATGAACACGCGGATGATTGTGACCACAAAGGGGTGGTTCGGCGGCGGCGGCGACTTGAACCCGATGCTCAAACAATATCGCACCCAAGATCACGAAGACACGAAAAGCTTCCATGCCGCCATGGAGAGGGCCTGCGCGCCGCACGGAGATGATTTTTACCCGCGATTTAAAAAATGGTGTGATGAGTATTTTTATCTGCCCCACCGGCAGGAGCCGCGCGGCGTCGGCGGGATTTTTTACGACCGCCATGACAGCGGCGATTGGCAGGCTGATTTCGCCTTTACCCGAGATGTTGGCAAAGCCTTCCTCGCCGCCTACCCCGCTCTTGTTGAAAAACGGATGGGTATGCAGTGGACCGATCAGGACCGTGACGAGCAACTAAGGCAGCGTGGTCGGTATGCAGAGTTTAATCTGCTATACGACCGCGGCACCACGTTTGGCTTGAAAACGGGCGGCAATGTGGAGTCGATTTTGTCGAGCCTACCGCCCCTCGCCACATGGGAGTAAGTTGCAATAAACAGTGGCGAGTTAAGCCTGCTTATCAACCTGCCCATATTCGAGTTCCACCGGCGTCGCCCGACCAAAGATCGAAACAGAGACTTTAAGCCGGGCATTCTCTTCGTCGATGTCTTCGACAACACCGGAAAAGGATGCAAACGGTCCATCGATAACACGCACCGTTTCACCAATGTCATAAAGAATAGCGGGACGGGCTGGCGCCTCGGCCACCTCATCCATGGTCCCCAAGATCCGGTCGACTTCTTTTTGGCTGACAGGCATGGGTTTTTTACCTGATCCCAAAAAGCCAGTGACCTTAGGGGTCGAATTGACGACGTGGAATGTATTGTCGTTCATCACCATTTTGACGAGGACATAGCCAGGGAAGAAGCGACGCTCGGTATTGACCTTCCGTCCACGACGCACTTCCACGACCTCTTCGGTCGGGACAAGTACTTCTTCGAAAAGATCGCTGAGGCCCTTTTCTTCCGCAGCCTGTTGAATGGCGTCCGCCACCTTCTATTCAAAATTGGAATAGGCGTGAACGATGTACCATTTGGGTTCCATCTAACTGATCCTTCTCGCCGACATTAAAGGCTGATGCTAAGGATCATTGGCACGATCCAACGCAGCACCTGATCCACAAGAAAAAAGAAAACACTGGCAATCGCCACCATGATTAAGACCATCACCGTGGAGATCATGGTTTCATTCCGACTGGTCCAAGTGACCTTTTGGGTCTCGTCCCTCACTTGCCGGAAAAACTGGATGGGCCCGACGGACGGACGCGAAGAGGATGCCTCGGGGGCAGACTCTGGCGCGGCGCCGCTTTGCCCCTCGCCCGCCGACGCAGCAGCGGACACGGCTTGGCTGCTAGGCGTTGACCGTTTGGGCTTCCGACGGTTTTTCGATTTTGGCATATAACTGCCCCATCCTTTGGTGAGGACAATGGGCGATGGAACAGGGATCACCTGCGATTACCACTTTCCATGTCCGGGAGAGTGTCTTGGATGAAAGGTGGCCCCTCAAATGTCAAGATCAAGACGTAAGATATGCTGTGTCTGCTCCAACGACTCCGCAAAAGGCCTATCGCGGCCCTACTCATCCTCAGTCGACGGCAAGGGCGGTAAAAGCACCGTGTCGACAACATGCACCACGCCATTGGACGCCTTAATGTCGGACAGGGTCACCACCGCGTCACTCACCACTATCACATTCGTCGTACCATCGATCTGAAGCGGCACCCCGGCGAGTGTGTTGACAGAGGTCACCTCTCCCACTGTTTCAGCGGACCAGACCTTACCTCGGGCGACGTGGTATCGCAGCAGCTCCTGCAATGCCTCTCGATTTGCAGCCAGTCGAAGTTGCTCAACCGTCCCCTCGGGCAGCGCAGCAAACGCCTCATTCGTTGGAGCGAAAAGAGTGTAGGGCCCACGACGGCGCAACTCGCGGCCAAGGTCAGCATCCCCCACGAGGCTCACAAAGGTTGAGAACTGCTCCCCGGCGCCAACAATCTCAAGAATCGTTTGTTTCACCGCGCCTTGTTTTTTGGGGTCGCCGTCGGACGGGGCGGCATCCCGTTGTGCGTCCTCCGAAGACTGAGGAGATATCGCATCGCTAGGCGATACAGTCTCACCCCCGCCATCTTCAACGGCCGGATCAACGCAGGCGATCAATGAAACCGACATGACCGCCACCACAACCCACTGCAAACGGATAGTCAGAGGGTTGAAGCTAAAGATGGTAGGTAACATTCCTTTTGCGGCCCCAATAAACTCTTCAGACCAGTAATCCATCTCTCTGCCCATAACGCCTATCATCCATTCAATTTAACTCACAAGACAAGTTATCACCTGGCTTACAGGGCCCGCAACATATGGCGTTAAAAGCCTCAACTTTCCTAAAACATCCAGCCTATACGCGATACCCTCGGGCATCCAGCTACTCGAGTACGGCGTCCGCAACCCCCGTAATAGTCTTAAAACTGCCCTTGGTGGCCGCATTGGCGACAATGGGCACCCCCACATCCACCTCGACCTCCACTCCCGCCTCTGGGGAGGAAATCACTAAGACAAGGGAGCCTGCCGCCCCGGTAACAGCCGGCAACCCCTCAAGGCGATTGCGGACACCGGGCAGCGCTTGGGGGTCGTCTATATAAATCTTCAGCTGATCATTGGATGAGGTTGACGGCGCTGCATCGTCCAGACGTCGAGCCGCTTCGGCGGTCAGGCGCAAATTCCCGTCCTGGTCTTCAGCAGTTACGGACAAAAAGAGGCGCTCACCCGGCTCAAGGTACGTCTCGATTGCCGCTAAAACTTCGCTGAACACGGTCACCTCATAATCACCGCTGCGATCAGACAACCCAATCCAAGCGAATGGCTTGCCAGACTTTGATCGTCGGCGAGTCACCTCCCGAACAATCCCCGCCATCTGTACAACGGAGCGGCCCTCCTTCACCTGGGAGGTGACGTCGTCAAAGCTCAAAACACCTCGTTCGTTCAGCATATCCACATAATCATCGAGAGGATGACCGGTCAGAAAAAAGCCTAGCGCGCCCCGCTCATGCTCTAACCGCTCAAGCGCTGGCCACTCCTCCGCCGCCGTCAATTGCGGCCGCGCCAACGTCGTTGTCGCCTCCCCTCCGAAAAGCCCCCCCTGATCACTCGCCTTCTCATCGTGGAACGCTGCAGAATACCGCAATAGAAACTCAGCATTCACCATAAGTTGAGCACGGTTGGGATGGACCGCATCAAAAGCACCAGCGCGCGCCAACTGCTCTATCCCTCGCTTACCGAGGCGGCGGGCATCCATCCGCTCAGCAAAGTCATACATATCTTTATACGGTCCGCCTTGCCGACGAGCCTCGGCAATTTGGGCGACAGCGTCGCTACCAACATTCTTGATGGCCGCCAAGGCGTAATGGATTTTATCACCGGTCACAGAAAAATCAGCTTCAGAGTGATTAATACACGGGGGCTGAATCTCTACACCGCATCGGCGCGCCTCACTGACAAAAACGGATAGCTTGTCAGTAAGCGTGATATCGAGCGACATCGTTGCCGCCAAAAAGGCCGCGGTGTGGTTGGCCTTTAAAAAAGCGGTTTGATAGCTCACCCATGCATAAGCTGCCGCATGAGATTTGTTAAAACCGTACCCGGCAAATTTTGCAACCAACTCGAAAATGCTTTCAGCCTTGGCTGGATCAACACCATTATCACGTGCCCCGTCAACAAAACGGACCTTCTGTTTATCCATCTCCTCTTTCTTCTTCTTCCCCATCGCACGGCGAAGAAGATCTGCCTCTCCCAGACTGTACCCTGACAGTATCTGCGCGATCTGCATCACCTGTTCCTGATAGATTATAACGCCGTAGGTCTCGCGAAGAATATCTTCCAATAAGGGATGAAGATAATCCGGTTCTTCGCGCCCCGCTTTTCGATCAATATAGGTGGGGATATTATCCATCGGACCAGGGCGGTACAGTGAAACCAGCGCGATGATATCTTCAAGGCAGTCCGCAATCAGACAACGAAGGGTTGCTCGCATCCCCGACGCTTCAAGTTGGAACACCCCAACAGCATCACCCCGCGCGAGCATTTCATAGGTGGGGGCATCACTGAGGGAAATTCGATCAATATCAAGGTCAACCCCCTCCCCCTTGAGATAATCAAGAGCACGCTTAATCACTGTGAGTGTCTTCAGCCCCAAAAAGTCAAATTTAACGAGACCCGCCGGTTCCACCCATTTCATATTAAATTGTGTCGCCGGCATTTCTGATCGCGGATCACGGTAAAGAGGGACAAGCTCATGGAGCGGACGGTCCCCAATAACGACGCCGGCCGCATGGGTAGAGGCATGCCGATAAAGCCCCTCAAGCTTAAGAGCCGTCTTCAAAAGGGCGTCAACGGACTCATCTCTCTCCCGCTCTTCCTTGAACCGAGGCTCGCCGCGAATAGCCTCGTCTAAGGTCACTGGGTTTGCAGGATTGTTCGGCACCATTTTGCAAAGCCGATCCACTTGCCCAAACGACATCTGCAAAACGCGACCGACATCGCGCAACACAGCACGGGCCTGCAATTTTCCGAACGTGATGATCTGAGCAACGCGATCCCGACCATAGTGATCCTGGACATAGGCGATCACTTCATCGCGACGATCCTGGCAAAAGTCGACGTCGAAATCGGGCATGGACACCCGCTCAGGATTGAGAAAGCGCTCGAAGAGAAGGTTGAACTTGAGTGGGTCCAAATCCGTAATGGTGAGGGCGTATGCCACAAGAGATCCAGCACCCGACCCCCGCCCCGGCCCCACAGGAATATCGTGGACCTTCGCCCATTTGATAAAGTCAGAAACGATCAAGAAATAGCCTGGGAACTCCATTCGATTGATAATTCCAAGCTCTTTTTCCAGCCGCTCCCAATAGGCTTCCTCGGGCGCTGCCATCTCAATGACCTTAAGGCGGGCCCTCAACCCCTCCTCCGCCTGGTCGCGCAACGCCTTTTTTTCCGCCTCTAAATCACCGGCAAAGCTGGGTAGAATTGGGGGGTGCGTCCGTGGACGGAAAGCACATCGCTGAGCGATTTCAACCGTCGCTTCCACGGCTTCGGACAAATCAGGAAACAGCGCAGCCATCTCATCGCCGGATTTGAAATAATGATCCTCACTGACCTGCCGCCGATCCGTCTGGCTGATATAATTCCCCCCCGCAATACAAAGTAACGCGTCATGGGCGGCATGATCATCGCAACTAGAGAAATAGACATTATTCGTCGCAACAACTGGTAAGGATCGGTCGAACGCTTGCTGCACCAACGCCGCCTCACCGGGATAGCGGCCATCTTTGTCCGTGTGGGGTGAGCTTGGGTGACGCTGGACCTCAATATAAAGACGATCCCCAAACGAAGCTTGAAGCTGATCAAGGAGCGCCCAAGCTTCGTCACTTTGCCCATCTTGGATGAGCAAATCCAAGGGGCCATCCGCCCCCCCCGTAAGGCAAATGACGCCATCCATATGGGTGAATAATCGCTCAATAGGAACAGCAACATCATCCTCTGCAGCCCCCTCTAAGAAGGCCTGGCTGCCCAATGCCATGAGCCGGCGATACCCAACCTCATTCTGCGCCAACAAAACCACCACGGGGGCGGCCCCATCGCGGGTTACAACTGGACTGTCTCCGGTAAAGCGAAGGCGAAGTTCAACCCCAACAATGGGCTGAATGCCCTTTGCCGTGAGCATCTCCGACGCCTCCAAAGCGCCAAAAAAATTGTTTGAATCCGTCACGGCCACGGCAGGCATCGCTTGCGCAAGGCAGAGGTCCCGAAGCCGACCAAGGTGCAACGCGCTCTCCGCAAGGGAGTAAGCTGAATGGAGATGAAGATGGATGAAGGTCTGGGTCATAGGATGACCTTACCGGGCCTCAGAAGCAACGCCGCCCCCTCAACCCCTCTAAGTTTTCAACAATTCCGACCGTGGAAACGGCGTGAGATTAAGCTGTTCCCAGCAGGCAAAGAGCGCTGCCAATCAGGCCTAAAAGCACCACAAATCCAGCAATATCGCGTACGAGAACCATTTAAAGCCTCCCTGAATGTTCCTTTTATGTTCATATTCCACTTTTGTTCTCACTTCAAGCTTGTTTTTGTTTTGTTCCCATATTACTTATCCTCAACCAGGGGGATTTATGGTGTACGCCGCCAATCATCTAACGACGCAAAAACAAATCAGTTGGAACCAAGCGGGCTCAGCTGTTTCACGGGAGACATTGGGCAATCGGCGTCACGGAAACAGTGGCCGACCCACGGCGGTGCGGGGTATAGACCGAAGGATGAGTGAAAAAATTCCTTTGTCTGCTCGCGCAGCGGCGTCGCGCGCGCCCACCTCTGATGCTAATTTACCCTATTTGGCTGGCCTTAACCCGCCGCAGCGAGAGGCCGTCCTGACGACCGAGGGGCCTGTCCTCATGTTGGCTGGCGCGGGCACAGGGAAAACCCGCGCTCTCACAACGCGATTAGCCCATTTATTGATCACAGGCCACGCCCATCCGGGCCAGATCCTCGCCGTGACTTTCACCAATAAGGCGGCACGCGAGATGAAGGATCGCGTAGGCGCTTTAGTGGGCGAGCGAGTAGAAGGCATGCGATGGCTTGGTACATTTCATTCTATCGCCGCTCAAATCCTGCGTATGAATGCAGAGCTTGTGGGTCTCAAGCCATCCTTCACCATCATCGATACGGATGATCAAATCCGGCTGTGTAAGCAGGTGATTGGCGCAGCGGGCCTTGATGAGAAACGCTGGACAGGCCGCGGTTTCGCCGGCCTTCTTGATCATTGGAAGAATAGCGGCCTTACCCCCGACACGGTGCCATCGGAGGATGCACATCGGTTCGGCAATGGCAAGGCTATCGATCTTTACAAAGAGTACCAAGCGCGACTGCAGACCCTTAATGCGGCTGACTTCGGAGACCTGTTGGTTCATAATTTGACGATCTTCCAACATCACCCAGATGTGTTGGCCGGGTTCCACCGACGCTTCCGGTACATCTTGGTGGACGAGTATCAAGACACCAATGTGGCGCAATATTTGTGGTTACGCTTGCTCGCGCGGGAAGCGGACCACTCCCCTGGCGGAAATATATGCGTGGTGGGGGACGACGATCAGTCGATCTATGGCTGGCGCGGGGCGGAAGTTGAAAATATCCTCCGTTTCGAGAAGGATTTCCCGGGGGCGAAGGTCATCCGACTTGAACAGAATTACCGCTCCACCGAAGCTATTCTAGCGGCCGCCTCTGCCATTATCGATAATAATGAGGATCGCTTGGGCAAGACCCTCTGGACGGAGAAAAAGGGAGGCGCGCCCATCTCATTACGGGGGGTCTGGGACGCCGACGAAGAGGCCCGTACCGTCACAGATGACATTGAGTCAGAGCAATCCAAGGGACGCCCCCTCTCGGAAATGGCGGTTTTAGTCCGCGCATCGTTCCAAATGCGTGCCTTTGAGGAGCGTTTTAACACTGCCGGTCTGCCCTACCAGGTGGTGGGGGGCCCTCGCTTTTATGAGCGGGAAGAAACACGGGACGCCCTCGCTTATCTTCGGCTCGTCCGAAATCCAGAGGACGATTTGAGCTTTACCCGTATCATTAACAAACCTCGGCGGGGCTTTGGCGAAAAAGCGCTCCAAACTCTAACCATTGCAGCACGCAGCATGGGGACAAGCCTCGCGGAAGCGGGACGCCGTTTACTGGAGACCGCTGATCTCAAAGGAAAGGCCCGCACGTCGCTAGTAAAGTTTCTTGATGACCTCACCCTTTGGCGAAGCGAAGCTCAAGACCTTGGCCCAATGGCGCTCGCAGAAAAAGTGCTTGAAGAATCGGGGTACACAGATTTTTGGCGACAATCGAAAAGCATTCAAAGCGCTAGCAAATTGGACAACCTCAAAGAACTTGTTGCCGCCGCAGGGGAGTTCGATACCTTAGAAGGGTATTTGGATCATGTCAGCCTCGTTGCAGAGCGCACGGCCGCGGATGACGGGGGGCAAGTATGGTTGATGACCTTGCATGCTGCGAAGGGGCTTGAATTCCCAATTGTTTTCCTTCCTGGTTGGGAAGAGGAAATTTTCCCCTCTGGCCGGTCTCTCGAGGAGAGCGGGAAAACGGGCCTCGAGGAAGAAAGACGGCTAGCCTATGTCGGGGTCACGAGGGCCGAACAATCCTGCCGGATCAGCTTCGCGGCCAACCGGCAGGTCTACGGACGCTGGCACTCAGCCCTCCCCTCTCGGTTCATTGATGAGCTGCCAGAAGACTATGTGGATGTTGTCTCTCAGCCCGGCCTTTATGGGGCAAAAGCAGATGAAATGCCGGCCTTTTCCCGTTTTGATGCGGCACATTTAAATGCGAGTGATGGGTATAACACGCCCGGTTGGCGTCGCGCCCAACGGGGGGAACCATCAAGCTCAGGACGCCGCGCCCGAAATGAACCACCAATGATCGAAGCATCCGCAAAGTTGGTGGCATCCACCGCGCCTGGCCAGACCGACATTGCAACGGGGGAAAGGGTTTTTCATCAAAAGTTTGGGTATGGCCACGTTCAGCATATTGACGGAAACAAAGTAGAAGTGGATTTCGAAAAAGCAGGCAACAAGAAAGTCATTGCCACCTTTTTAGAGAAAGTCAGCTAACAGATATAGTAATATTGTTAGATGGCGGACACCCTGCACTCGATAAGGCGGGTGGTTCACTAAACGCGTTGGGAGCGTTTCAGAGCATCATGCCGAAAGGTGTACGCGGCTTTCGGGATAAAGCGAGGCGGAAACAAAAGACTATAGCAAGGGCTTGATCCAATCTATAGCATCGGGTGTTCTGATTGAGTCAGCCCGATGCTATAGAGGCTTTGTTTTTCGCGCGTGAGCCAACGTTCTCTGATCCAATGTGATCGCCCGGCGCGCTAATGAACCGATGTTTTAATCTCTCAGCAAACAGGCTGCTCCTTTGAGCGCGGCGTCTCCTGTCCCCAGCAAATGTACGGGGATCGCGTCTAAATACTCAACCATCGCACTCGCGCCAACGAACCGTTCTGCAAACGGACTTTCTATCAAAAGCTTGGGATACCGCGGTAAAATACCGCCTGCAAGAACAACACCGGCACGAGCGCCGGTCGACAAAGCCGCCGCTGCAGTTACCGTTCCAAGAAACGCGCAAAACTGATGAATAGTGGCCACTCCCGTTGGATCGCCTTCAAGGGCAGCGGACGTTATCGCTTCCGGCGTTTCAAGCGGGGCCTGCCACCCATCGCGGCGGGCCATCACATCATGAAGTCGCTTCAAACCGCGCCCACTCAAGAAGTCTTCGCCAGTGGCAGGGCGCCCCAACACTGTGTGAGCAATCGTCAAAAGGGTGGCCTCATCTTCAGTCGCAGCTGCCAACACGCTATGCCCCCCTTGGGCCGGGATCGCTAAGGGGCGTTCTTGGGTTGGCACCACAAAGCCAGTTCCCAATCCGGTGCCAGGGCCGACGGTGACGACCGGGGCGCCCTCAATCACCTCGCCCGGTTTGATCTCACCCACATCATCGGCCGTTACAGACAGGGCAAAACGGCTCAACGCCTCAAAGTCGTTGGCGACCCTCACCTTCTTGAACCCCAACTGATCCGCCATATGACGGATCGAGAATTGCCAAGGCGCATTCGTCATTGCCACATGGTCCGAACCATCCAAGGGCGCTGCAATCGCAAAACAGGCAGCCCGCGGCGCGGTAATCCCCTCCTCCGCGAGGAAAGCCACTACCGCATCTTCAAACCGAGAATGGTCTTTCACGGCCAAGGTACGCGTGGGACCGAGAGCGCCGTCCTCCCCCGCAACCGCAAAGCGAGCGTTCGTACCGCCAATATCTCCGACAATATCCATAGGATGATCTCTCGGCTACCGATAAAGCGCTGGCTCTAACAGCTAAGGCGCCGCTTTGACCATAGTGGTTGGCGCCGCCACGACTTTAATTGTCCCAGAAATGGTGAGATTGACGGTATCGCTCACAAATCCGCCAAATCGCGTCATACCGTACGCGGAACGGCTAATGGAGAGCTGCCCCTCAAAACCAATTGCCTCGCTCGGGCATGGGGCGGTGACCCGATCGCACGTCAGGTAGATGTCCATTTTTTCGGGCCGAGTGACGTCTCGCACCGTGAGATCACCCATCACCGTACCATAGCCAAGTTCATCCCAGCCCTCGAGTTGACCATTGAAAACAGCGGTGGGGTAGGTCTTCACGTCAAACCAACCTGGTCCCCGCACCATCTCTTCGAAAGAAGAAACCGAGAGGCTGTCGACGTTCACGGTTGCCCCCAGGGTGGCAAGACCGGAAACAGGATCAACAATGGTCAGTACAGCATCAAATTCGGCAAAAGCGCCCGTCACCCGCGGGACACCGATGGGCTTAACATCAAAGGCAATAGACGCGTCTTTGGGGCCAAGGCGATAGCTTTTCGCCTCTACCCGACCGAGTTCCGCAGCCGACAATGTCGACGTAACAAGATCAGGAGCCGTGGTACACGCCACAGCCGCCAAGGCGAGCAACCAGCCAAATCGTTTTACCGGTACCATAGGTTCCTTCGCTCCTATACCAACTATAGCATCAGGTGCTCCGGTGGAAGCAGTCCGATGCTATAGAGTCTTTGTTTTTCGCGCGTGGGCCAACCGTCTCTTATCCGACGTGCTCGCCCGACGCGTTATTGTTCGACTACGGCCCCTTAAAGGTTACGCCTATTCATATCCCTCACGGATCAGTTGATCGAGGAGGCGCACGCCATATCCCGTTGCCCCCTTTGGGCAGATATCCTTGTCTTTGTCCGTCCACGCCGTACCAGCAATATCAAGATGGGCCCAAGGCGTGTCGTTCTCGACAAAGCGCCCAATAAAAGCAGCGGCCGTCGAAGATCCGGCATAGCGGGGCCCGATATTCTTCATATCCGCAATATCGGATTTGATCATATCATCATGGGCCTTGGTCAAGGGCATCCGCCACAGGGGCTCGCCCGTCACCTCACCCGCCGCGACCAGCGCCTGCGCTAAGTCATCATTCTGGGTGAACAGGCCCGCATATTCATGGGCAAGGCTGATCAAAATGGCCCCGGTCAAGGTCGCCAAATCCACCATCACCTGCGGTTCGAAGGTTCGTTGGGCGTAAGTGAGGACATCCGCGAGAACCAATCGACCCTCGGCGACGGTATTTTATACTACAACAGTCAGCCCCGACATGGAGGTCACCACAACCGACGGCCGCTGTGCATTCCCGTCAGGCATATTCTCTACAAGGCCGATGAGCCCCACCACATTGGCTTTCGCTTTACGGGCGGCGATGGCATGCATTGCCCCCGTAACGGCACCGGCGCCGCCCATGTCGAACTTCATGTCCTCCATCCCAGCGCTCGGCTTGATGCTGATGCCGCCAGTATCGAAGGTCACGCCCTTTCCGATAAAGGCCACCGGCTTCTGATCGGCTGGGCCGCCTTTCCACAGCATACTGACAAGCCGACTGCCGCGGACCGAGCCCTGCCCCACACCCAGGAGGCTGCCCATCCCAAGCTCAGTCATTTTGGCTTCATCGAGAATAGTGACCTCAACCCCAAGCTTTTCAAGATCCTTGCAGCGCTCTGCAAAGCTCTCTGGATGAAGAATGTTTGGCGGTTCGGTGACAAGGTCACGAGCCACCCTCACGCCGCCCGCCACGGCGTCTTCAACGGCAAACAGACTTTGGGCATCTCCAGACGAGGCGGTCACCACAGAGAAGGCTTCAACGACTTTTTTATCCGTATCCTTTGTTTTCCGGCGATAAATATCAAAGTCGTAAGAGCGCAAACGTCCCCCTAGGGCCACATGGGCGGCAGCGGCGGCCGTCTCAAGCCCCGCCTCGCCGAGCCCCGTAAGCGTGAGAGCCGCCGTCTCGTACCGCCCATTCACAGCAGCAAAGGCTTTGCCCCCCAAGGCGCGATGATCCTCAGCACCCATCGTCTTGGCTTTTCCCTGTCCTAACAGGAGGATTACGGCGTCCGGCATTTCAGCGGGCCCCGGGATCGTGAGGCTTTGGCCCGATTTGCCGGTAAAAGATGCGGCCGCCATGCCGCGCTTCACCGCCCCGCCCGTCCGCGCGTCAAGGTCGGTCAAGCTAGAGGTCGAAAGAGCGCCTTCAAAAACTGGGACAATTAATGCGCCATCAGTGGGCAGATCCGCCGTAAAGTGAACTTTCATTGCGTTTTCGTACTTTCTTTCTCATCAAAATGTGGGGGCGCTGTTCCGTTCAGACGCTATCCCATAAACTTAACTAGGGCATTTTTATTCACAGTCATTTTCGAGACGGCCGTGCCGCGCTAGGCGACCATGAAGTGGTGTGCTAGTCCAGCCCGCACCGCACGTGAAGGGTGCCCGATGCACGCGCCCCGAAACTAAAAAGGGTCGGCCTTGAATCGCCTTGATCGCTATATTTTTCGCCAAGGGGCGGTCCCCTTTTGCCTTATTCTGCTATGCACCACCGCAGTGATTTGGCTCACCCAAGTGCTCCAGCGGGTGGATCTGATGGTAGAGGATGGCGGGAGCCTGGGCGCGTTCCTAAAAGTCACCATCCTTCTTATTCCTAGCCTTGTGGGGGTCATTATCCCCTTTGCGCTTTTGGCGGCAGCGCTCTACGCCCTTAACGTGCTCGCGACAGATAGTGAGTTGCCAGTGATGGGCGCCGCGGGAGCAAGCCGAACACGAATTGCGCGACCGCTTATTGCATTATCGCTCCTGGCGGGGCTGATGGTCCTGTTGATCAATATTGATTTGCAGCCCCGGTCTTATCGGACGCTTAAAGAAACCATCCAATTTGTAAGGTCCGACGTGGCCAGAGCCTTGATCCAGTCGGGGGTTTTTACGCGGGTGAGCCCCAAAGTCACCGTGTATGCGGAGGAAGCGCGGCCGGGCGATCAATATATCGGGCTTCTTATCCATGACGAGCGGGAAGAGGGACGCACCGTCACGTACACGGCGGAAAAAGGCCTTTTCCGGGTCACCGACGCGGGGCCAAAACTTCTCCTCCGGCAAGGCACCGTCCAGCGGGTCAACCCTGAAGATGGCGAGGTCGATATTCTACGGTTCATCGAAACAGCTGTTGACCTTGCCAGCTTTAAGGAGCCGCCCGGCCGAAGGCGCCTTGAGGGGACAGAACGATATGTGTCCGAACTCCTACAGCCCGATATGTCGGACCCTTATGACGCAGAACGCGCTGGTTCTTTCATTGCCGAGGGGCATGCGCGTCTTGCGACCCCTCTTTATCCCGTCGCCTTCGGCATGCTGGCCCTCGCCGCCATGCTAACGGCGCCGGTCTCTCGCCGCGGCTATACGCAACGGCTGATGGCTGCCATTGCAGCAGCCATCCTACTGCGAACCTTTGGTTATGTGTTGCAAAGCGCCTCAGCGGGTAACCCGGCCCTTAACCCCTCGCAATATGCCCTTCCCCTAGCAGCCATCATTGGCGCGAGTATCATCATTGTTGGCCGGTTTTGGCAGGCCAAACGCCGACCACCGCCCCCTTTATCGACAGTGCTGCACGACCCCAGCCGGGTTACAAGGCAAGCGCCAGCAGCATCTGGGGGCGCCACCCCATGATCGGACGACCGCTGCAATATTTCATCTATCTCACCCGCCGTACCCTGGTGGGGGTGGTGAGCCTGTTCGCGGTCATCTGGCTGTTGGTGGTCTCAATCGACCTTATCGAGGCCATGCGGGAAGTGGGCAAAATTGATGGCGCCGGGATGGGCACAGCGGTACAAATGACGCTTTACCGAACGCCGCAGCTGATCCTGACCCTCAGCCCATTCGTCTTGCTGTTCGGTACGTTGTGGGCCTTCGGACAGATGGCGAAAAGCTCGGAAGTCGCAGTGATGCGAGGGGCGGGCTTGTCGGTCTGGCGACTGGTGGCGGCGCCGGTGACCCTCGCGATTGGGATTGGCATTCTCACCGTGACGACTTTTGATCCGATCGCCGCCAATATGGCCGGTCGAGCCCAAACCCTGAAAAATGAGATCCGCGGAAAAGAAACCAACATGCTTGAGGAATTCCGCGACGGCGTGTGGCTCCGTCAAGTCAATGCGAACAGCGCGGCCCTCATCCACGCCGACCGCTACAATCCGGACGAAGGCCGCCTATATAACGTGATCGTCTGGCGCCGGACCCTTGAAGGGGTCTTTATCGAACGGTGGGATGCCGACACAGCCAGGGTGGAGCCAACCCTTTTCGTTCTCGAGGACGCCAAACGTACCACGCTGCACGGCGAAAACGAAATCGTGCGGGAGGCAGAGCCGGTCGACGTAAATATCGACCTGCGCGCCCTCAAGGAGGATGTGGCAAAACCGGCCTCCCTCTCCGTTTGGCAGCTGGCCACTTTCACCAAAGTGATGAGCAGCGCTGGCATGCGCACCATCGAGTATGAGTTACGGTTCCACGATTTGTGGTCCCTCCCCATGAAGTTGGTGGCGATGGTGCTCATCGCGTGCGCCTTTGCGCTGGGCATGAATGCCCGGGCGGGCGGCACCGCTGGGCTGATGGGTTTAGGCATTGCTGCGGGCTTCGCTCTTTTTATTGTTGCAGAACTCTCGGCCGCCATCGCCCAGGCGCAGATTGTGCCCGTGGGCCTTGCCGCATGGGCGCCTGGGCTTTTTGCGATCCTTTTCGCCACCACCCTTCTCCTTTATCGCGAAGACGGGTAGCAGAAACCTTTGGTCGAATGATTGTAACGACCGCAAAAGCTTATTACGAACCAAATGGATAGGAGCGGTTTTGCGACCGCTCCCGTAATGTTGAGGACCCCTCGCGTGGCAAAGCGCTGTCGCATTATAATCATGGCCCTGCTCGGCACGGTTTCGGTACCGGCCCTGGCCTTTGCTGTGCAAGAACGCACGGATCGCGCAACGGCTGATGACACGGTGCTTTTCTCCGCCGATAAGGTCACCCGCCGCCAGGACGACGCTCCTATCATGGCCGAAGGGAATGTCCGTGCCTTTTTCGGCAGCCAGACCCTCGTGGCCGACAAGGTCACCTACGATCCTGACAATGATATTGTCACAGCGGAGGGGAATGTCTCCATCTTTGATGGAGACGGACAGACCTATTTCGCCGACACGGTGGAGCTAACCGGCGACCTCAAAGATGGGGTCGCCACCAACTTCTCCTCCCTTTTGCCGCCGCAGTCACGCCTTGCCGGCGCCAGCGTTGTGACAAGCTCTGATGGCACGACCGACCTCAACAAAGCGGTGTATACGGCCTGCTCAGTTTGCAACAAGGATGGGGACAAGAAGCGCCCCACCTGGCAGGTGAAGGGCGGTAGGGTCGTTCGCGATACCAATACGGATACCATCCGCTTTCGGAATGCGACGATCCAGGCCTTTGGCGTACCCGTGGCGTATACGCCCTATATTGAGTTTCCCGATCCGTCCGTGAAACGCAAATCGGGCTTTCTTATTCCCGGCATTGGCAACTCCACCCGAAACGGTTTCGAAATTGAGACGCCGTATTATTGGGCGATTTCAGATCACCAGGATTTCACCTTCTCTCCCCGTTACTTCAGCCAGCTGGGCACTCTCTATCAGGGAGAGTATCGCGTTCGCACCCATGATGGGGGGCTGGTTGTCCAGGCTGGTGGGATCGATCCGCGGGAGAGCGAGACGGACAGTAGCCCCTTTCGTTTCGATAGCGAAGGCGACCAGATCTTTAATAGTAGGGGGGACCCGGTATTCAAACTCCCGGATACCAAATCCTCAAGCGAGTTTCGCTGGCATGTTTTCGCTGACGGCTACAAAGAGCTGGAGAACGATTGGCGAGCAGAGTTCAACATCGATCTGGTATCGGACAAGCTATATCTGACCCGTTATGACGTGGAGGCTCAAGGAGAGTTGCGGGAAGCCATCGACCGCCTACAGCGGGATAGGCTAGAGAATGAGCTATCCTTTGTCCGCCGTCGCGACGACTCCTATACCAAGCTGTCCACTGTTCTTTTCCAAACCCTCCGGACACGAGAAGATAATGACTTTATGGGTGACGCGCTCCCGCATTTCACCCACGAACAACGCCATGACGCCCCTTATATTGGGGGCGATCTTACCTGGGGAACAGATTTTCTTTATCTACACCGACCGCAGGGTCTCGACTCGGCCCGCCTGTCTCTCAATGCG
>ERZ1740067.1401-NODE-1401-length-16566-cov-5.715341_pt1 | contig 16566 bp, 13 predicted proteins | sample MGYA00581736_ERZ1740067 | MGnify/ENA primary metagenome ERZ1740067 (study PRJEB43018, sample SAMN04849236) | marine metagenome | isolation source: floating plastic debris | place: Pacific Ocean | collected 2008-08-27 | study: EMG produced TPA metagenomics... | reverse complement strand
GTTGATCTCACGGGCGCCGGCGGGACTGTTCAAACTGCAAACGGTACAACATCCCTGGCCGCCACAGGCGGTGGGGCCAACAATATCTCTGCCGCGGGAGCTATGGATGTTGATGGGAACAGCATTGTCCTGTCGGGGCCAGTCGTTGGGGGCGGGGCTGTTAATCTGACCGCGGATGTTGGAGACATTTCATCGGCGGGCGTGCTGGAGGTGACGGGCACCAGCGTTGCCGTCAATGGGCCGGTAAACGGCAACGGTGGCGTTGCGCTGACTGCGACAACGGGCAATGTGGGAGCCAACAGCGCCATTGCGTCGGCGGCGGGCACCACCACGTTGACCGCGGTGAATGGCGATATCGATGTCACATCGGTCTCTGGAGCGACCGGTGCAACATTCACTGCCCAGGACATCGATTTTACTGGAAGCATCAATGCTGGAGTTGGGTCGGCATCTCTCACGGCGACGGCTGGCGACATCTCCACAACCGGTCTGCTGGATATAGATGGGGGGGCCATCTCGCTTGCGGGAACGGTGCAGGCAGGGACCGGTATCGATCTTGATGCGTCTACTGGGGGCATAACCGCCACTGGCGGTGATATGGCAACCACAGCCGGGTCTGCCGACTTGCGCGCCAACAACGGGGCGATCTCGATCCAGGGGCTCGATGCGCCGGGTGGGATTTCGCTGGTGGGGGCTGCGGTATCCTATGCCGGGGCGTTGGTAACACAGGGGCAAGTCTTCCTTGAAGCTTTGACAGGCGCACTGACAGGGGGCGGTGCCAGCTCAGTGGCCGCGCCGAATGGTAACCTGACAGCGCGGGCGCTTGGCGGCGCGGCTACCTTAGATAATGTGGTTATTGGCGGCGATCTGAATGTGGTCGGCGGGTCAACAACCATGAACGGGACCTCCATGATTGGGGGAACCGCAACGCTTCAGGCGCTCACAGGTAATGTGAATGTAGCGGGATCAGTCAGTGCCACTGGCGGCATCTTGCTGATTGAGGCCCCCTCGGGGGCTGCCGTGATCAACAGCATTGCGTCCAACTCCGACGTCTCATTGGTTGTGCTTGACCTTGATTTGACTGGCACCATCAGTGCCGGGGACGAGTTTGTACTCACACCGGCAGGGACAGGCCAGACAATCATTATTGGGGGCTCCGGGGGCACTGACGGCGTGACGCTGAGGCGGCCGCAGGGCTTTACGCTTGATGGATCCGAGGTGACAAGGATCGTTGCATCCAAGTTGCAGATCAATGCCGGCAACAACGATCTAGCGTTGCTTGATGTAAGCTTCGATCCGACCTCACTGCAGTCGCTCTTTCTGGGGGCTGATAGCAATGCCTATATCATCGCTGGTGGCAAAGTGACCGGAATCCCTGAACTTCAACTGGGGTTTGTAGATGGAGCGACCAATGCCCGTCCTGAGCTGATCTTCGTGTCTGGCGCGTTGGGCGAAGATACGGCAGCCGACCGCATCGGATTGCTGCGTCTTGAAAGCTCCAAGGACATTGTGATCGGCACTCAGGCGTTTCTCGAAGAGCATCTGAAGTCAGATGGGAACCTGGACCTGTCCATCCTGGGTGATCCAGACCTCGCGCTGTTCAACGGCACACAAGACCATGTCTTCATCGCTGCTGATCAGTTGCGGTTGTTTGCCCCGCGCGAAATCGTGCAGCTCAATACCGGAACGAGCTTTGTAGGTGCCGGTGTGGTTTTCCAGGCAGCGCCATCCGGCGAGGGCACTATCGTCAATACGGGTGATGGTCCAGACCGGGTCAATCTGTTTGGTACGGTCATTCGCGCATCCGGTGAACGGGTGACAAGTTTTGAGGCCGGACTTGAACCAAATCTTCTGGGGCCGGGACTGTCACAAAATGGGGAGCTGCGCCTCAATCTGTGCGTGATTGGTGACTCGTCGAGTTGTTCCATCGCAATTCTTCGCGAGGCGCAGGAAAGCGCCAGGTCGCGCAACAGTGCGCTCAGCAGTCTCACCAACAACACCCTTTTCGGTTTTGAAGACGACGATGATGATGACGAGGATGAAGAGGATCTGGGCGGCGTTGCCGGGTCCGGCAATGAAGGTCTGTGGGGGGTCGGCTTGCCATGAGTGTGAAACAGACTGGTTCCACGAGCTATAGCCGTATCGTTGCGCTGCTGGTTGCGAGTGCTGCGCTTATGGGCTGCGAGTCGTTGAGTGAAGGCGTCGGTTTTGGTGGCGTTGCGTCCACCTCAGGCGGGCTCCCGGAAGCTCTTGATCTTGGACAGAGTGCAGATGCTGAGCAATGCCGCGCCTCGCGGAGGATTGACCTGCAGCTTGAAGGGCTGGGCGCGCAATATGATGTGTTCTGCGGATCCTGGCGGCGGCCTGCGGGCATCATCCAGGTTTACCCAGAGCAGAGTGCCGCTCAGCTCGACGGTTTTTTGGCTGGCTGCGTGCAAGGCCAGAGCCCAGCAGGTAAGGCACTTCGCGAAGATGAACTGGAACTCACGTCAAGAGGGCTGACATGCCCTGGCAGTTCATCTGCTGATCTGTTTCGTGACATTGCTGTGCGGGATACTGGCAATGGACTTGCAAGCGCTGGCCGCGGGCTTCCCGCTTTGTTGCCGGTGATGCGGCGTGGCGTTTCGGCAATTGTCGGCAACGCAGCACCGGTGGAGCTGTCAGCTTCTGAAATCGAAGGGCTTCCCGGCGTTGTCGCTCTGCAGGACCAGGAGGTTTTGCGTCGGCGCGGGCACAAGCGTAATGCGTCTTTCCGCTTTGCGCTTGCGGCTGAAGATTTCGCGCGAGCGGTCTCCATTCAGGACGGACTTTTTGGTGGCGACCCGGTGCGCCGGGCTGACATTGCCCTGGATTTGGCGCTCAACCTTTCGAGTCAGGGCCGATTTGCCGAAGCAGAGACGCTGCTGGACGATACGCAGGAACTGCTGCCGACGCTCGGCACGGCCTGGTTGAGCGACAAGCTGAACAACTACCGCGCGGTTCATCTGCTTAACAAGGGTTCCTTGCGTGAAGCGCAGGAACTGGCCCAGTCGCCTTTCTCATCAGAGACCACCGGTGCGGTATCAGCATTTGAGGCCTCTAGCGTCAGCGGTCGATTGACGACGATTAGTCCGCGTGCGGCTGAATATGTAAATCAACGCCGTGGCGAGGAAGTCCCGCCACTCTACTCGGACAGTGATCTGAAGCCTGGCATCCGGGCGACAATCCTACAGGCACACCGTGCTTACATTCTGGCGTCGATCCTTGATTTGCGCGGACGCGAAGGAGCCGTCGACGCATTGGCCGAGGCAGCTGCACGTGTGGGCGCCGCACCTGCGGGTTCGGCACCGTGGCTGCGTGCGCTGATCGGCGAAAAGCAGGCGCTGATTGCGCTCAAGGAAGGGCGGGCGTCTTCCGCTGCATTGCAAATACAATCGATCCTTGCGGATTGGCGGACGCGGGAACCGCGCTCGCTTCTGACCGCGCAATTGCTTTCAAGTCTTGGGCGCGCGCAGGCCGCAGGCGGGCGGGAAGATGCTGCCCTTGGATCCTATCGTGAAGCGTTTGAGCTTTATTCCAGCGTCGAAGGGTCTTTCGGCGTGTCGCCGGACCGGGCAGGCGAATATCTTGATTTGCTGGTGAAGCGCGCTGGCGATGGCAGCAATCAGTCTGCCACCCTGGATTTCCTAAATGCTTTTGAGGATGTGGTTGAACCACGAGCCGCTGCCGCAATGGCACAGGCTGCTGCTCGTCTGGCAACAGACATTGCGGCAACTGAAATCCGCGAGTTGCAGGACGCGGAGCGCGCATTGGCAGAAGCGCAAAAGCAACTGCAGGAAGAAGCAGGCACTGCTGACCCGCAGCGACTTGCGGACCTGCGAGAGGCGGCTGATGTCATAGAGAAGACTTTGCTGGCGGCAGAAGATGCCGCCCGCCGGGCGCAGCCGCAATATATGCAGCTGGTCAACAAGGGTGCGTCTGCTGATGATCTTGTTGAAGCTGTGCAGCCTGGCGAAGCTTTCGTTGCTTTTGCGGCAACCGGTTCAGGCGGCTTTGGGTATGCGGTTTTCAGTGGCCAGGTGCGCCCGTTCAAGACTGATCTAACGAGTGCTGACGCGGCCAAGCTGGTCCGGCGTCTTCGTCTTACGCTGCGCAGCCGCCGTGGCGGAACAGTGCCGTATGCGGTGGCGCAGGCGCATGAACTCTTCGAAGGTATCTTCGGACCAGTCCATACGCAGATGAAAGAAGCGGGCGTTGAGACACTGATCTTCTCGCCGCGCGGGTCGCTGGGCTCCATGCCGCCCGCAGCCCTTGTGACCGAGTTGCCGGCTGATGGTGGCCGGATGCGTGATCGGGATTACAGCGAGATTGCGTTCATGGCCCGCGATTATGCTTTCATTTCGGCTCCCAGCGCGGGCAGCTTTGTGGCGACGCGCCGCACGGAGCGAAAGGCGGCGCCCGGCGGATTGACTGTGTTTGGCCCGCCGACGCCGCCGCAATCCACGGACCCCTGGGTCAATCGGTACTCAAAACGCATGGTTGCAGCCGGACGTCCGGCGCGATGTGGACGTGTCTTTGCCGGGCAGGAAAACCTGCAGGCACCGTTGACGCCTCTGGCGCCGGGTGTGGCCAATTCTTTCCGCCGCAAAACCGTGGATGGGTCTGCTTTCACCGATCAGGCTATTCTCAATGATCCATCAATCGGGGACCAGCAGGTACTGGTCTTTGTGACTCACGGGTTCTTCGGGGATGGGTTCTGCATTACGGAACCGGCGCTGCTCACAAGCCTTGGCGATGAGGGAGACGCGCTGCTGTCGGCGACCGAAATTCTCGACATGGAGATTTCTGCGGATCTGGTTTTTCTGGCGGCATGTGACACCGCCCGGACCGGCGAAGGGGCTCAGGGGCTGGCGGCGCTCTTTGACGGCGCGCAGTTAGATGGTTTGGTGCGCAGTTTCATCTATGCGGGCGCTCGCGCGGTTTTGGCGACGCACTGGGTGGCTGACGACAAGGCAGCTGATGCGATTACCCGTCAGTTCTTCTCAGAGGCGCGAGGTACGCCAATGCATGAAGCGCTCAGGAATGCGCAGGCATCCCTCATGCAGAAGAGTGATACGGCACACCCCTATTTCTGGGCGCCCTATGTGGTGATCGGAGATGCAACCCACGCACTAGATGCCCGCAGCTAGGCGGCAGGCGTCACAAGGCTGATGATGGCCCGGCTTTAGAGCGGGCAGAGGGCTGCGGTGTCGCCCGATGCCAGCAATGCAAGTGCTGCCTCACGATCCAGACCATTGTCTGAAGCCTGATTGAGAATCTGCGCGGCTTCGTAGGACCAGGTGAACGGATCTTCGGACGCGACGCAGAAGGCCGAGAACATGGCGGCCGTATCCTTGCCCATCCAATCAGGTGCAGCGACTTCAGGCGCGGGTGGTGCTGTTTCCACAGCATCAAAGAACGTCTGGTTGGTGCGGCCGAAACTGTCTTTCACGACGATGGAATAGCGGCCCGGCATAATCTCCCGTGCTGCAATGGTCGTTGATTTGTCAGACAGGGTCGTGGACGCAAAGATGCGGTCGTCCGGGTCAAGCACCAGAAGTTCAAAAGGGGCCTGTCCGCCGGTCCAGCCGACCCACAAAGGGCGGAAGCCGGATTTGATCTGGGCTGACTCAGCTTCAAGATCGAGAAGGCCGAAGGTAAATTCTTCAGCGGAACGTCCCAACCCCTGTGCCACCATCCGGTCGCCGAGTGGAAGCAGGCGGCCTTCAATGATTTCAGAGACTGACTGGGACGCCGTCTCGGCACCGCCGATGGTGTGGGATGACGGCCCCCTGAACTCGCGCGGGTGAGGTGCGCCGGCGACTGCGACCACGACGCGGTCTGCAGATGAGCCGAGCTTAAGAACATCGCCTTCGCACAACGGCGAGAAGACGCCGAGCGGGCCTTCGGCACCACCACGTGAAATTCGGACGCTGTCCTCATTGCCCTGAACGTCTTTGACGAAGGCAACTGTCGGTGTGGTGCAGGCTCCGACCGCCGCGTGAGCGGGCGTGGTGGGCGCTGCGAAACCTGTGGCAATGGCCCCAAGTGCAACGGCACCTGAAACGGCGAAACTAAGCTGCTTGGCTGCGCGCATTTCGCAAGCTCTCCATCAATTCTTCAAAGTCTTCGCGAGCTTCATTCAGAGCGGCCACATATGCCGGCGCCGCAAAGCTCACCCAAATTCCATTATCTAGCAGAAGATAGCTGGCTAATGTACTTACCCAGAAAATCCCTACCCCGATCAAGAGTTTAACAATAACCGGGTTTGTCAGCAATTTCGCTGGCAGACGGGCCACACGTGCCAAAAATGGTAGATGCGACGTCGGCCCGATCCAGTCGCGGGCAATGCGGGCATACCAGAAGGACGCGACAATCAGTGTGACGAAGATTGAGAGCAAAACAGCGTCCAAAAGCCAGTAAAGCCGCCGAATTTCTCCCCCTTCTTCCAGGCCGCGGACCATATTGGCGATGACCATGCTGCCGCCCATGAGACCGTAGGGCGTCATATGACGGTCTCGCGCCATGCTCGCGGCAGAGCCGATGATCACAACGCCAAAGATAGACGCGAGGCCGGAGACCATGGGCGGATTGGCGAAACCGGCCGGAATGTAAAACATGTCTGCGGCCAACAAGGCAGGCTCAGTTACCGGGTCATTGCCTGGATGGGCTGAATAATTGATGAAGCTTTCCTGCTCGCCAAACGGGATCGGCTCGCGATCTATGCGTTCCAGGGTGAAACTGGAATCGTCTATTTCGCCCCGACAGAACTGGCGTGGCCGTTCCATGGCACGGTTGACCAGCGTGATGGCTTCCTGCGCTGAAGACGCTGTGCGGCCTGCGATGGCATAGAGCGGCGTTGTCGGCACGATGTCGGTGCCAGCCTTTGTCTTGATGCACAGATAGTGCGCCATGTATCGGGCGCCGACGACTTCGTCGCCCGTGATCTGGGCGACAGACCACACGATGTTCTGAGCCGAGGCATTTGCAAGGATGCGTTCGCGTTCAGACCCGCGGGCGCGGGCGAGCTGGTCGCGGTGGCCGTCGCCATCGACGACCTCTCTTTGCATCACCAGCAAGGGTGCCTCGGTGTCCTCTCCCCAACGGGTAAGAATGTCGTCGATGCGGGATTCCTGCTCTTCTTCCGGTGTGCGCCAGAAAAGATCGATATCAGCCACCACCACTTTCGGGCGGGGAAAGCCGGGAATGCCGTAGGCTGCTTCCAGCATGTCAGCAACGACCTTGCGGGGGGCATAGGCGAGGGCGGGGCCGTCTGTTTCGTCTGACTGCCAGACGCTTTCGTCCAAATTGAGAAAGAGGATGGGGCCTGTACCTTCAACCGTCTGGTTGACGCGCAACTCAAACGCGATCTGCAGCACTTCGCGGTCCGCTTCACCCAGAAAGGTCTGCCAGCCTTCCGGCGTGCGCAGAATGGCCCAGACAATGAGCGCGAGCCCCAGGCTCAGGAAGAAGTTCGCATCGAACATTCCCTTGCCGGTTTCCACCAGCCGCTCTGATCGCGTTGATGCATCCTGAGTGATGGATGTCATCCTATGCCTGCTCCCATTGCCAGTCTCGTCGCCGCAAGACTAGCGCAAGGAGACACTCAGGGCACGGCCTAAGACAGTGTCATGGTCAGGACGGCAGAACGAAGTCTGGAGTCGTTTCAATGTTCAACTGTCCCTCAAGGCCCGCATCGCGATGGTGCGATATCTGCTGGTAGGCTTCGGATGTCGACATCTCAAACAGGCTTTTACGACTGGGATATTCTACCAGAGCAATCTGGTCCCACAGGTCTTCGGCGAAACCCAGAGTAAGGAAAGTGACAGGGCCTGCAAAGATCATGCGCCCGCCATGCTTTTCGACGAGGGGAAGGACGCCTGCACCATAGCGCGCATAAGCCTCGCGGCCTGACAGATCCGCATCACTGCCGTCCTTATACTCTGCCTTGTCCCGGAACTTGAGCAGATTGACCATGACGATTGGGCCGTCCGGACCCGGAGCATTGGCCATCATCTCAATCTGTTCGTTGCCGGGCATGAGGTGGTTTTCAACTTTCATGAGTTCTACTCCTATGCCGCGCCGAGGCTGCGTTTGGGGGGAAGCTCCGCGAAGTCGCCGTCGCGTTTTTCAGCGTTCGCCGTCATAGCTTCCATAATTTCGCTGGTCTGCAGCATGGAGGCGTTCCAGATGGCGATGTAGTCCAGTGCGTCGGCTGTCGTGTGGTCGCGTGAATAGTTGATGAGGCGCTTGCATCCCGAGACGGCAAGCGGTGCGTTTGCGGCAATCTCGCGGGCGATCTCCATAACGCCATCGAGCATGGCCGCCTGATCTGCGAAGACGCGATTGACGAGGCCAACTTCTTTGGCCTCCGCAGCGTGGATGCGGCGGCCGGTGTAGGCGAGCTCGCGCACGATGCCTTCGGGGATGATTTTGACGATACGCGGGAATGTGCCCACGTCTGCGGTCATACCGATCTTGGTTTCGTAGATCGTGAAGAAGGCGTCTTCCGTGCAGTAACGCATGTCGCAGGCGGTGGTGAGGTCCACGCCGCCGCCGATGCAGCCACCCTGAATCGCCGCCAGCACGGGGATGCGGCAATTCTCAAGTGCGGAGAACGAATCCTGCATGCCAAGGACGTTGTTGTAGAACGCCTGGCCTGCCGTGAGTTTGGCTTTGCGTTTGGCGTTTTCGTCGTCTCCAGCTCCGCCAGGTGAGATTTCAGCGCCGCCGAAAGAAGAGACATCAAGTCCGCTGGTGAAGTGCGGGCCGGTTGACGAGATGACGATCACGCGGGCCTCGGACTCGCCATCAATCTTGCTGATGATACCCGGCAGCTCTGACCAGAACGACCTGATCATGGCGTTACGCTTTTCAGGCCGGTTGAGCTTGACGTGCGCAATCCGGTTTTCAATGGTGTCTTCAAAGCACTCCGGGCTGGTGGTCGTCATGTGTGTCTCCTCGGACCAATGTTGGAATTCTGATCAGGCAAAGATGGCTTCGCAGCCGGTGCCCGTAATGATAGCGTCAAAAGCAGTGCGGTCTTCTGTAGACAGAGCGTTGTACCTTTCGCGCAGCACCATCAGACATTTGCCCTGATAGGGGAATGGCTTTTGAACCCAGCGTACACCACCGATTGTTGTGTCGACTTCATCGGCACCGGCTTCCAGGGCTTTTGCATTTGCAAGAAGGAAGGGGGTATAGACGCGGCCAACTTCCGACAGAATAGCTCTGAGGGTTGCCGGTATTGTGTTGGTGGTGAACCAGCCATCGTCTGCGGGCTCTTCGCCAGAAAGATCTTCCATCAGCAGCACCCAGGCATAGACACGTGGCGCTGCTTCCAGTGTGACGGCCATTGGTGTTGGGTCAAACTGCGCCAGTTGTGTGAGCTGGCCGAAGAACGCAAAGTCCGCAGCGCCGGGCCTGTTGCCCATAATGAAGGGATGCTCAACCAGATGGGCACGTAGCGCTTCGATGATGCGGGCGTAGCTTTCCTCGATTACCGGAGCGGTAATGTCATTTGAGCCCACGACGTAGAGTCGTGAAATCTGTCTGTCACTGAATATTGTCGCAAGCTCTTTTGCCTGCTCCTCAGTTGGTGCCTTGATGCGCGCGCGGGGGAGAACTTCTCCTGCCTGTTTGATGTCTGCATCGTAGTACCAGCGGTAGTGGAACATGGCTTTCGTGAGCCACTCGTCGCCATAGTCTTCGAGCAAGTCGTCGATCAATCGGATGACCGGGTCCGCAGGACGGACCTGTCGGTCAGCGACCTCTAGGTCAAACCGGGCGATAAGCGGCGTTGAGTCAACAACGGCTTCCAGCTCATCTGCATCATTGTCGAGATAGAAGGTTGGCAGCAGGCCGACCTTGGGCTGCGGCAGGTCGTTCATTTCGCGTGGGTTTTTCCAGATGACGCGATAGGGAATGTGCCGGTAACGCAGGACGCTCAGCATCTTGCGGGTGTAAGGGGAGGGGGGCGCGCCCGCGAGGGTGACAGGTGTTTTCAGGGTCATGTCTTAGGCCTTTGCGCTTTAAGCTTTTGCACTGGGGCGGGCCGACATGGCGGCGTGCCAGCGATTGAGATTTGTGTGTGCCTCGGTTGGGGTGATCTTTACCCATCCACCAAAGTCCACACAGACCAGCGCCGTGATGTCAGCCACGGAAAGCGTGTCGATGGCGATGAAGTCGCGTCCCTCAAGACGTTCGTTCAGCATGTCGAAAAAGACCGGCAGGCGTGCCTTGCCGCGTTCTGCAAGGGCTGGGATCTGTTCGAAGTTCAGCGGGCCGGTCATGGCGCGGCCCTGCATCCCTTTGGACGTGTTGCGCAGGATCTCAGCAACCGCCATCAGCCCTTCAAACTCAATGCGGGAGTTCCAGCTGGCGACGAGGCCCTTTTCTGCCGGTGTTGAGCCAAGTAGCGGGTTTTCGGGTTGGTAGGCGTCTGCCCACGCTGCAATGCCTCCATTGTCGGTCAGGATGGTGCCGTCTTCGAGCTGAAGAGCGGGGATGGTGCAGCTGGGATTGATTTTCTTGTACTCGTCGGACAGCTGCTCGCCATTCATCATGTCGATCTGCTTGTTTTCCACCTCAATGCCCTTTTCGGCCAGCAGGATGCGGGCGCGGCGGGGGCTTGGGGCGGGGGTGAAGTCATAGAAGGTGATCGGCATGTATTGGCTCCCTGAGTGTCAATTTATTGCGTTTTATAAATGAACGCTGCTCGCGAGGCGACTCTTTACGCCGATTTTGATTGCTTTGCATCCGGGATAGCAGCGGACTAGCATTGTGCTGCGGCGCCTCAAGATGCTGCCAACAAGGGGGTTTTCATGACAAATTTCATCCGGCTTGCCGCCGCTTCTGCGGTTGCAGCCTTCATTTTCTCAGGTCCGGCTCATGCTGAGGACCTGGAGTTTCTTCTCATAAACGCGTCCAGTGCCGACATTATTGAGTTTCAGGTTTCTGATACTGCGGATGACTACTGGACCGACAATCTGATCCCGGCGGGCTATGTGCTGCCGGCGGGCAATGAGATCGAAGTATTGATTGCGGACGGCGAAACGACCTGCAATTACGACATCCGCGCTATTTGGGATGATGGCTCTGAGTATGTCGAGTATGACTCTGACCTGTGTGATCTCGGCGAATGGGAATTCACCGACTGACCTTGTCTACCGTGCCCAGTCCGGCTGATCGAAATGGGCAACGCGTGTGGCCAGGCCTTTGACGGCCACTTCGTGGAACTGATGCAGGATGGCGCCGGTCGGCGCATGGATGTCGACCGGCCCTACATGCACCCGAATGATGGGGCGTTCCGGGTCAGGTCCCGGCAGAAGTTCCGGTGAGTCCGGACGATCCAAAGATGCAATCTCGAAATGGTGAATTGCGGCCACTTCATCCGGGTTTGGCGTCATCTGTGCCTTTGTCATCCAGAATACAAAAGCTGAAATGGCGTAGCCGGACCGGGTCTCGTAGTCATCGAGCTGTCCCAGACAGTGTTCGCCGGTCAGCGCCAAGCCAAGCTCTTCGTGGGTTTCACGAAGCGCGCCTTCAAGCGACGTTTCTCCAGGGTCCAGGCGGCCGCCGGGAAAAGCCCACTGGCCGGCGTGGCCCCGCAGCTTGGCTGCCCGACGGGTCACAATGAAGGCGGGGTCATCGCCCGTATCATCAAGGGTTGCGATAACGGCGACACTGGCGCGCTTTAGGTCTGTCTGCTGCAGCAAATCCGGCTCGAAAGACGCGAGGTTTTTCTTCATTTGACCCCGTAACGGATGATCGTCCGGCATGGGTCAGGAAACCTTGATCAGACGGCGGCCAAAATTCTCACCCTTAAACAGGCCTGCATAGGCCATGGGTGCATTTTCAATTCCGTCCACGACTTCTTCGCGATAGAGCAGCTTGTCCTCGTTGATCCACTGGGCCATCTGCATGGCTGCCGGGCCGAACTCGCGGACGAAGTCCAGCACCACGAATCCCTGCATGGTCAGACGCTGGGTGATGAAGGGCAGCGTATTGCGGATGCCACGGGGCTCATCGCGGTTGTATTCTGCAAGCTGGCCGGAGACGGCGATGCGGCCGCCTGGCTTCAAAATGTTGATGGCGGCATCCAGCATCTCTCCGCCCACATTATCGAAGTAGATGTCAGCGCCGCCGCCGGTTGCTTCCCGCATAGCGTCTTCGAGGTTTGCGGTGTCGCGATAGTTGATGCTGGCGTCGAAGCCTGCCTCAGCTGTCAGCCAGTCGCATTTGGCTTTTGATCCGGCAATGCCGACGACGCGGCCAGCCCCCATGAGTTTGGCTAGCTGGCCAGCTGTCGCGCCAACGGGGCCGGAAGCGGATGAGATCAGAACCGTTTCGCCGTCCTTGAGGGCCGCAATGTTCTTTAGGCCGAACCATGACGTCATGCCAGGAATACCAAGCACCCCGATGGCGGCGGTTGGCGTGACCTTGCCTTTGAATAGCGCCGGATTGTGTTTAACGCAGTGGCGGCCTTTGAGAACAAGGCCGGACTGCCAGCCAAAACCGCCCGAAACCATGTCACCCTCGGCCAGCTTTTCGTCTTTGGACTCTTCAACGATGCCGATGCCGGCGCTGGTTATGAGACTGCCAATGGGAGTTGCACCTACATAGGTGTCCCTGGACAGGGCCGGGCGCATGCCGGGATCAAGAGAGAAGTGGGTGACACGCACACGGACCTGACCTTCTTCAAGGTCCGGCAGGTCGTGTTCTTCCAGCTTGAAGGTTTTGTCGTCTGGGATGCCCGCTGGCCGTTCTGCCAAGATCCAGCGGCGTGTTGTCATGCTTCCCATTTGCGGCGCTCCCTGCTTTGTTGTTGCAAACGACATAGCAAGCCTTCGGGGAAAAATGAAATGACAACAGGTGCGGGCGGCGTTCAGTCCTTCGTTGATGAGCCGGAACATGTGGGTCTGCTGCGTGAAACGCTGAAGCGGGTGGTGGCAGACAAGGCGCCGCGTGAGAAGCGCCGCGAGTGGGACCGCGCGCACCAGTTTCCCCGCGATGTCTTTGCTGAGGTGGCGAAGCTCGGCATTTGCGGATTGACGATTCCTGAAGAGCATGGCGGTGCCGGTGTGGACCTCGTGTCGGCGGTTGCCGCCATTGAAGAGCTTTCCCAGGCCGGGGCATTTCTAGCAGGGCCGTTTATTCACGCGGCGTTTTATGGCGGCGCGAATGTTTCCGAAAACGGGTCCGATGCTCTAAAGGCGCAAATGTTGCCGAAACTAGCGGCGGGCGAAATGTTTTTTGCTTATGGCCTGTCCGAGCCTGACGTCGGGGGTGATCTGCCAAGTGTAAAGACCCGCGCACGGATGGAGGGGGATGAGATTGTCATCAACGGCTCCAAGCGCTGGTGCACCGGGGCTGACTTTGCAGATGTGATCTATTGCCTCGTTAACTCTGACCCGGACGGCAAGAAGTACAAGAACCTCTCGGTCGTACTGGTTCCTACGGATGCCACAGGCGTCACGATGCAGCCTATAGAGCACGCCAATCTACGCTACACCCTCTCGTCAGATGTCTATTTCGATGATGTGCGCGTGCCTGCGTCGTCAGTGCTGGGTGGCCCGGAGATGTGGAACAAGGGCTGGGGACAGCTGGCTGGCAAGACGCTGGACGTTGAGAAGACCGAGATTACGGCTGTGGCCTACGGCCTGGCGCGGGCGGCCGTCGAGGAAGCCTGGCAGTATGCGCAGGAACGCGAGCAATTCGGGCGCGTGATCTCCGGCCATCAGTCTGTGCGGCATGCGCTTGTCGATGCGCGCACCAAGCTGCAGGCCTGCCGCCACATGCTCTACCACGCGGTGTGGCTGGCGCAGGAAGACCGGCCCTGTTCCGTCGAGACCAGCATGGCCAAGCTTTTCGTAGGCGATACCGCAGTGGAAATCGCTTTGCTGTGCCAAAGGGTGATGGGGGCCTATGCGTTGTCAGATGCATATGACATGGAACGTCATGTGCGGGACATATTGGGCATGCCGATTGTGGGTGGATCATCCAACATGCAGCGCAACAACATTGCGGCGCGACTGGGTCTTCCCGAATAATGGCTCGCATAGCGACAAGTCCGGCCTGGCCCTGCTAGTCTCCTGCTGAAAACAAATTCAGGGAGCGGTCGAATGAGCACATTTGATCTGGTGGTTCGCGGCGGACGCATTGCGGATGGGTCCGGCGGCGAAATTTTTTCAGGTGACGTGGCCGTCAAGGACGGTGTTGTTGCTGAAGTCGGTGCTATCTCAGGCACGGCCGCCCGTGAGATTGACGCCGATGGCGCATTGGTCACGCCGGGCTTTGTGGACATCCACACCCATTATGACGGGCAGGTGACGTGGGACAGCCAGCTGACCCCGTCCTCCTGGCATGGTGTCACGACAGCCATTATGGGCAATTGCGGCGTTGGCTTTGCGCCCTGCCGAGCTCAGGACCATGATCGGCTGATCCGCTTGATGGAAGGCGTTGAGGACATCCCCTTTCCGGTGTTGGCGGATGGCCTGCCGTGGAACTGGGAAAGCTTTCCGGAATATCTCGACAGCCTGAGCAACAAGACTTTCGATATCGACTTTGCAGCACAAGTACCGCATGCGGCTTTGCGGGTGTTTGTGATGGGCGAACGCGGGGCGAACCGCGACATGGCAACCGATGACGATATCGCCGCGATGGCAACGCTGGCCCGTGAGGCGATTGAAGCCGGCGCGCTTGGGTTCACGACCTCACGGACTTTGAACCACCAGACGTCAGAGGGCGATCCGACGCCGACGCTGACGGCCGCCGAAGACGAATTGATGGGCATCGCGCTTGAGATCGGCAAAGCAGGCAAGGGCGTGCTTCAGGTGGTGTCCGACTTCAAGAAACGACGCGATGAAATGGATATGTTCCAGCGCATTGTTGAACAGTCGGGTCGTCCCATGTCGATTTCCGTGGCGCAGACGGATCTGGCGCCGGATGCGTGGAAGTGGCTGCTGGCGGAAATCGAAGGTGCCAACGAGCGTGGTCTTGAAATGCGGGCGCAGGTGGCGCCGCGTCCTGTGGGTATTCTGGTTGGGCTTGAACTGACACTTAATCCGTTCACGGCTTATCCTGCCTATGCAGAAATCGAAGATGCGCCGCTTGCCGAGAGAGTGGCAAAGCTGTCTGACCCGGCTTTCCGGGCGCGGATGCTGAGCGACGAGCCGTCCTCGGATCACCCTTTTGTGCAGTCGCTTATTCGCCAGTTTGACCAGATGTTCCCGCTGGGTGATGTGCCGGACTATGAGCCGACGCCAGACAAGATGCTGGGTGCACAGGCCAAGGCCCGGGGCAAAAGCGTTGAAGAACTGGCGCTTGAATATCTGATGGCCGATGGGGGCCGCGGGCCGGGCACCGGCATGCTTCTGTTCCCATTCCTTAACTATGCCAATGGGTCGCTTGATCCCTCTTACGCCATGATGCAGCACCCCAACTCAGTGATGGGCCTGTCTGATGGCGGTGCGCATATGGGGACAATCTGCGATGGGTCGTTCTCGACAACGCTACTGCAACACTGGACCCGCGATCGCACGCGGGGGCCGCAACTGGACTTGCCGTTTGTCATCCGCGCACAGACGGCCGATACGGCGCGGGCGGTGGGATTTACCGATCGTGGGTTGCTGAAGCCGGGCATGAAGGCTGACATCAACGTGATTGATCATGCGGGTCTGCGCCTACATGCGCCTGAAATCGCGCACGACCTTCCTGGCGGCGGCCGCCGCCTGCTGCAACGGGCTGATGGTTATGTGGCGACGGTGGTCTCAGGTGAGACGGTCTATGAAAATGGGCAAGCGACGGGTGCGCTGCCCGGACGGCTTGTGCGCAGCTAGGTGATTTTCATCAGACATCCCAGGTTTTTTGCAGCCAAGGCAGAACATCGCTCAGGAGCGAGAAACGGCCGACGGTGCCGTACCGGCTGTCATTCTGGTTCTCGGTGCTTCGCTCACCGATGATTGCCATGTGACCGACACCGGCTGCGATTGCCGCGTCCATATCTGCCCATTTGTCTCCCAGCATCACTGATTCCTGCATGGCGATATCGTGATCGCCCTGTGCAGCAATGAGCATGCCAGGGTTGGGCTTACGAAGGGGGTGGTCCCTGCCATCTGGTCCTTCAAGAAAGGGACAGTGATATACCTGGGTGAGTGGCACGCCCTCAGCGTCGAAGCGTAACGCCATCCAGTCCGTCAGCTTCTGAAACGTTTCCTCGGTGTAGTAGCCGCGTGCTATGCCTGATTGGTTGGTGACCACAATGAGCTTTGCGCCTGTATCCCTCGCACAGGCGGCGAGGTCGAATATCCCCGGCATCCACTCGAACTCGTTTGCCTCATGTACAAAGCCCTTGTCCACATTGATGATGCCATCACGGTCCAGAAAGAGGGCTCGGCGTGTCACGGGTGTGAAGTGTCCTTAGCGAGATGCATCACAGGCTTGTGAGCGGCAGGCGTCGAGGTGTACGCCTATCTAACGCCAAGTCGCTCACCGGAGCAAAGGGACAAAATGATGTCACAGCAAACTGCCAGCCAGGCGCCGATTACT
>ERZ1740067.1396-NODE-1396-length-16617-cov-7.622570_pt1 | contig 16617 bp, 13 predicted proteins | sample MGYA00581736_ERZ1740067 | MGnify/ENA primary metagenome ERZ1740067 (study PRJEB43018, sample SAMN04849236) | marine metagenome | isolation source: floating plastic debris | place: Pacific Ocean | collected 2008-08-27 | study: EMG produced TPA metagenomics... | reverse complement strand
TATCTAACCAGCGCACCATTTCCCATAAAACGTGACCAACGGCCTCTTTTGAGCGATAGCCATGCTCTTCGTAAGGCAAACTCACATAGCGAACCGTTCCACCAAGCCCTTTCATTGCCTCATACAACCGCTCTGTCTGCATGGGGTAAGTGCCGGAGTTATTGTCAGCTGCGCCGTGAATAAGTAATAGTGGATGGTTAATTTTGTCTGCATAGGTGAAAGGAGACATGCGGTTATAGGTACCCGTTGCATCCCAGTAGTGACGCTGTTCACCTTGAAAACCAAAGGGTGTGAGACTGCGGTTGTAAGCACCGCTGCGGGCAATGCCAGCACAGAAGAGATCGGTGTGGGCAAGCAAGTTAGCCGTTGTGAAAGCGCCATAGGAGTGGCCGCCGATAGCGATTTTGGCGCGATCGCTCACCCCTCTATCCACCAAATAATCCACCGCCGCCTCAGCGCTATCCACCAGCTGTTCCAAATAGGTATCGTTCGGCTCAGCCTCTCCCTCTCCAATAATCGGCATGCTCGCCCCAGAGAGCAACGCATAGCCTTGCGTCAACAAAAACATCGCAGATGTACGATTCGGTCGACTGAAGGTATTTTCAGCACGGGTCACCTGACTCGCAGTTTCTCGACTCTTGTGCTCTTCTGGATACACCCACAGCAGCGTTGGCAGCGGTCCATCGTTCTCTACATCGTAATTGGGTGGTAGATAGAGCGTTCCCGAGAGTTCCAAACCATCTGAACGGTAATAGCGCACAATCTCCTTGCGAATGTCACGGTACCAGGGCAGCGGGTCGCTAAATTGCGTCAGCGCCACATCTTTTTCCTCCACTGAGCTTCGCAGCCAGTAGTTACCTGGCACTGTCTTACTTTGCTTGCGAAGCAATATCTCATTCGCCTCGGCGTCCAATACTCTCACAACTCTGGAAAACTCTTCTTTCGTTGATTGCCACAGCCGGTCTTTCTCACCCGTCTCCAAATTCAACTTATCAAGAAAAGGATAAACGCCTTCGGGCGAAGCGCCTCTGCCAGCAAGGTACATCTCACCTGCGGCAGAAAGCAACAGCGTTTGCCAACCAAACTCGCCTTGCCCCATCACGGGTTCTCCAGGGTGAGCGTAGGCGTCTTGAAAGTTGCGCGTTTCCAATAGATGAGGAGCGATCGCACTATCATCCGGCGTCAGCTTCCAAGTCTTCATCTCGCGCGTGTTGTACATTGCCTCGTAAGCCAAGGCCGTTTCACCATCACCCCATACTAGACCGCTGTAGCGCATTTGAGACTTCCACAACAGCTGCGGCTCTCCTGTAAATGGCGCAGACAATGTGTAAATCGCATCTCGATAGTCACTCTCTTTGCGAGCATCTCCCCCATCGAGCGCTTCGACCCAATATACCGTCGCTGGCTTATCTGCTCGCCAGCCATTTGCACGTCTACCATCTCTTACCGAATCAAAATTAATCGGAACCTCTTCAGCCAACGGTAGCGCTGCGACAGTGTAAACGGCCTTGCCCTGACGATCGAGGATTTCTGTACGCCGAGGAAAACGAGATAGCGGCACCTGATAGGAAAAGGGCCTATGGTTGGTAGACACTTTTATCCACTCACCATCAGGGGAAACAGAAACGCCCCGAAACAGATCTGGGGGCGTTAGCGATGTTTGATTACCCTCTAAGGTGATGTGCACTAGCTGCGAAGTGAGATAGTACTCCAACAGCGCTTCATCGTGAGGATTCTCTAACAAGTTGGTGTAGGTACGCGCGGGGGCTACCCGGCCTAAATTTTCTTCAATGATGGGGCCAACTGGCAGAGCGGGAGCACTTGGAGGTGGCTCCTTGTCTACTCGCACTTTGCAAATAAGGCTATTGTCGGGCAGCCAGCGAGTAGGGCCACCGGAAGTTGCATTGAGAATAGGCTCTGTAAGCGATCGCGCCTCTCCCTTCTCCATATCCAACACCCAAAGACTCAGCCCTGTCTTCTCTGCGGGCGCAACATGAGTCAAGGAAAAAGCAAGATACTGACCGCAGTAAGACCACTGCAAATTCCGAATTCGCGCCTCATTGGGCAAAGCAACAGGTCGAGCATCACCTTCATCACGACGGCGAATACTGAGCGACCGGTAGTAAGAAGCCTTTGCGGGTTCCCACGTCTCAGGGTTAATCTGCAAACCAGCCAAAGCCACCGTCGGTTCGGCTAGCTCTGAAATCGGCGGCAATGTCATACGTCCCAGCTCAACAATCCAATCGGCCTTTGGAGAAAAGGCCACCACCGGTAAAGGCGGCGTATCGAGCATCGAAGCAATCGGCTCAGGGGGAGTTTGCCAAGTATCCTGAGCAGGTTGAATCATGGGATTAACGGGGCCTATTCAATAGCGATAGAAAGACCATAGCACGCTTGCTCTTTCAAGACGGACGTTGTTGTATAACAGCTGACTGTTCGATTTTCCTATGGAAAACTTCTTCTATGCCAAACTCCGCCCACTCTCTTTCGCTCAGCGACCCATCCCGGCAATAAATCAGCTACCTGCATCAAAGTAGGATCGAGTCTCAGCGCTGTTCCCATGCCAATGACTCTTCCATCTTCGTCGCTATCAGTAGTGCCACAGAGAAATGCCCACGAATGGTCTTCTTCATAGTGAATAACTACTAGGATTCCAGCATCTTTTTCAAGCACCTGTCGGGTAGTCAATGCAGCAGTACTTGGCGATTGATCGAAAAGCCATTGTGCGATTCGCATGGCTAATGTCTGCATTTACGCTTCTGCTAGCTCGTCGACCGTAGGGCAACTGCAAACAAGATTGCGATCACCAAACGCCTGATCAATCCGATTCACCGTCGGCCAAAATTTGCGATCGCGTGTCCACTCAGTCGGAAACACTCCAGTCTCCCTTGAGTACCCTCGCGTCCACTCATCCACCAAATCCGACGTTGTGTGCGGCGCATGGTGCAATGGACTCTCATCAATTGTCATCAACCCAGACTCGATTTGCTGCACCTCAGCACGAATCGCAATCATCGCATCACAGAATCGGTCTAGTTCAGCAAGCGACTCACTCTCCGTCGGCTCTACCATAATCGTGCCAGCCACGGGCCAAGACATCGTCGGCGGATGGAAGCCATAGTCAATCAAACGCTTCGCAATATCATCCACATTCACCTGCGCCGACTTCTTGAACTCGCGCAAATCCACAATGCACTCGTGCGCCACCAGCCCACTGCCGCCCTTATACAAAATGTCGTAAGCCCCTTCCAGGCGCTTTGCAATATAGTTTGCGCTCAAAATCGCCAGCTCACTCGCCCGCTTAAGTCCCTCTGCGCCCATCATCTGAATGTACATCCAGGAAATCGGCAAAATGCTCGCACTCCCCCATGGCGCAGCAGACACTGCCCCAATCGCCTGAGGGTTGCCCATTTCCACAACAGAATGGCCCGGCAGAAACGGAACTAGGTGCGCCGCTACACCAATCGGGCCAACGCCCGGACCGCCGCCACCATGAGGAATGCAAAATGTCTTGTGCAAATTCAAATGACAGACATCCGCGCCAATATCACCGGGACTGCACAGACCCACCTGCGCATTCATGTTTGCCCCGTCCATATACACTTGGCCGCCGTGAGCGTGCACAATTTCACACACCGCTCTGATGCTCTCTTCAAACACACCATGCGTAGAAGGATAGGTCACCATCAGCGCAGAAAGGTTATCCTTGTGCTTCTGGGCCTTTGCCGTCAAATCGTCAACATCAATGTTGCCGTCATCGTCACACTTGACAGCAACCACTTTCATCCCGGCCATCACCGCACTCGCAGGATTTGTACCGTGCGCCGACTGAGGAATCAAACAGATATTACGATGGCCTTCTCCGCGCTCTGCATGATACTGACGAATCACCAACAGCCCCGTGTACTCGCCTTGAGAGCCCGCGTTGGGCTGCAAGGAGATACCGGCAAATCCAGTAATGTTGGATAACCAGTCTTCCAGCTGGGTGAACAGCGCTTGATATCCCTTGGTCTGAGATAGTGGCGCAAACGGATGAATCTGGCCAAACGCTGGCCACGTAATCGGCAGCATTTCAGCAGTGGCATTGAGCTTCATGGTGCAAGAGCCCAACGGAATCATCGCATCCGCTAAAGAGAGATCTTTCTTTTGCAAGCTGTAGAGATAGCGCAACAGCTCAGTTTCACTGTGATATTGGTTGAACACCGGATGCGCGAGGTACGCCGATGTTCGAGAAAGTGCACTCGGCACACGCTGAGGCCGCAAGGATTGCAGCGAAGGCACTGTTTTGTCCCCAGCGAAGACAGTCAACAGTTCAACGATCTGTTCCACATCGGTCGTCTCATCCAGAGAGATGCCCAATGTTCTCGGCTGACCAGACCGAACAGGGTCAATGCGCAAGTTGATTTGTTGTTCGGCAGCACGAGCGATGATGTCATCTGTGCGCTCGCCCGTCTCCACAGTCAGCGTATCGAACACGTGATCGCTCACCAGCGGATAATCCAGCTGCTTCAACCCATCTGCCAGCGCCCCTGTCAGCTGCTGAATCCGAGTCGCAATATCCTTCAGCCCAACGGGGCCGTGATAGACCGCATAGCTACTTGCAATAATCGCCAGCAGCACCTGAGCCGTACAAATATTGCTTGTCGCTGAGTCTCGGCGAATGTGCTGTTCGCGGGTCTGCAATGCCAAGCGCAATGCTGGAGCCCCTTTACTATCCTTGGAAACCCCAACCAAGCGACCGGGTAGCTTTCGAGCATAGGCCTGTTTGGTCGCAAAGTAAGCCGCATGCGGACCGCCGTAGCCCAGCGGCACACCAAACCTTTGTGTACTGCCCACCGCAATATCTGCGCCAAATTCACCCGGTGCTTTCAGCAGGCACAAACTCATCAGGTCAGCAGCCACAGCCACAATCGCACCTGCCCCATGAGCCTTTTCCACAAACTCGGTGTAATCGTGAATCGTGCCATCGGTCGCAGGGTACTGAAGCAGAACACCGAAGAACGGCTCACCCTCGCTAAAATCAATCTGATGATGATCACCCACCACCACCTCAATACCAAGGGGCTGCGATCGCGTCTTAATTACCTCAATCGTCTGCGGATGACACCCCGCCGACACCCAATACCGCTTCGCTTTCTTTGCCGCCTTATTCTTACAAACGCCAAAGCTCATACTCATCGCTTCAGCCGCCGCCGTGCCCTCGTCCAGCAGCGAAGCATTCGCAATCTCCAAACCGGTGAGATCCGTCACCATCGTCTGATAATTTAGCAGCGCTTCCAATCGCCCCTGAGAAATCTCAGGCTGATAGGGCGTGTACTGCGTATACCATCCAGGATTCTCCAAAATGTTTCGCTGAATCACCGCAGGCGTCACACAGTTGTAATAGCCCAGACCGATGTAGCTACGGTAGACCTGGTTTTGAGCAGCGATCACAGCGATTTTCTCTAGTGCTGCCGTCTCACTCAGCGCCGCACCCACACCCAACGGTTCATTCGATCGAATCCCCGCCGGCACCGCCGCCGAAATCAGTGATGCCATCGAGTCAAAACCCAGCACTGCCAACATTTTGGCAATATCTTGCTCGTCTACACCCAAATGACGATTGGCAAAGCGATCACGCTTCAACCCATCTAGCCAACCACCATCACCCCGCTTCGAGACCACCTTCGTCGAGGGTTCAAGCGTTGAAGAAACAACCTCAGCAGCAGCCGTCGAAGAATCGTATGACATAAGAAATGAAGAGGAAAAGAATCGCTAACGGTATTCAGGCGCACCATAGTCCAGAGAAAACCCTAAAGACTACGAGACGTTAACCCTAATACTAAGATAAGTTGCAGCAACCGACCCATCAATAGCGTGCTAGCGATGTCATCAAAGTTATTCACCCTCTACCTGCTGCTGATAGGCCGCCGCCGACATCGCCTCATCTAGCCCAGCTAAATCCGCCGCCTTCACCTTGATCAACCAGCCAGCCCCGTAAGCATCATCGGGACTAATATCTTCAGGCGTCTCCACCAGTGCTTCATTAATCTCAAGTACCTCACCAGACACAGGGGCTTTGAGATCTTCCACAGCCTTCACCGATTCAATCGTGCCAAAGTTTTCACCCTGATCTATCGAATCACCGACCTCAGGCAGCTCCAAAAACACTACATCTCCCATCTGGTCTATCGCAAAAGACGTAATGCCCACCGTCACAGTATCGTCGGCCTCTACGCGAGCGTACTCGTGGCTATCCAGGTACTTCAGGTCGTCAGGGTATTCAAATGCCATAGGTTTTCTAGTGTCTTGCTAGGGAAGCGTCCAATAATTCAGTCCAAAATTTATAGTAAGGCTACTTGGTCCCTTTTTCTGCCTTATAAAAAGGACGCTTGACCACGGTAGCCGGAAAAACCTTATTACGAATCGCCACTTCCACAACCTGACCCACCTTCGCAAGTTCAGGCGGCACATACCCCAAAGCAACCGGATAGCCCAGCGTGGGCGACAGCGTACCGCTAGTCACCACCCCAACCGACTCGCCACCCTCCAGTATGAGGTAATCATGGCGAGCAATGTTTCGCCCTTCCAATGTAAGACCCACCAATCGACGCGCAGCCCCTTCCGCTTTCTGGGTCTCCAAAACCTGACGGCCAATAAAATCCTCTGATTTATCTAAGTGAACAAGCCAACTTAATCCAGCTTCTATCGGCGTAATCGAATCATTAATATCTTGACCATACAAGGCCATCGCTGCCTCAAGTCTGAGCGTATCCCTAGCGCCCAAACCGCAGGGTGCAACACCCAGATCCATTAGCGCTTGCCAAACTTCAGAAGCAACCTCAGCGGCTACCATCACCTCAAAGCCATCTTCACCGGTATATCCCGTCCGCGCTAAGAAAGCCTTGTGCCCCAAAACTTCGCCGGTGCGGTGATTGTATCGAGGAATCGCTTGCAGGTCTTCGTTGGGACACAGCTTCTGTAATTGCTCAACTGCGCTAGGTCCTTGCACTGCGATGAGTGCCTGCTCGCGCGATAAATCTTGAAACTCGATTGAGTCTGTCAAGTGCGATCGCAGCCACTCCCTATCCTTCTGCGTCGTTCCAGCATTCACAATCAGCGCAATCGTCTCAATACCAGCCGCATCAGCGCCCTGATGGTAAACAATCAGATCATCAATAATGCCACCCTGCTCATTGAGCAGCACCGTATATTGAGCTTTGCCAGCGACCAGCCGTGATAAATCAGAAGGCACCAACCGCTGCAGCTGAGCAATCACATCCGGACCGCTGAGCACAAACTTACCCATATGAGAAATGTCGAACGCACCTGATGCCATTCTCACCGCCTCATGCTCCTGGCGAATTCCTTCAAACTGCACCGGCATTTCCCAGCCGGAAAAAGGAGTCATTCGGGCCTTTTGCCCAAGGCAGTCGTCATACAGAGGCGTGCGAAGCAGATTAGTCATGGCAAAAACAGCTACAGAGGGCTTTTCAACTTTTCAAAGGGTACGTTAAACATGACGCATCAAGATTTTACTAGGCGCTTACATTGATTCCCAGAATATATTTTTTGACTGAAGGGGGATGCAGCTATCTTCTCACCCCTCCTACAGCTTCAGTAAATATAAGGTCAACCAGTAACGCTTTTTACCTATGACATCGGGAGACTACGGAAGAATTGTGACAGGTGACGACGCTTCATCTAGACCTTCAGCAAAACACCCATCAAGACATCCAACAGAGCAGGGGACCGTGAGCGGCCACATAGCAGGCAGCTGGCTAGAAACATTTCGCGCGCTGACAGGATCGAGGCCGCATAAACCGAGCTTCGTGGTCTTCGACATTGGGCAAAGCGGTTGCATAACGCTAGCTAAGTGGTTCACATCCCACAAAGCCATTAGCTTTCAAGAGAATATTTTGCGACAAACGGTTCGCTTCCCCAGACTAAGCGTGTATCAACGCATCCGCCAAAGCGCGAGTGACGTGTATGGCTTTAGCCTAACGGTAGAGCAACTTCGACAAGTACAGCGCTTAGCCGATCCAAATCAGTTCTTACAAGATCTTCACCGAGGCGGATGCCGAGTTATTTACCTTAGTCGCAGAGACGTATTGAGACATGCGATCGCAACCTTACGCACCCACAGCGTCAGCTGCCGCTTCGACGACAAAGAACCTAGCCGCTCAAATAAGCTCACTGTAGACGTCAGCGAACTCCTTGCCTGCCTAAAATATCTCGACAATCAACGGATAGAAGCCGACGCCATCATGCACGATATCCCACACTTGGATCTCGTCTATGAGGAAGACCTGATGGACCCCAACACCTACCCAGAAACAGCACAAAAGCTGTCGGACTTTCTAGCCATTCCTGATATTAAGCCCACCGGCAGCGGCCTCAAACTAGTACATCAAAAGCTAACCAACATTGTTGAAAACTATAAGGAAGTCCTCGAAGGCGTCGAAAATTCGGACTACGCCTACTTACTCACCGACAGCAGGCATTTGCTCACAACAATGTAAGTGACCATAAAAAGAGCGTTTCTGTCGAAAAGAATAAAAAAGTCCCCAAGGATAGTTGATATCCTTGGGGACTGCCGTAATGAAGCATGTATCAGATGAAATCTAACGGCTGATTGAACCTAAGCATGGTTTGCCTGTCTCACATCAGCCCTCAAAGTTAGACAACATACTTAGAAATTAAAGCAATGTAGCCGGATCGAAAGTAGGCGGTAGCAAGACAGTGTCCACAACATGAATAACGCCATTGTCAGCAATGACGTCTGGCTGTACAACAGTTGCTTCACCATTTACAGTCATACCAGCCGGATCAACCGCTAGCTCAACGTCACTACCCTCAACCGTGCTAACTGCGCCAGGTTCAATCTCACCAGAGGCAACCTCACCCGCAACAACGTGGTAAGCCAAAACCTGGCTGAGTGCATCCTGATTCTCAGGCTTCACTAGCTTCTCCACTGTACCTTCAGGCAACGCGGCAAATGCCTCATCCGTTGGGGCAAATACCGTATAGGGCCCTTCAGTACTCAAAGTCTCTTCCAAACCAGCTGTCTGGATGGCTGTCACCAGCGTGTCGAAAGAGCCGTTAGCACTAGCAACATCAACAATGCTCGCACCCGTCGCAGCGTCGTCAGCGGCAACCTCACCAGGGACTTCACCCGATGCAGCATCACCCTCAACACTCTCAGGCAGCTCCGAAGTAACGTCCGCGCCTGTCTCTTCTACAGGCTCACTAGAACAAGCAACCGCCACAGGCAGTACCATCAGAGCCGCAGCAACACCAGCTAGCTTGTTCATAGACTTAAAAGGATTCGAAAAACGCATAATTTTTCATCTTGTATCAACAAGTCGAAGGCCCATCAGATGTACGTCAATTACTCACAGCAACTATTGGCTGAGGACTGCACATCAGGACAATTAACCTTCGACAAATGGATTAAAGAAAACGAAAATTAACAATTTTCCTCTCTTTTAATTACGATTTTGTAATACAACATTTCTACAACTGCCCTGACCCCAGTGAGAGAGCTAGAAAGAGACGACTCTCAAAAAACTGAAGAAAAAAATGTTTCAGAATTCAACTCAGTGCAGCTGTAGTCTCCTAGCGTCGCTCTTTTTACAGACGCTGGGAATAACGCAAGCAAAGACGGCTGCTGTATTTCGCTGAAGGCAGCGTCCGGCCCTTAATATTAAAGAGCAACACGACAGCTATCTGTGTGGTCACCCGATAGCTGCTAGAAAAGGAACCATCCGTGAGGAAACATTCGTGCACGTTTTATTCGTAGAAGATGAGCCTAAAATCGCTAGCTTCGTGCAAGTTGGACTCAAAGAGCAGGGCTTTGTTGTAGACTACTGCGACCACGGCGATATTGCCTACGAAAAAGCGCTCGAAAACGAATACGACGTCATCCTGCTCGATATTATGATGCCAGGGAAAGACGGCCTCTTCATCCTCAAGCACCTGCGTCAAGCGGGCAGAAACACCCCCGTTATTCTCCTCACCGCCCGCAACGAGCTAGACGATCGATTGCAAGGGCTCAACCTCGGTGCAGACGACTACATCGCCAAGCCCTTTTTTGTCGAAGAACTCGTTGCCCGTATGAATGCAGTTGCCCGGCGCAGCGTAGGAGAACGCCAATATCTCGTTTCCGTAGGCCCCTTCAAACTAGATCGCCTCACACGTACCGTCGTCTGCGAGCTAGGAGAAAAACAGCAAGTCGTGGAGTTAACAACCCGAGAATTTAACCTGCTAGAGTATTTGATGCGATCGCCTGGAAGAGTCTTCACCCGCACCCAAATGCTAGAGCACGTCTGGGGTTATGACTTCAACCCCAGCACCAACGTCGTCGATGTCTGCATCCAGCGCCTACGAAAAAAGATAGATATCAAAGGACAAACCCGCTGGATAGAAAGTGTTCGCGGTGTAGGCTACCGATTCCGACAAGCAGAGTAAAACGTGCTGCAGACATAAAACAGCTATGGAGAAACTTAGTTGAAGCTGGCCTCTTTCAGATTACGCATTGCTTTACTCTCAGTCGCTCTCGCAGGCGGTGCCCTCGTCGGCTTCGGCCTGGTTGCCTGGCGGCTTATCTACAGAGCCCAAGTAAACAGCTTAGAAGCCAAAATCGACAGCCAATTGCAGCGTATGGCACCTGCTCGCCCCACAGACTGGTGGCAAAATTTCGCTCGCAATGACCTACCTCGTGAGCTAGAAACGGAAATCGGCACACCGATCACACTCCTATACGCCGACGTACAAGGAAGCACCATTCACTACTCAGTTGATGGAGCGCAACTCGGCACCATCGCGTTAGATATTGAGCAATTGCTAAGGGCCACCGCAGAAGACATGATCGTCAAAGAGGCCAAAGCAAATGCCGAAAATCCAAACAGTCCCCCCAGCAAACCTATACGGGTATTTCCTTCCAACACGCAGGCAGGCAACTGGCTCGTCGGCGTTATCAAGTCTGAGTCTGGCAGAGGCGCGATCGCAGTCAGCCTAGAAACCATCGATCAAGACATGGCCACCATTCGTAACATCTTCCTGGTGGCCATCCCCAGTACCCTTCTCATGATCGCCATAGGAGCATGGATTCTCTCAGGCAGCGCCCTCAAACCCGTGCGCAAGCTCACCAGTGTCATCCAACAGGTCACAGCTACTGGCCTCGATCAACAAGTTCCCATCGGTAGCACCGACGTCGAATTTGTAGAACTCATCGAAGTTTTTAATGAAATGCTCACCCGGCTAGAGCGTAGCTTCAAGCAATCCTCGCGATTCAGTGGCGACGCTGCCCACGAACTCAAAACGCCCTTGGCCATTTTACGCGGCGAGCTAGAACTGGTGATGCAACAGGCAGAACCGGGTTCAGACCTACAGCAGAGCCTCAGCCACCTGATGGATGAAGTCTCTAGGCTCAGCAACATTGTCCGTAAGCTATTGCTACTATCTTTAGCAGACGCAGGACAGATGAGCCTGAAAAGAGATCTCGTAAATATCGGAGAAATTTTATCTATCCTGGTAGAAGACATTGAACTACTCGCACCGGCTCTGCCCATCCAGGTAGACATAGAAAAAGGTCTATGCGTAAAGGGTGATCGCGACCTACTCACCCAAATCCTGCAAAACCTGATCGACAACGCTATCAAATACAATCTTCCAGAAAGCTCAGGCCAACAGTGGCTATCCGTTATTGGCACGGTAGAGAAGACTGAGATTAAGGTCACCGTAGCCAACGCGTCTACAAAAATTCCAGATGAGGAGTGCGATCGCATCTTCGACCGCTTCTACAGAGGAGACCTGTCCCGCAACCGCAAACGAGAAGGCTTCGGCCTTGGCCTGAGCCTTTCTCGGGAAATCGCCAGAGCCCATAAAGGCAAGCTGTACCTGGATAGAAACTACAAAGACAAAAGCCACAAAAGCCCTCAAAAAGGCAAAAACAAGTACCCCCATCAAACCGCCTTTACCCTCACACTCCCCGTCGCCTAAACCATGAGAACCCAGGAGAAAACCAACAAGCCTCAACCCTGGCACAAAGCATTAGCGCAGCCCGCAAAAGAATTTACCACCACCACACTTAAGATTCTCTTCGGCAAAATCCCCGAAGACCTAAGCGGCACCTATTTTCAAAATGGAACAGGCAGGCTCCAGAGAGGTAATCAATCCGTAGGCCACTGGTTCGACGGCGACGGTGCGATCTTGCGAGTAGCCATTGGAGAATCACAGGCCACAGGCACCTATCGTTACGTCAAAACAAAAGGATACCTAGAAGAGACCGCTGCCAATAAATTCCTCTACGGCAACTACGGCAGACGCTACCCAGGTCCGCTCTGGAAACATATCCCAGGACTCTTCACCGGCAACAGTGTCAAAAACGCTGCCAACACCGCCGTCTTCGCCCTACCCGATAAGCTACTTGCCCTATGGGAAGCCGGAAATCCCCACAGCCTAGATTTAGAAACGTTAGAAACCTACGGCATCGATTCTCTAGGCTGGCTGAACACAGCGCAACAATTTTCAGCTCATCCATTGAGAGATCCCATTAGCGGAGAGATTTACAGCATCGGCGTGACGCCGCAATGCCAGCTAAAAATTTATCGTTGCAACAATACCTTCAACTTGATCAAACAGGTCAGCATTCCACTTAAAACAGTCCCTATGGTGCACAGCTTTGTCATCGCTGGCCCCTACTTAGTCTTCTTAGTATCACCTGTTGTCATAGACCCACTCAAGCTACTGCTAAATCAACAGTCTTTCGCAGAGGCCGCCGAGTGGAAAGCCCAGCAGGGCACTCGCATCCTCATCGTAGATCGTGAGACACTCAACACTGTTTCAGACAGCAACACAGACGATTGGTTTCAATGGCACTATGGAAACGGCTGCATCGAAACTGACGGCAGCATCCGAATCGATTTTGTTCGATTCGACGACTTCACACACATCAACAAAGTTCTCCGGGAAGTCCCCACCGGCCATATAAAAACTGAAGCCTACGGACGACTATGGCAGATCCGACTTGAGCCCACGTCTGGCAAAGTGCTCAGCAACGAATGCGTTCTAGACCGAGACTGTGAATTCCCGAAGGTTGCAGCATCAAAAGTAGGTCAGCCCTGGCAGCACACCTATTTCATGATGCATCGCGATGGCGTCAGCACTGGAGCAAACTGGTTCGGGGCACTGGGGCGATTTAACTACGTCACTGGCCAGCTCCTGCAAGCAGACTTGGGTGAGGGCTACTACGCCAATGAACCAATGCACGTTAGCAATCTCAACGGTAAAAACTGGCTACTAGATGTAGTTTTCAATGCCAACGAGCACCAGAGCGAATTCTGGATTTTTGATGCAGATACCCTAGGGGAACCCATATGTCGACTAGCACTACCCAGCACTATACCGCTCGGATTTCACGGCACCTGGCAATCTAATTCATGAGTCTTTCAGTGCTGCCTTCACCGCTTTTATTGCGATGCACTCACCTTCTACAGATTGAAAACCTTCTACAGATTGAATCTGAAAACTGCAACCTTAACAGCAAACCTGTGCCAGGTATCAGATTGCGATGTCAACAGGTGAACCCATTCCCACCTAAAGCTCGCGCGAGTCAAGTACGAGTCGACGAGCACTGTCTGCGGCAGCTTCACGGGAAGGATGAACTTCCCCATCGTCAAGCACCGTAAAATCTGGCGTAAACACCCAGCAGCGATATCCCTGCAACAGCGAACCAGCAGAGAGCGAGTCACCAGCAAGCGAATCACCAACACGAAAATCGCCAGGAGGAGACTCGATGGTTACCCGAGCGATCGCAATAACCCAATCGGGCTGCGTTAAAACATCGACAAGCTCACAGTTTTGCATAGTGAATGAAAGGAGGCCCAAGACTGACAGGCCAATAAACAATGGCTGACGCACAAAACGCCAAAAGCGCTTAGCATAAACGACACATCAGGCGCACAGAAAGAGAACTGACAGGTCTCTTCAATATCTCAGGAGAGTTCTCCATCGGCTCAACTTTTATAGACGAATTCATCTTTGATTTATTTACAGATCGACTTTATTTGCGAACGGTATAGATTGCGCTACGCTTAGACACATTTGCGCTCTGCTATCGTCCAATGTTGCTAATGTTTCTATCGCCCGACAGCAAGGTGTACGCCCCACATATCGTTAAACAGGTCAGCATGAGAACGATTCTACAAATCACTTAAAACTATTTGTCACAATCGCTTTGCCAAGAACTGATATATTAAAGATGCCAATTTAGTGCATGTGTACTAAAATCAGTATAGCGAATTTTACGTAAGAACTTCATCAAAAATATCTCCGGTAATACTTATGCCTGCCAACGCCTCTTCTGAAAAGCAAAAAGCTCTCGATTCGGTGCTCACACAAATTGAGCGCAACTTTGGAAAAGGATCCATCATGCGGTTGGGCGAAGCGAACCGTATGCAGGTAGAAACCATTCCAACCGGAGCCCTTACCCTTGATATGGCGCTAGGCGGTGGCCTGCCAAAGGGACGCGTTATCGAAATTTACGGGCCAGAGAGTTCGGGTAAAACGACCTTGGCGTTGCATGCGATCGCAGAAATCCAGCGCCAAGGCGGCGTCGCAGCCTTCGTAGACGCAGAGCACGCCCTCGACCCCTACTACGCTCAAAATCTCGGCGTGGACGTCGAAAACCTCCTCGTTTCCCAACCCGACACTGGCGAAATGGGCTTAGAAATTTGCGATCAGCTTGTCCGCTCCTCCGCCGTAGACCTCATCGTCGTTGACTCCGTTGCCGCCCTCACACCTCGCGCCGAAATCGAAGGCGAAATGGGTGACTCCCACATGGGCCTCCAGGCCAGACTCATGAGCCAAGCGCTGCGAAAAATTACCGGCAACATCGGTAAATCCCAGTGCACCGTCATTTTCCTCAACCAGCTACGACTCAAAATCGGCGTCACCTATGGTAACCCTGAAACCACAACTGGCGGCAATGCCCTTAAGTTTTACGCCTCCGTCCGCCTAGATATCCGCCGCATCCAAACCCTCAAGAAAGGCAACGACCAGTTCGGCATCCGTGTCAAAGTCAAAGTCGCCAAAAACAAAGTTGCCCCGCCTTTCCGTATCGCTGAATTCGATATCATCTTTGGCGAAGGTATTTCCATTCTGGGCTGCCTCCTCGATATTGCTGAAGAACATGACATCGTCGTTCGCCGAGGCGCATGGTACAGCTACGAGGGCAACAACGTTGCCCAAGGTCGTGATAACACCATTATCCGCATGAAGGAAGACCCCGAGTTTGCCGCCAAGGTAAAAGCACAGGTCATGGCAAAAATCAATCCAGAGGCCATCCCCATCGAAGCCGGTGAAGAGCCTCTCAAGGCTCCTGTTGAGGTCGATGTAGAGGCCAAAGAAGCCGCAGAAGCCGCTGTGTCTACAGCAAAGACAACCAAGTCGCGAGGCCGCAGTAAGTCGAAGAAGTAAACGTTCAATCGCGAAACTCAGTCCCAACCACAACCACAGCCACAGCCGTCGATAAAGAAATAGTAAATAGTATTTAAAGTGTAATTGCGCACATACAGCAGGCCCTGTCAGCCCGCAATTACACTGAATACATTAGAGTCAGTTATTTGACTCTTACACTATGCGCTTTATCACGGCTACTGGGCTTGGCCTCACGCTATGGGTAGGCTCATCCATCCTCTCGTTTCCACAATTTGCTACATCACAGCTGGCTTTCTCACAAAGCGCACAGGGCTCCCAAACCGCGTCCACAGAACTGCCCGTTCTGGAAGCTACGCCAGCAGAGGCTACATTACAGGCCCCGGCCCAATCACCAACCCAATCATCACAAAGTCAGGACCTTGTCAGTCGGGGAATTGCTGCCCAAAACGCTGGTAACTACGAAGAAGCTATTGCCATCTGGCAGCTGGTGCTTGTCCAAGAGCCGAACAATAGCCTGGCATACAACAACCTGGGCAACGCTCTCTTAGCGATAGGCCGTATAGACGAAGCAGAAGCCGCCTATCGCTCAGCGATCGCAACTAATCCAAACGACGCCACCAGCCACTACAACTTAGCCATACTGCTTGCCAAGCAAAACCGAGTGGAAGAGGCGATCGCAGCCTACCAAACCGCCATTCGTCTCAATCCCGAAGATGCCGATGCCCACTACAACCTCGGCTATTGGCAGGAGCGCCAAGGTCGCATCCCCGAAGCCATTGCCGCTTACCGTGAAGCCACCAAAATCAACCCTTTCGACGCCGATGCTTACTATAACTTGGGCATTTTGCTGCGCACCCAAGAACAGCGCCGAGAAGCCGAAGTCGTCTTCAGGCGAGTCACCGTCATCGATCCAGACTACGTAGAAGCCTACTACTACCTGAGCCTAGTGCTAGCTGAAAGAGGACTTCTCGTCTCATCAGAAGCCGTCTTACGCGATGCGATCACTCGTATTCCCAACAACGCGGACCTCTACTACAGCCTCGCTCTCGTTCTAGACAAGCAGGGCCGCTTTGAAGACTCCGCCACAGCCTACGCGGAAGCCCAGCGACTCGACCGACAGTCTGTAAACTGATGTCTTGAAACCTAGGGCGTGTTTTAAAACTAGAGCCAAAGCAAAATGGAAGCTAACGTCAGCAT
>ERZ1740067.1395-NODE-1395-length-16617-cov-7.865777_pt1 | contig 16617 bp, 18 predicted proteins | sample MGYA00581736_ERZ1740067 | MGnify/ENA primary metagenome ERZ1740067 (study PRJEB43018, sample SAMN04849236) | marine metagenome | isolation source: floating plastic debris | place: Pacific Ocean | collected 2008-08-27 | study: EMG produced TPA metagenomics... | reverse complement strand
GCCAGTTCTAATCAAAGTGTACGTCGACGGATCTGTTGGCTACCACTCCATCGGTTTTGCACGCAAAGACAGCGGCATCGCCTCGCTGGACGACATGAAAGGCAAGGTCTTTGGCTTTGGTGACCCGAACTCTACGTCCGGCTACCTAATCCCGTCCATCGAGATCCCGCAGTACAAAGACGGCGTGACCATGGAGAGCGGCGAGTATTTCGGCGAAGTGAAGTTCACCGGCGGCCACGAGCAAACCATCGTTGCCGTGAACAATGGCGACATCGACGGCGGCGTGACCTGGGCCGACGGCCAGGGCAACTGGGAAGACGGCTACAACTCCGGCGCGCTGCGCAAGGCCGTGGACGCGGGCCTGATCGACATGAACGACCTGGTGCAAATCTGGAAGTCCAAGCCCATCCCCGAAGGTCCCATCGTTCTGCGCAAGGACCTGCCCGAGGACGTCAAGGCAACCATGATCGCGCTGGTCGACAACATGTTCGACACCGACAAAGACTGCACATACTCCATCTCGGCTGGTGAGAGCCTGGGCTTCGACCCGATCACCCACGAGGCGTATGTGTCCGTGATTGAAGCGCGTAAAGCAAAGTCCAACTGATTTAAGTAGCGCTCTGCCGGGCTCCCGTTTCCGGGGGCCCGGCAATTCATTTGGGGGTGAACGATGGCAGAGACCACGGCGGGCGCGAGCGATCTGCGCGACATTCACAGCGACTATATGGCGCTGACACGGCAGAAGCGTCTGTATTCGTTTATCCTTTTGGTCATTTTCATCGCCCTTATGGTTGCGGGGTTTTCCGTTGCCGGGGGCCGCAATGCCGGATCGTTCTGGGGCGGGCTCGACAACTTTTTTGACTACCCGTCCGAATTGGTGCTGGAGGCGAGCGGTAAGCTGGCCGAGTTCCCCGCCCACTTCGTCACATTCTTTCCCGCGCTGATCGAAACGGTGAATATCGCCGCCGCCGCCACCTTGCTGGGTGCGCTGGCCGCGATCTTTCTGTCGTTGCTGTCGACCCGCGGTCTGGCGCGCTACCCGCGCCTCATCCCTGTCTTTCGCCGCCTGATGGATATCAGCCGTGCGATCCCCGAGATCGTGGTGGCGCTGGTGCTGATCTTTATCCTGGGCGGCGGTCCGGTGCCCGCGATGATCGCAATCGCGATCCACACCGCTGGCGCGCTTGGCAAGCTGTTTTCCGAAGTGAACGAGAACGCCGATCTCAAGCCCATCGACGGGCTCGCGTCGGTCGGCGCCACATGGGGCCAACAGATGAGCCTTGGCATCGTCCCGCAGGTCGCACCCAACTGGCTGAGCTACGCGCTGTTGCGATTCGAGATCAACGTGCGCGCCTCGGCGATCCTCGGCTTCGTCGGCGCGGGCGGTTTGGGCTATGAGCTCAAGAACGCGATCAGTTGGGGTCAGGGCCGCTATGACGAGGCGGCGGCGATCTTCCTTCTGCTATTCATTACCATCGTCGCGATCGATCAGGTGTCGAGCCATTATCGTGACCGCCTGACCCATGGTTCCAAATCCGAGCGGAGGGCGTCCTGATGACCATGCTCGACACTGCCGACCTCAAAGGGTCCGCCGACCGGGTGATGGCGCGCAAACGGTTGGCCAGCTTTGGTCTGCCCGCGCTGATACTGGTGTATCTGACATACGTCTTCTTTGCCTTCGGCGTGCCGGAGCTGTTGCAAAAGGCAAGCGGGGACAATGCCCGCGCACTGATGGCCGACACCTACAGCCACAAGGTTCACGTGACCCGCGACAATCGCAACGGCGATGTTCGCGTCGCCATCGAGGGTGAGAACAAGGGCGCCTATCCCGACGGGACCAGCCCCGATTGGGTCGCATTGGGCGCTGAGACGGTGATTGATCTGGGCGATGGCCACGTGGTCACGTACCTGCCCGACAACAATGGCGTGACCTATGATGTGCCGGGCTATGGGCTGATGACGTTCGAGGTGTCGCGCAGTCAGGGCGTCATCCAGAACTACCCCAGCGACGAGATCCCCGATTGGATCAACGCCTCGAAGAACCGGGTGGCGATCACCACCGACGCGGGCCGTCTGTCGATCACCCGCAACCGCACCGAGGTGTTCCGCTACTTTATCGGGTGGGAGCTGTTCTTTTTCACGCTCGACAGCCCCTATCACGGGATGGGTCTGGGCGAGCTGACCGGCCGTGCGTTCAGTGGTGAGGCCGGAGCCATCGCCGACGACTTCTGGAACAACCGGATGTGGCGGCATGGCGACGTGGCCTGGGCCATTTTCGAAACGATCCTGATGGCGTTCCTCGGCACGATGGGCGGCGCCATCCTGGCGCTGCCGCTGGCGTTTCTTGCGGCCAAGAACTTTACCCCGCTGGTCGCCGTGCGCATGGCGACCCGGCGGCTCTTTGACTTCATCCGCGGGGTCGACGCTCTGATCTGGACGATCATCCTGTCCCGCGCCTTTGGCCTTGGCCCGCTGACCGGCGCGCTGGCGATCCTGATCACGGACACCGGCACGTTCGGCAAACTGTTCTCCGAAGCGCTGGAAAACGTGGACGACAAGCAGATCGAGGGCATCCAGTCGACCGGGGCCAAGCCGATCCAGCGCTACCGCTTTGGCGTGATCCCGCAGGTGACACCAGTGCTGATCAGCCAGATCCTCTACTTCCTCGAATCCAACACACGCTCGGCCACTATCATCGGTGCGATCACGGGGGGCGGCATCGGCCTCTTGCTCACGCAGGCGATCATCACGCAAAAGGATTGGGAAGAGGTCAGCTATTACATCATCCTCGTGATCCTCATGGTGATCTTCATGGACTGGGTGTCGGGCATGCTGCGCCGCAAGCTGATCAAGGGCGATGAGAGCGGACACTGAGTGACGATACTATCCCAAGACCCGTTGATCCACGACGGTTGCGACATCACCGACGCGACCTTTGGCGCCTATGTCGAGGTCGGCGCACACACGAACCTCGCGCAGGTGGAGATAGGCGACTATTCCTACTGCGCGCGGATGTGCGACTTTGCCAATGTGACCATCGGCAAGTTTGCGAACATCGCAAGCAATGTGCGGATCGGCGCGACGGATCATCCGCTGAACAAGGCGTCGTTGCACCACTTCCTCTATCGTTCGGCCAGCTACTGGGATGACGCCGAGGACGACGCCGACTGGTTCGCGCGTCGCAAGACGCGCCGCACCTTCGTGGGTCACGATACCTGGATCGGCCATGCCGCCCAGATCAAGCCAGAGGTGACGGTGGGCCACGGCGCGGTTGTCGCGTCGGGTGCCATCGTGACCAAGGATGTGGCGCCCTACACCATCGTGGGCGGGGTCACGGCGACCAAGATCCGCGACCGGTACGCGCCAGGCGTCGCAGACCGGATGATGGCGCTGGCCTGGTGGGATTGGGATCACGCGACACTGCGCGCACGGCTTGATGATTTTCGCAGCCTCAACGCCGAAGCGTTCCTCGACAAATACGAGGGCTGATCACTCCGCAGCGACGGGCATGGCTGCCGACAGCCCGCTGACCCGCGCGGCCACGTCACCGCACAGATGTGTCCAGCGGCCACCGGACATCGTGCCCTCGATCAACCGAGTCGCTTCGTTGATGATGGTCAGGTCGGCGCGTTTGCCAACATCCAGCGTCCCGCGGTCGGTCAGGTTCATGATCTGCGCTGGCACGGATGACACCATGGCCCACGCTTCGGGCAACGTCTTGAACCCGTCATCGACCAGCGTAAAGGCCGCTTGCGGCAGCGCGGGGTAGTAATAGTCCGACACCAGTGCGTCGCAGGCGCCTTCGGCGATCAGATCGGTCGCGGCGATGTTGCCCGACTGGCTGCCACCCCGCACGACGTTCGGCGCGCCCATGATGATCGGATCGTCCCAGGTGCGCGCTACGACAGCGGCGCCCATGGCGGTCGGGAATTCGCAGATTTTGGCCCCGATCATCGAATAGCGCTCGCGCGTGGCGCCATCGGGATCGTCGTGGCTGCCATAGGTCACGCCCATCCGGTCAAAGGCCGTCGCGAGGTTGCACAGGTAGCGCGGCACATCCTTGTCCCGCGCCTTGGCGCCATGCACCAGCGCCATATGCGCCTCCGCGCTTCGGCCCGATTTCTTGGCCCAGAACGCGATCTCCTGCGGCCGCGCATCGGCCAGCTCGAGCGCCTCATCGAGGTGGTTGTTGAAGATGACGTAGTCGATCCCGTAGTGATCAATCGCCTCGATCAGCCGGGCTTGCGTGTCCATCGTGTGCGTTTCGCAGCGGATCTGGATGCGCAGATCGGTCTGCATGTCGGGGCGGTAGGCCGCGTGTGCGGCCATGAACCGCTCGGCATAGTCGGGGCCGCGATGCGCGCCTTCCCACGACCAGCTTTGCGCCATCCAGGCGGTGGTCACGCCGTTGGCGGCGGCGTCCCTGTCCGTGCCCACGAGCCCCGTGCGCATGGGAAACGGTGCTGTCGGGCGGGGCGCCATGTGGTGTTCGAACGCGTCGCCGTGCAGGTCGATGATCCCCGGCAGCACCAGGTAGCCCTGCAAATCCACGCTCGCCAGCGGTGCGTCACTGAATGTGCCGCCCTCGACCGACAGGCTGTCGTGCACCATCGCGCCGTCCCGCAGGACGCGCGCCCCGGTCAAGCGAAGGGAGGGCCGTTTATATGACATTGCTCTGCTCAGTAGGTGTGCCGGAGCACTTGGATTGAAGAAATGTAGCCTGTGGATATGTCGGAGAGATGACAGATTAACATCATCATAGCGCGCCCGGATCAAAGGTGAGTGTTACGCGGTCCCCGGCGAACCAGGTGCGCCCGTATTCGATCGGTCGACCGGACGGATCGACGTTGATCGCCACGCTGCGCAGGATCGGCGCGCCCTCGGCGATATGCAAGTGGAGTGCTTGCGTGGCGCTGGCCACCTTGGCCGTCAGCCGGGTCGAGGCCCGGGTGTAATCCGTCACGCCCGCCGCGTCGAGCGCGTGGGTGACCGAGGCCGACCGCCGCAGGGCGGACGGCAGGTCAGGAAACAGGGCTGCGGGAAACACCGAGCGAAAGAGAGCAATGGGGTGCCCGTCCGCAAGGCTGAGACCCTCATAGACATGCACCAGCGCGTCATCCCGCAGCAACAGCGCCTCGCGCTCTTCTGGCCCTGCGGTACGGGTTTCGACCGACAGCACCTGCTTGGCCGGGGTCCGGCCCGCAGCCGCGACGTTCTGGTGAAAGCGGACGCGCTTGCCGATTGGATAATCGGTGGGCACCTGCGCCACAAAAGCCCCTGCCCCGCGCCGGGTGTGCACCAGCTTGTCGTCGACCAGCGCACGGATAGCATGGCGGACGGTGTGGCGGTTCACGCCAAAACGGCCGGCCAGCTGCGCCTCGGTCGGCAGCTTGTCACCGGGCCGGTAGTGCCCGTCGGCAATCTCGCGGCGCAGCGTGTCGGCAATCGATTTCCAGATGGCTGTGCGAGGCATCGCGCGCGCCCTGTCATTAAAAATTCACGAAAGGAGGCATGGACGCGCATCGCGCAACCTCGTATGATTTGTCTAGTTGTATAGTAACCTCGACAAGTTGGCAAGGTGTCTAGATGGACGGCTCTTCTGATCCAAACATAGCGCGCAAAGCCTGGCTGTCGCTGCTGGCCAAGGCCCCGGCAGCGGATGTCGCGCGCCTGTGGGCGACGGCGGGTCTGACCCCGGATCACACCCTGTTGCGCGCGCCCGAGATCGGGGCCGTGATGGTGCGCGGCCGCGCGGGCGCGGGCGGTGCGCCATGCAATCTGGGTGAGATGACGGTGACACGCGCTTCCGTGCGCCTGTCGGACGGCGCGGTTGGTCATGGCTATGTGCAGGGCCGCGACAAGGCGCACGCGACGCAAGCCGCGCTGGTCGATGCGTTGATGCAGACGGAAGAGGCAGGCAAGGTGGAGGCCATGATACTCGCCCCGCTCCGCGACGCGGCCGAGGCGCGCAAGGCCACGCGCGCGGACAAGGCGGCGGCGACCAAGGTCGATTTCTTCACCATTGCACGGGGGGAAGACTGATGGATCAGGCCAGCCTCGCCGGTGGGTTTGCCGACCCACCCCAAGACGCTGCCCACGCGTTTCGTGGGATCATGCAGGCCATGGCGCGGCCCGGACGGATTGAAACGGTCAGCGGCGTGGCGCCACCTGCGCCGCTGTCCATCGCCGCCGGAACCATCGTGATGACTTTGTGCGATCCCGAAACGGGCCTGCACCTGGCGGGCGCCCATGACACGCCCGCGGTGCGCGACTGGATTACCTTCCACACCGGCGCGCCCTTTGTCGACGCGTCGGACGCGGCGTTCGTCTTGGGCACTTGGGCGGAGATCGAGCTGGACACTCTGCCGTTGGGCACGGCCGAATACCCCGACCGTTCGGCCACCGTCATCGTTGAGCAGGACGCGGTGAGGGCCCACGGTGCAACACTGCGGGGTCCGGGGATCAAGGACACCGCAGAGCTGAACCTGCCGGACATCGCGATCTTTCAACGCAATGCGGCGCTGTTCCCGCTGGGGCTCGATTTCTTTTTCACCCACGGGGCGCAGCTGGCGGCCCTGCCCCGCAGCACCAAGGTGACCTGAGATGTATGTAGCTGTCAAAGGCGGCGAAAAGGCGATTGACGCGGCACACGCCTGGCTGGCCGAAGAACGGCGCGGCCCGGTGGATGTGGCCGAGCTGACCATAGATCAGATCAAGGGCCAGCTGAGGCTGGCCGTGAACCGGGTGATGGCCGAAGGGTCGCTGTACGATCCGGATCTGGCAGCCCTTGCGATTAAGCAGGCGCGCGGGGACATGATCGAGGCGATCTTTCTGATCCGCGCCTACCGTACCACCCTGCCCCGCTTTGGCGGCTCGGAACCCGTGGCGACGGACACGATGGCCTGCGACCGCCGCATTTCGGCGACGTTCAAGGATGCGCCCGGCGGGCAGGTGCTGGGCCCAACCTTCGATTACACGCACCGGCTGCTGGACTTCAAACTGGCGGCCGATGGCGAGGTGCACTCGGCCGCCGAGCGCCCCGACGATGGTGCGCCCAAGCCGCACATCATGTCTTTTCTGGACCGCGAGGACCTGATCCAGACCGAGCCGGACGGCACCGAAACGCCCCCGGACCTCACGCGCGAGCCGCTGGAACTGCCCGCGGCGCGCAGTCTGCGGCTGCAATCGCTGACCCGCGGGGACGAGGGGTTTGTGCTGGGCATGGCCTACTCGACCCAGCGCGGCTACGCGCGCAACCACGCCTTTGTCGCTGAATTGCGCATCGGCACATGTGCGGTCGAGATGGACATTCCAGAGCTGGGATTTGCCATCGAGATCGGCGAGGTCGAGCTGACCGAGTGCGAGACGGTGAACCAGTTCCAGGGGTCCAAGACCGAGCCACCGCAGTTCACACGTGGCTATGGGCTGGTCTTTGGCATGTCGGAACGCAAGGCAATCTCAATGGCGCTGGTGGACCGGGCGCTGCGCTGGCGTGAGCTGGGCGAGGACAATGTCGGCGCACCGGCGCAAGACGAGGAGTTTGTGCTGTATCACGCCGACAATATCCAAGCCACGGGCTTCCTCGAACATATCAAGCTGCCGCATTACGTCGATTTCCAATCCGAGCTGGAACTGGTGCGCAAACTCCGCCGCGAAGCGATGGCCGCGACACGTCAGGAGGCGGCGGAATGAGCGGGCTGCACATGTCGGACGCCTCCGGCGGGAGTATTTGGCAAGAGAAGAAGCAGTGCGCGTTAGTCGCCCCCGCCATCGCCACCGCTGTCGAGGTCGAACGATCGACCGCGCGGCCCAGACGATCCGTCAGTGTCGCCGCCGTTGCCACGGACGTCATGCGGTCTTGGGCCCCAGTCGCGGCTGCTCCACACGGCCCAGAAGATCGCCGCCACCAGGATACCGAGGCCGATGCCAACACCGATAGCGATTTGCATGCCGGTCATTGTACAAAGGTCCCCTGCGATGTCTGACTACAATTTCGCATATCTGGACGAACAGACCAAGCGGATGATCCGGCGCGCGATCCTCAAGGGGCTTGCGATCCCGGGCTATCAGGTGCCCTTTGCCAGCCGCGAGATGCCGATGCCCTATGGCTGGGGCACCGGCGGCGTGCAGGTGTCGGCGGCGGTGATGACGGCAGGCGACGTGTTCAAGGTGATCGACCAAGGCGCGGATGACACCACGAACGCGGTATCGATCCGCCGCTTTTTCGAACGCACGGCGGGGGTCGAAACGACGGAGGCGACGGCCGATGCCTCGGTGATCCAGACCCGCCACCGCATTCCCGAGGAGCCGCTGACCGAAGATCAGATCCTGGTCTATCAGGTTCCGATCCCCGAGCCGTTGCGCTTTCTCGAACCATCTGAGGTGGAAACACGCAAGATGCACAGCCTTGAGGATTACGGGCTGATGCATGTGAAGCTGTACGAGGATATCAGCGCGCATGGGTCGATCGCCACATCCTATGCCTATCCTGTGAAGGTCGAGGGGCGGTACGTGATGGATCCGTCGCCGATCCCGAAATTCGACAACCCGAAAATGGAGATGCCGGCGATCCAGCTGTTTGGGGCGGGGCGGGAGCAGCGGATCTATGCGCTGCCCCCCTACAGTCAGGTCGTGAGCCTCGATTTTGACGACTACCCGTTCGAGCCGAGCAAGGCGGATCACCCCTGCGGGCTGTGCGGGGCGACCGACAGCTATCTGGATGAGCTGATCGTGGATGATGCGGGCGGGCGGCGCTTTATGTGTTCGGACACGGATTATTGCGAGACGCGCCGCGCGGCAGGGCATGTGGGCGCGCAGGGCACACCGGTGGAGGGTGCGGCATGAGCGGTTCGGTTCTGTTCCTCACCCATGCTGAGGTCGTGATCGACCCGACGGTGCCGGTGCCGCGATGGGGCCTGAATGACGTGGGCCGAGCGCGGCATGCAGGCTTTGCTGTCAGTGATGCGCTCGCAGGGGTCACGTCGATCTACAGCAGTGACGAGCAAAAGGCGGTGGATGGCGCGCAGCCGGTGGTGGCGCATATGGGCCTGCCGCTGCATCAACGCGCAGATCTGGGCGAGAATGACCGCAGTGCCACGGGATTTCTGCCGCCCGAAGAGTTTTGGCCCGTGGTCGATCAGTTCTTTGACAATCCGGATGTGTCCATCCGCGGTTGGGAAACGTCGCGCGCGGCGCAGGCGCGCGTTGTCGGTGCGGTGCGGGCCATCGCGGCCGAGGCGCCGCCGGGCGACATATTGATCGTGTCGCACGGGGGCGTGTCGACCTTGCTGCGCTGTCACCTTCTGGGCTGCGAGATCACGCAGGACCAAGGCGGGCCGCATGGCGGCGGGGGCAACTGGTTTGCCTTTGATCGGTCGATGACAGGCGCGCCGACGGATTGGAGGACGATATGACACCGCTCTTGCAGGTCGCCGACCTGTCGAAATTCTACGGGAACCGGATTGGCTGTGCCGATGTCGCCTTTGACCTTTACCCGGGCGAAGTGATGGGGATCGTGGGCGAAAGCGGTTCGGGCAAGTCGACATTGCTCAATTGCCTGGCCGGACATCTCCCCCCCGATACCGGGTCTGTCGGCTTTCACATGCGTGATGGCGAGATGCGCGACACCGTGACCATGTCCGAGCCGGAGCGGCGGATGCTTGGGCGGACCGATTGGGCCTTTGTCCACCAGCACGCGCGCGACGGGCTGCGGATGAATGTGAGTGCGGGCGGCAACGTGGGCGAGCGGTTGATGGCCGTTGGCGCACGCCATTATGGCGATATACGCGGGGCGGCCGTGGACTGGCTGGGCCGGGTCGAGATTGCCGAGGACCGGATCGATGACCGCCCGCGACAGTTTTCGGGCGGCATGCAGCAACGCTTGCAGATCGCGCGCAACCTCGTGACGGGGCCGCGGCTGGTGTTCATGGATGAACCGACCGGAGGCCTGGATGTCAGCGTGCAGGCGCGGCTGCTGGATCTGCTGCGCGGGCTGGTGCGCGAGATGGGGCTGAGCGCCATCATCGTGACCCATGATCTGGCGGTCGTGCGGCTGCTGGCGGACCGACTGATGGTGATGAAAGACGGGTACGTGGTGGAAACGGGTCTGACCGATCAGGTGCTGGACGATCCGCAGCATGCCTATACGCAATTGCTGGTGTCTAGCGTGTTGCAGGTGTGATTGGGGGCCAGCCCCCAAACCCTCGAGGTTTATTTGGCAAGATGAAGATGGATCATGTTCAGGGTTGAAAACGTCGCAAAGAGTTTCGTGCTGCACAATCAGGGCAGTGCGGTGATCCCCGTGATGGAAGGGGCGTCGTTAGACGTGGCTGCAGGCGAATGCGTGGCGTTGGTCGGTGCGTCGGGCGCGGGAAAATCGACGCTGATGCGGATGATCTACGGGAATTATACGGTGGCGTCTGGATCGATCTTTGTGGACGATGTGGATGTGGCCAGCGCGCCGCCGCGTGACATTCTGGCACTGCGGCGGCATACGCTTGGGTATGTCAGCCAGTTTCTGCGGGTGGTGCCTCGAGTGCCGACGCTTGACGTGGTGGCCGAGCCACTGTTGGCGGTGGGGGTTGATCCCGCCGCGGCCGAGGCGCGTGCGCGCGATTTGCTCGCACAATTGAACATTCCCGAGAGGCTGTGGTCGCTGAGCCCAACGACGTTCTCCGGTGGTGAGCAGCAGCGCGTCAACATCGCGCGCGGGTTTGCCCATGATTACCCGGCCATGCTGCTGGATGAGCCGACGGCCAGCCTGGATGCGAAGAACCGGGCCGTGGTGCTGGACCTGATCGAGGGCGCCAAGGCGCGCGGCGCCGCCCTCGTCGGCATCTTCCACGATGCCGAGGCGCGCGGCGCCGTGTGTGACCGCGAGGTGGATGTCAGCGCATTTACCCCCGGAGTGGCGGCATGACCGGACGGCTGATCGCTGTTGTCGGCCCCTCGGGCGTGGGCAAGGACACGGTCATGGCGGCACTGGTCGCGGCGGACCTGCGGCTGGCGCTGGTGCGGCGGGTGATCACGCGGCCCAGCGATGCAGGTGGTGAGGATTTTGACGGGGTCGACCGCGCAACGTTCGAAACGATGCGCGATGCAGGCGCCTTTGCCCTGTGGTGGTCGGCGCATGAGCTGAGCTATGGGATCCCGGTCGAGGTGGATGCCGCACTGGCCGCGGGGCGCGATATGGTGGCAAACCTGTCGCGCGGGGTTTTGGTGCAGGCGCAGGCGCGGTTTGCGCAGTTGCACGTTATCTCTTTGGTCGCGCGCCCCGAGGTGCTGGCCGAGCGGCTGGCCGCCCGAGGCCGCGAGGACCCGGCGCAGATCGCGCGCCGGCTGGCACGGGCGGGATCGGGCCTGCCCGAGGGCATCGCGGCGCAGGAAGTCGACAATTCCGGCGCGCTGTCAGAGACGGTCGCGGCGGCGCTTGCAGGCCTTTACCCGGTCAAGGCATAGCGGGTGATCTGGTGGAACATGCCGTCCTCATCTTCGCCCAGCAGGGTCAGACCCGTCATGACATAGGGGCGCAAGGACAGGTCCGCGAGCATCGGTGCCAGCGCATTTTGGGCGGCGGCGGCGACATCCGCCTCCAGACGTCCCGACAAGGTGAGGTGAAAGCGGAATTCATCGAGCACATAGGGATAACCCCATTGGACCAGCAGGGCGTCCTGCGCGGGGCTCAGGCGTGCCGCACGGCGCTTGGCCAGCTCGGCATCGGTCGCGGGGGCGCGGAAATGGTCGAGCTCTTGCACCGCACGGGCTGCCAAATGCGCCAGCGCAGCGGGGTCACCATCCGGCACGAGCGCGAGGAACTTGCCCAGGCGGGCCAGTGTCAAACCGTCAAGCGTCACAGGGGCCGCATCGGCGCAAAGCGCGGCAAGTTCCGCCTCAAGCGCGTCGGCCGTCTGCCCCTCGGCCAGGCGGAAGGGGGGTTTGATCGTGCCGTGAAAACCGTATTTGCGCGGCGTGCCGGTGATCGCCGCGACATCGAGGCCGGGGGCATCGGGATGCGCGAAGGCGCGACCGGTGGCATTGTCCCAGCCCAGCCAGGCCGCCCCAAAATCGGCCAGCGCACTGCCCGGCGCGGGCGTGTAGTAGATGGCGTAGCGTTTGAACATATCCCACCCTTTTGCGCGCAAAGATGACAGGCTCATGACACAAGACATCACCCTCGCCAATGCCCGGCTTGTCCTCGAAACCGAGGTCGTGTCGGGCCACCTGAGACTGGTGGACGGCCTCATTGCCGATGTCGGGCGTGGCAGCGCGGTGCCCAAAGGTGCCGTGGATTGCAACGGCGACTACCTCGCACCCGGGCTGATCGAATTACATACCGACAATCTGGAGCGGCATATTTCACCCCGGCCCAAGGTGCCATGGCCGCACGGGCCGGCCATCATGGCCCATGACCGCGAGCTGGCGGGGACCGGGATCACCACGGTGTTCGATGCGATGCGCGTGGGCTCGATCCCCACGGGCAAGGGCCGCTACCTCAAATACGCGCGCGCGCTGGCGTCCGAGATGCTGGCCCTGCGCGCGCAAGGCGTTCTCAAGATCAGCCACTTTTTGCACCTGCGGGCCGAGATCTGTTCGGAGACGTTGATCGAGGAGCTGGCGGAGTTCACGCCGGAGGATCGCGTGGGCATCCTGAGCCTGATGGACCACACGCCGGGGCAGCGACAGTTCCGCGACATCAGCAAGATGAAGGCCTATGTGATGGGCAAGAACAACCTCACCGAAGAGGAATTCGCCGCACATGTGGAAAAGCTGCAAGGCCTGCAGGACCGGCTGGGCGCCAAGCACGAAGCGGCCGCGGTGACCGAGGCCGGGCGTTTGGGCGCAGTCCTGGCCAGCCATGACGACACGACAGCCGCGCAGGTGCGCGTATCGGCGGGTCACGGCGTGGCAGTGGCGGAGTTTCCGACGACCGTCGAAGCCGCGCAGGCCTGCCGCGACGCAGGCATCGCGATCATCATGGGCGCGCCGAACCTTGTGCGCGGCGGGTCGCATTCCGGCAACGTGGCGGCGGCGGATCTGGCCGGGATGGACCTGCTCGACATCGTCTCGTCCGACTATGTGCCTGCGGCACTGCTGATGTCTGCGGTACAGCTTGGCGAGATGTGGGGGGACATGGCGCGCGGCATCGCGACCGTCACGGCGACCCCGGCGCGCCATGTCGGGCTCGAGGATCGCGGCGTGATCGCGCCGGGCAAGCGGGCCGATCTGGTGCGCTTTGCCGTGCAGGATCACATGGCGGTGGCCGGCAACGTTTGGAGCATGGGCCGTCAGGTGGCCTGACCGTCCCAGATGCTCTGTGGCACCATCACCTCGCCACGGGCGAGCAGGCGCGCGGTGCGTGTGACCCCGGCAGAGATGAACTGGAACCCGTCCGCGCCATTTTCGAACTGCACCAGCACATCCATCGTGCCCATCGGGTGTTCGAGGGCGAAGGTCGCCGGGCTGTCGTTCGGGCGCCGGGCCAGGCCATCTGCCACGGTGCCCGGTGCCAGGGCACAGGCCGTGAGGCATTGCGAGCCTGTTACCGCAAGCGTCGGGTGCGTCGTCCACGGCATGAAGTAGCGCGCGGCCATGTGCCCAGCGCCTGCGGGTTCCGCCACCAACCCGACCTTGGGCACCACGGATTTGGTCACATCACCAAAGCCCATGCGCTGACCCGCCTCGCGCCGCATCGCCTCGATCCGATCGAAGAGGCCGGGGTTTTCGTCCAGCTCTTGCTGGCTTTCGTGGCCGGTGATCCCAAGGTCGGCGGCACGGGCGATCATCATCGGCATGGCGACGTCGATGCAGGTGACCTGTGTGCCGTTGATCTCTTCGCGCACGTGGCCCGTGGGGAAAAGCGCGCCGGTGCGCGAGCCCACGACCTCCATGAAATTCAACGCCACAGGTGCGGCCGTGCCCGGCACACCGTCGATGGCCACGTCACCGTCATAGCACACCGCACCGCCCGGCGTTTGCACCATCGCCTTGACCAATGCGCCGGTGTTGACGGCGCGAATACGCAGCGTCGTCGTGTCGCCCGTGACCGGCACCAGCCCCATCTCGATCGCTGCGGGGCCGACGCCAACTAGGATGTTGCCGCAGGTCGGTCCGAAATCCACCAGCCGCTCCTCGACCGCGACTTGGGCAAATAAGTAGTCGATGTCCGCCTCGGGATCGTTCGACGGCGACAGCATGGCCACTTTGGTCGTCACCGCGTTGCCACCGCCCAACCCGTCGACATTGCGCGGGTTTCCCGCGCCCATCACGGTCGCGAGCACCTCGGCCAGGATCGCGCGATCCGCGGGCAGGTCGTCCCTTTTGAAATAAGGCCCGCGAGAGGTGCCACCGCGCAGAAAGACATACGGGATTGCAGTCTGGCTCATATGTCCCCCAAGCGCTGTGCGACGGCGGCGGCATAGGCCTGCGTGCCCAGCGTCCCCCCCAGATCAGGCGTGCGCGCTTCGGGATCTGCAAGGCAGGCGGCAATGGCCGCCGTGATGCGGTCCGCCGCAACCTGCTCGCCCAGATGACGCAGCAGCATCGCAAGCGACAGGATCAGCGAGGTCGGATTAGCGAGGTCCATGCCTGCGATCGCGGGGGCTGAGCCGTGCTGCGCCTGGGCCGCCGCGGCCTCAGGACCGCGATTGAGCGAGCCTGCCAGACCCAAGCCACCGGCCAGTTCCGAGGCAAGATCGCTGAGGATGTCGCCGAACATGTTGGTGGTCACAATCACGTCGAAGCGCGCCGCATCGCGGACCAGCAGGGCGGCGGTGGCGTCCACCAACTCCTCCTCATAGGTCACTTCGGGAAAAAGCCGCGCCACATCGCGCACCGTGTCGAGGAACAGACCATCCGTCAGGCGCATCACATTGGCCTTGTGGACGGCCGTGACCTTGCGCACCGGGCGCTGCATCGCAATCTCAAATGCCGCTTCTGCGATGCGGCGGGACCCGGCTTCGGTGATCTTGCGCGTGGCCAGCGCGACGCCCGGGACCGGCATCACCTCGCCCGGGCCCATATGCATGTTGCGGTCGGCATAGAACCCTTCGAGGTTTTCGCGCACCACGATCAGGTCCATCGGTGTGTGCGACAGGGACGGCAATCCATCCCAGGCCCGCGCAGGTCTGATGTTGGCGTACAGGTCCAGCGCGCCGCGCAACACCCCCGACGGATTGAGCCCGCCGTGATCCTGTAATGGATACGCGTTGTGCGATACCGGCCCCAGCAGAACGCCATCGGCGTCCCGCGCCCGTTCGACCACGTCGCCGGTGATTGTGGTGCCCATGGTTTCGAGCGTGGCAAATCCGATCTCGTCCCGCTCTATATGCACCTCACGCGTGATGTAGGGGCGCGCGGCGTCCAGAACGCCGAGCGTGGCGGCCATGATCTCGGGGCCGATACCGTCGCCATCAAGGCTGAGAAAGGTCAGGTCAGCGGCCATGGCAGATCAAGGTACCCCTGCAGCAGTCCGGGCGGGAAGTCGCGATTGAGCAGCGCCGCCATCCCGCACATGAACGCAATCCCCGCCGCCGTGTACATCGCGGCAAATCCCGCGCTGCGACCTGCACGCACCTTGATAAAGGCAAAGAGGAAGATCGCAAGCGCAAGGATGAAGCCAAGGAGCGCTGTGAGCACCAGGAGCCCCGCAAACCACGCAAGCGTGGCCCACAGCCCATGGCTGTTGACCTCGGCATCGGTCACCTCGCGGTCGGCAAAGAGCGGATGCGCCTCGTCTCGCAGCATCATCTGCACCACAAGAACCAGCGCGCCCGCGACCGCAATGCCGGACACGAACATCGGAAACACCCGGTCGCGCCAAGCGTAATCCGGGATCGTCCAGGCATTGGCGAAGGCGGTCAGCAGGAAGGCCAGGACCACGAGCAGGAAGATGAAAGGCGCACGCTTTGTCCCGGCCTGAACCTCGCCTTCGGCCATGATCTGCTTGGCCTGCCGCAATCCGACGACAACCGAAATCACGGTGATGATGATCAACACGATGACAATGGGCGAAAAGATGTAGTCGAGCCCTTCGCCCATACTCTTGCGAAAGCGGGATTGCGCAATCTGAACAGCTTGGTTAGCGTAGTTTTCCGCCGGGTTGGACAGGACAAAGCCGATCAGGAAGGCAGGTCGCGACCAGTCGAAGCGCCGCATCAGGATCCCCAAAAGGCCGATGCCGAGGAGTGCCACAAGGTCCATCAGGTTCTGACCGGACTGGAAGGCGGCAAAACTGATGATCATGAAGAGGAAAGGCGCAAGCAGGCCAAAGGGAATGGTCGTCAGCCGTGCAATACCCCCAGACGCCGCGATGCAGATCAACGTGCCCACCACGTTGGCCAATGCCAGGAGCCACACGATGGCATAGGTCACGTCGAGGTTGTTTTGCAGCATGGAGGGGCCAACCTCGATGTTGCCGCTGCCCAGCAGGGCTATCGCACCGATAAAGATCGCCATGGATCCCGACCCCGGGATCCCAAAGAGGAGCGTCGGTACGAGACCGCCGCCTTCCTTAGCGTTGTTGGAGCTTTCCGGCCCGATCACGCCGCGGATCTCGCCATTTCCGAATATGGATTTGTCGGACGTGGTCTGCACCGCGTGCCCGTAGGCGATCAAATCGAC
>ERZ1740067.1394-NODE-1394-length-16633-cov-6.012607_pt1 | contig 16633 bp, 9 predicted proteins | sample MGYA00581736_ERZ1740067 | MGnify/ENA primary metagenome ERZ1740067 (study PRJEB43018, sample SAMN04849236) | marine metagenome | isolation source: floating plastic debris | place: Pacific Ocean | collected 2008-08-27 | study: EMG produced TPA metagenomics... | reverse complement strand
GCGACAACCGCTCTTTGCTCTATGACAGCGCGGGTCAACTGCTGGTCGAACTGGAGGGCATCTTTCCTCGTTTCAGTGCAAATGGGCAACGGATTCTCACATCCTCTTCTAGCGACAACCGCTCTTTTCTCTATGACGACGCGGGTCAGCTGCTGGTCGAATTGGAGGGTAACTCTCCTCGTTTCAGTGCAGATAGGCAACGGATTCTCACATCCTCTTCTAGCGACAACCGCTCTTTTCTCTATGACGACGCGGGTCAGCTGCTGGTCGAATTGAAGGGTAACTCTCCTCGCTTCAGCACAAATGAGCAGAAAATTGTAACGACCCTTCCAAATCAAGATCTGAGTCGAGTGTACGATTTCGCTGGTAATCTCCTAGCTGAATTTCCAGGAGCATCTGACAATCTGAGTTTAGGGTTTACCCCTGATAACCAATATCTCTTCACCAAAACAAACGACGGTTCCTATCACCTCTGGCCACTAGACGACGGACTAGAGGATCTTCTCGCCAAAGGCTGTGACTGGGTACGCCCATACTTACAGGCAAACCCGGAAGAGACAAGGGCGCAGTTTTGTTTAGAGTGAAAAGAAAAAGGGGAAACACAGTCTGTTGCCGGTGGACAGTGTAGTGCTGAGCTTATGGGGAAAAGGGAGAAAAGGGGAAAAGGGAGAAAAGGGAGAAAAGGGGAAAGGGGGTGCTTTATTTCGCGGCAAATCTGTAATATCAAATGTCCTGTCCTAGAAGCCAATCACTCGGACATATTTTAAGAGGCCGGTAGGCTGGGTTCTTCAGGCAAACCGTGGGGGCCTCTCTCAACTGCCGAGCCCTAATTCTGTAACACGAAGCAATTGATGCCACTCACCGAGTAATCCTTCCCGACCACCGAGCAATCCTTCTCGACCATCGAGCAATCCTTCCCGACTACCGAGCCACATCTTCTGCCCCAATAGCAGTTGATGCCATCCGCGGTGAATGGTATCCACAAAACGACTCTCTTTCGATGAGGTGAAACAATAGTTCCTCCAAACTTGTCTGGGTTTCAGCTAGCCGTGGAGCAAGTGATGGGTGACAGCTAGGTAATGGCAAAATGTAAACAAAGACTAAACAGACACCAGCCCACACAAGCAAAATGACTATACTAACAATCTCTATATTCGGGTGATCGACAGGAAAATAATCCGACCCTCTCCGCTAGCGCTTACGCATGCTCCTGATGATTAGCTGAATTGTCCACACGCGACAGGTGACTTCACATGGAGCAATATCCCGAAGTAATAACGACTCAGAGAGCCTCCGAAACAGAGAACTATAGCGGCTCTATCAAAGTAAAATTTGATGGCATGCCCTCCATAAAACTCGAATCCTATCAGCCAGAGCGTAAGCTAAGCGTATGGGGCCGACTAGCCATCGCCACAAGGCGCAGACGATTCACCCTCCAAGAAGACTGGACCCTCGAACTCGCTGGCATCGGCTACAAAAGCGGCCTCAACGGCAGCGTAAAAATCCCCGTAAAACACGCCAGCTCCGAAGACCCCATTATTTTTGACGGCGCCTCCATCCCCCTCCCCTGGCTAGTCGGCCTCCTCACCATCGGCATCCTCCGCCCCCTAGGCGTCACCCTCGTCGCCTCCATCGTTCACGACTACGCCTACAAATACGGCACCCTACTCGTCGCCAGCGACAACAACACCCCCTTCCACGAACTCCGCATAGAACGCCACACCGCAGATCACCTCTTTCGAGACATCGTCGGCACCACCACCCGCCTGCCCCCGGTTGGCTACATCGCCTGGCTCGCCATCCGAATCGGCTGGCTGTGGGTGCCCTACGCAGGTAAGCGATTTACTGGCAGAAAACCCATCCCCGAATATATGGTTGTATTGCTTATTGGCCTTGCCATCTACTGGCTAATCACAGCTATCGGGCTAAACGCACTGCTCATAGCCCTGCTGATTATCTACCTGAGTGCTTACATCCTTAGCCTGGTATTGCAGCAGCGCTTCATCGTTGAATGATGAAGCTGTGTATCTGTTTTGTGTGAATTGCTAGGTGAGCGGAAATCGAGGACTACGCGGAGCCGTTCGCCTTTGGCGTTCCGTAGGAATGGCCCGGCTGGGTGTTGGCTTCGACTCCGCTCAGCCACCAAAGATTATCTATGCTAAACAGATACTAATTTGTACTGGCAGCTAAGCCTTGACTGCGCACACTTTCAGGCTCGACTGAGCTAATGAGCTTGTGAGAAGCAATGGGCAGCCGAATCGTAAACTCAGTGCCCACGTTCGGCTCAGAAGAGACCTCAATGCGTCCACCATGGCTCTCAATAATTTGATAGCTCATCGATAACCCTAACCCTGTTCCCTTGCCCACGGGTTTCGTCGTAAAGAAAGGATCAAATATCTGATTCTGAATGTCAGCGGGAATGCCATTGCCATTGTCTTTAATATGGATGGCAACCTGCTCATCGGGTAAAACTTCAGTGCAGATCGAAATGCGGTCAGGTTCTTTGTTGCTGTTCTGTTGTTCTGGAGCGCTGAGCGTAGCATCCTTTTCCTTTTTGTCTTCTGCTTTTCCGGCTTTTACTTTTCTATCTTCTAAGGCATCAATCGCATTCGTGAGTAAATTGATAAACACTTGGTTAAGCAACCCAGGAAAACAATGCACCAGCGGCAAATCGCCGTACCCCTTGATCACCTCAATCTTAGCGTTGCCGTCTTGGGCCGTGAGACGGCTTTGCAAAATCATCAACGTGGCCTCTATCCCCTCATGAATATCCACCGCCTTGAAGGTGGCTTCATCGAGTCGGGAGAAAGTGCGCAGCGATTTTACAATCTCCGAAACACGCTTGGCACCCCCCCTCATAGAGCCCACTAGTTTCTGAATATCTTGTTCTAAAAACTCAAGATCCAGCTCATCTAAATTTTCCTGAACAGTTTCAGTGGGTTGGGGATATGCCTGCTGGTAACAATTAATCAGGGACAGCAAGTCATCGTAGTAGGCTTCAGCGTGACGCAAATTCCCATGGATAAAGTTAATGGGATTGTTGATCTCATGGGCAATACCCGCAACCATCTTGCTGAGCCCGGACATCTTCTCTGCCTGAATGGCATCCAGCGCATTTTGAAGCTTGGTCAACGCGGTCCTGAGCGCCTCGTTTGATTCAGCTAATTCTGTTTGCACACGCTGGCGGCGCAGATTTTCTCGGCTTAGCTCATTGATTTTTTGGTTGAGAACAACAAACTTATTACTCTCTCGCTTCTCTAGGCGCAGCATAATCAAGGCCGGGCTGTCCTGCGATCGCGGCTGAATAACCGCCCCCTTGCTGCGACAAATCAATGGCTTTGCGCGATCGTGCCCAATCGTCAGCGAACCCAAAATCATCTGACGGCTGCGGGCACACGATTGCAGATACTTAGCGACCTTTTCAGCGGAATCGGTGACAACCTCATCGAGTGCGCGATCAGTCAATTCCTGGCTGGACTTGCCAAAGAGCGTTGCAGCGGGGCGATTCATGGCCAAAATGTTGCCATGACTGTTCACCAAGAGCAATGCCTCAGGCAAAATTTTTGCAAAGGTTAAAAACTGATCAGGTGTCATATCCATAAGGACGACAGACGACAAGCGAGGCTATTTGGCTTATGGCGATAGGTGGAGCGGGGATTTAAGTGATGAACACTTTTGTAGACCGGTTGGTTTTGGCTTCGACTCCGCTCAGCCAGCGGAGACATCGAGTATCGGACCTTGAGAAGAGTCGAAGCCAAACGGTATGGCTACGATTTAAAGTATTCCTGTCCGGCTACTTCATCTACATCATCATTTGGTTTGAGGTGGATGACGACCTTGCATTCTTGCCCGCCTCTGGCGATGGTGTCGTCTAGCTGTACTCGGGCATAGCCTAGATTTTCTGCTGCAATGACGCCAAAGATATTAGACGTCATTACGCACATGGCTTCGCGACCTTCTACCTGCTCGGCAAAGGGGCACTTGCGATTGCCTAAAACAATCCTCTCATCACTTTCTTCAACGACGAAAAACTCGCCCTTAATGCGCCGCTTCCAATCCACTAGCACCTCTGTTACCTGAGATCTCGATAGGTTGGATAGCTGCAAGGCATCTTGATAGACCTGGTTTACGTGCTCTCCGGTGCGAGCGCCCACCACATTCAAAAAGCCTGCCGCTTCTTCAATGCCAACAATATCTTGCAAGGTGCCAGCCAATTCGCGAATCATAGAGCGTAGGAACTGATCCCGTTCTATGGGTAAGTCCAAGGCATCTATCTGTGTATCAATCGGTGTAATGGTAGTCTGCATGGTATGAATTCGATCCTCTCTTGTGCTGATTTTTGTTATCAGGACTACACATTCGGCGGAGTTTGACGTAAAAAAACTCTGTCCGATGCGTATAGCCTAAAGTGCCCCTGCTTGCCAAAAATCTCTCAGCAAAACAATTAGAATGAGATGGGTAAAAGCCACGCAATTACTGTTAAGAAAGTATCCCTTTCTCTCGTTGATTACGCTTATCTGAATCGGGTGAATAAGCCTTCGGCAATAAATAGATAAGCGATCGCAACATTGTTATCCTTTCAGCATAATATTGCAGAGATGACCGGCCCAGAGACAGGCAGTGCAGAGAAGGGGCGCATTGACGTACGCTATGACTATTCTTTGATTTCTGGCCCTTTGATTTCTGGCCCTTTGATTCCTGGCAGGGAGGCAGCTCGTGCGAATTCTTTTAATCGAGGATGATGAAGTACTCACAGATGTCCTTGTGGACACGTTGCAGCAACAGCGCTATGTCGTCGATACGGTCGATGATGGTCGCTTTGGGTTGGAGTATGCACAAAGCGGCACCTACGATTTGCTCCTGATCGATGTTGGGCTGCCTCGGCTAGACGGCATTAGCCTTTGTCAGGAGATTCGATCAGAGGGCAACACCACGCCTATTTTGCTGATGACGGCGAAAAATGCGCCAGATGAGAAAATTCGCGGGCTAGATGCAGGCGCAGATGACTACCTGACCAAGCCGCTCGATATTGCAGAATTGCACGCCAGACTCAGAGCACTCCTGCGCAGAGGGGAAGTCGTTCCCACGAGTGTCCTAGCAATTGGTCGACTCAGGCTCGATCCGGTTAGCTGTGAGGTCACCTATGGCGACAGCCCATTGAAACTAACGCCTAAGGAATACAGCTTACTAGAGCTGTTCCTGAGAAATCCGACCCGTGTCTTTAGCCGTAGCCACATCATTGAGCATCTGTGGACCTTTGATGATCCGCCCCTGGAAGACAGTGTGAAGGCCCATATCAAAGGCCTACGGCGACGGCTTAAGAAAGCTGGTGCAGACGGCTGGATTGAGAACGTGTACGGATTGGGATACAAGCTAAGTCCCAAAATTGACTACGAAGCGTTGGCACAGCCACCCCAGGGAAGCGCTGCGCAACAGAACAGTTCTAAACAGACCGTCAAACAGGAAACTGAAGCGACCGTTGCCAGCACTGTGGCGAGCAACGCCTCTGTAAAAGATTCGGTAGAAGGTTCGGTAAAAGGTTCGGTAAAAGAGTCTGAAGAAGGTCTTGAGGCAGGTTCTGTAGAAGACTCTGTAGAACAGCAGTTTCAGCAGGCAATGGCTAAACTGTGGCAACAGCACCGGCATTCGATGGCTGAACGAATGAGTGCGCTGAAACAAGCTGAAGACGACCTTAAACTTGGGGCGCTTGCTAAAGACGTGCAGCAGTCTGCGGCAAAAGCAGCCCATAAGCTGGCAGGCGTACTGGGCATGTTTGGCCAAGACGACGGCACTGAAACGGCCAGATCGTTAGAAACGCTGCTATCGGATGAGGCCACTGAGCCGTCACTGGCACAAGTTTCGGCTTTAATTGAGCAGCTCAATACCAGCTTGGCCGCGGCAGAGCAGACTCTGGGGACAACCGCAGCAAGTCCGAGCGCGGCATTGGCCGATAGCCCAAATGCAATATCAGATGAAGTATCAGTCTCGCCGACGGTAGCAACGGCCACGATTTTGGCCGTAGATGATGATCCTGTTTTTCTAGATACGCTTGCACCTTTGTTGCAACCCTGGGGATTTACTGTAAAAACGCTTTCCGATCCGGCGCAGTTTTGGCAAACCCTTGTAACCGTTCGGCCAGATTTACTCATCCTCGACATTGAGATGCCGAATATCAGTGGCATAGAGCTATGTCAGGAGGTGCGCAATGACAATCGTGACAATGGTAAATGGCAAAGCCTGCCGATTTTGTTCCTAAGCGCTAGGCAAAATGCCTCTGGAGAAGTGTTTGCAGCCGGGGCAGATGACTATGTGGTTAAGCCTGTGCTGGGTCCAGAGTTGATTACACGCATTAGCAATCGGTTGGAGCGATCGCACCTAATAAAATCCCTCTACAGCCGTGACCTCATCACCGGATTAGCGAATCAAATTCAGTGCCAACAAGATTTCAAAGTACTGATCCACCCAGAAACCAGCAATCAAGAAACTGGCAAGAAAGAAACTGGCAATAAAAAAACAAATCTGGTTTTCGCGCTGATTCGAGTTGAAAACTTAAATCAGCTAAACCTTGAGTATGGCCATAGTGCAGGGCATCAGGTTCTAAAATCTTGGGGAGATAAGATCACTAGCCAGCTGCCAGATGCGATCGCTAGCTATTGGGGCAATGGCGAGTTTGTACTGATATTTACGGGCGTTGAAGAAGCGTGGGTGGATAATGCCATCGCACCTCTATTAAGGTCTTTTCGTCAGCAGATTTACACCACTGAAACAGACACCATTGACGTTAATAAGCGTCATCGATTCCAAGCACAGTACACCGTTGGTCTGTCAACTTTTAATACAGGATGCAAGACACTCAATGAACTCTATAAAGCGGCTCATAACTGCTTAAAGTCAGTTTGATCGCACCAGGCCGCACCTGAGTTTGGCCTTAATCGTATTTTGCGCCATAGCATTTTGCGCTGTATTAGACAGAATCATCTCAACAAAGGCTTACGAAAGGTTTAAATCCGTATTATTGTCAACATCTTTCGGTATCTTTATAGACAATAAGAGCCAGCTATTACGGTGGAGCCACTATGGCAGGACTTCGCGGCACATATTTTAAGAAGATTCGCTATTACCTATTGATAGCTGTAGCAGCCCTAGCCATCATTGCTTGTTCCACGAATTCAGCGGTAGATCAAAACGCAGTAAATCAAAACGCGGCAGAGCAAACTGCAACCGTCAGCACAGCGCAATCTGAAACCCAACCTTCTAAAATTCCATCCGAAGACGATCCGCTCATCATTTTGTGGGACAAAGGCTATGTCACCGAAGAAGATGAAGCGATTGAGAAAGTTGTCGCCGATTGGACGGCTAAAACTGGCATCCCCATCGATCTGTCTTTCTACAATTCTGCAGAGATAGCCCCCAAAACACTGCGTTCGACAAAGGCGGGTCGCTCGCCAGATGTCCTCTTTGCGGCTAAGTCCGTGTATCCCGTTTCAGACTGGGAAGGGCAGCTCGCTGACGTTACCGACGTTGTTGCACCGCTAGCCGCTAGCTACAACGAGACGGCTAAGCAATCGGCCAAGGTCTTTGGCAGCGAGAGCGCTAGTGACGGACAGGAGCGCTACTATGCCGTCCCGCTCAACCAATCAACCACCCATATCTACTACTGGAAAGACTTTCTTTCCGAAGCAGGATACACCCCAGAAGATATCCCTACCGATTGGGATGCGTTCTGGGCATTTTGGCAAACGGTGCAAGATCAGCTGGAAGCCACAAATCCAGCCGTCAGAAGTATTGGCCTCCCTTATTCTGTAGATGCTAGCGATACCTATCACATCTTTGAACATGTCTTGGCTGCCTACGACGTAAAGGTAATCGATGAGCGCGGCAACCTGCTGCTAGATGTCCCCGCAGTCAAAGAAGGGATTGTTGAATGTTTGAACTGGTATGCACAATTTTATCAAGACGGCTACGTTCCAGAGAATGCGGTCGATTGGCTAGATACTGAAAACAACCGTGCTTTCTTGGATCGCAATGTGGTGATGACACCCAATCCAACGCTGTCGATTCCGGCGGCGGTTAGAAACGATCAAACGCTCTACAGTGAAAAGCTAGGGACAGTAGAATTTCCAAATAAGCTTAATGGAGAGCCTCTGCCTCATTTTGTGAGCATTCGTCAGGCGGTGGTCTTTACAGATGCGCCTCACCTAGACACAGCAAAGGACTTTCTCACGTATTTGACTGAGCCTGCGGTGCTAAGCGACTTTCTCAAAACCTCCTACGGTCGCTACATGCCCCCGGCCAAAAGCCAGATACAGGCAGACAGCTTTTGGCAAGACCCAGCTGATCCTCATGTTTTCACCGTGGTCAAAACAGTGCTCGATGAACAGGTACAGCCTTTCCAAAATGTGTACAATCCTGCCTACGGCATCGTGATGGAACGGAACGTGTGGGGAAACGCCATTGATCAAATGGTCAGTAATGGAATGAGTGCCGAGGATGCAACAGAAGAAGCGATCGCGCAGATAAAAGACATCTTTGCAGATCGCTTATGAGCCAGCCAGCGGAGACGATAGGCACATCTTCTGGCTTTACAGCCCGTATTGCCCGCTCTTTTTTACTGCTGGCATTGCTGACCGTGTCTATGGTGGGTACGGTGGCCTACAGCCGCGGTCGTCATGCCCTAGAGGACGCGGCTTACAGCCGTTTGCAAATGACCGCCACGCTAAAGCAAAAGGAGATTACCCGCTGGCTAGAGTCCTGCGAAGAAGATTTTCTGTTGATTGCGGATTTCCCGACGGTGGAAGCGGATATTCAAACCTTACTGTCAGAACCTGAGTCTTCGATAGCTTACCAAGACGCCTACAGCCGCCTTTCAGCCTACTTTGCAGATATTCGAGAGACCAAGCCCAAGTTCGCCGAGATCTCCATTCAAAACAGAGCCAATCAAATAATTCTCTCAACGAATCCTGAGAGAGAAGGCAAATACGAGATGGCGGCCAACTTAACCGAGATAGAAAGCGTCATTGATGGTGAAAAGTTCGCCCCCAATTTCTATCGCTCGCCCGCCGGGACCCCTGCCATTACCTACGCCAGAAAAATCTACGACAGTTCTGGAAATCGTCGTCAGGGCATGCTGCTCGCCGATCTCAACCTTGAGCGTATAGATGACATTATCTCCGAACGAACGGGCCTAGACGAAACGGGTGAAACCTATTTGGTGGGAATTGTGAGTAATCGAACGGCCTTTTTGTCTCGTTCAAACTCGCTATTGCCTTCGGCAGAAGGGCCCACCAGCCAGGGGATAGAGGCTGCTTTTGAAGGAGAAAACGGCAAGGCAGAATACAACAACTACGCGGATGAGCCTGTTATCGGCGTGTATCGGTGGCTGTCGGGGCAGGATATTGCGCTGTTAGCAGAGATGGGGCAGGCGGAGGCTTTTGCTCCCGCTCGGCGCTTGGCGGTGGCCATTGTGCTGGTGGGGCTGGGCTCGGCAGCGCTGCTATTGCTGGGAGTGAGTCGCTTGGCTCGGCAGCTGGGTGAGTCTCGCAGGCAAATTGAGCAATATAGCCAGCAGCTAGAAGAAACCGCTGCGATCGCAAACACGGCAAACCAGGCCAAAAGTGAGTTCTTGGCCAATATGAGCCATGAGCTACGCACGCCGCTCAATGCGATATTGGGCTTTGCCCAGCTGATGCAACGAGATAGCGATCGCTACTCTCCCCAAAGAAAGCAGCTTGGCATCATTAGTCGTAGCGGTGAGCACTTGCTAAATTTGATCAATGATGTGCTCTCTATGTCAAAAATTGAGGCAGGCAGGGCGACCTTCGATCCGGTCTGTTTTGACTTGAGATATATGCTGCTCACCTTAGAAGAGATGCTGCGGATGCGCGCAGATGCTAAGGCGATTGAGCTATCTGTTGAGATAGAAGATGCGGTGCCACAGTTTATCAAAACGGATGAAGTGAAGCTGCGCCAGGTGCTTGTAAACCTGGTTGGCAATGCGATTAAGTTTACGAACAAAGGAAAAGTATCGCTCCTCGTCTCGAAGGGCGATGCGGTAAAACCAGCCGACGAACAACCGCTTCTTTTCACTGTAAAAGACACCGGCGTAGGCGTCGCCCCTGACGAACTTCCTCATCTGTTCGATCCCTTTTTTCAATCTTCCAAGACTCGAACTAGGCAGCAAGGAACCGGGCTAGGGCTAGCAATTAGTCAGCGCTTTGTGAAAATGATGGGCGGTGAGATTACCGTTCGGAGTGAGTTGAATGCAGGCTCGGAATTTTCTTTTTCAATTAAGACGCAGCCAGCTAATCTAGACGAGCTGCCAACAAAACCGCTAGGGGAAGTTGTTGGACTTGCCGCTGAACAACCCGCATACCGGATTCTGGTGGTGGAAGACGTTTTTGCCTCTAGGGCGCTGATGCTGGCACTACTTGGTGATGTTGGCTTTGAGGTGGAGGCTGTTGAAAATGGAGAAGAAGCGATCGCATCCTATCAATCTTGGCAGCCCCATCTTATTTTGATGGATATGCGAATGCCTGTGATGAATGGGCATGAAGCAACGCAAAAAATCCGAGAAATAGAAGCCCAGAAAATGGCAGGGCAAAACACACCTGTAAAGATTATCGCCGTGACGGCCAGCGTCTTTGAGAAAGAAAAAGCCGCTGTTTTGGCTAGCGGCTGTGACGACTTTGTTCGTAAACCCTTTGAAGCTCATATCATCTTTGAGAAGATCTCCAACCACTTAGGCGTGCGCTATCACTACCGGAATGAGACCTATGCTGTTGGCACTTCACCTACTGAGCCCGCCGTGGCCAGGCTTTTACAGATAGATGAAGAATCTTCCGCGCAACAATCCTCCACACAACAATCTTCCACACGACAATCTACAGGGCCAATCTCGCTGGGTGCTACTGGCCAAAGTCTCTCTCTTGATGCGGCGTCTCTTTCAAGAGATGCGCTGGGGGCGATCAGTACTATGTCTGTCGATTGGCTGCGTCAGTTTTATCAGGCTGCGATCGCCGTTGATGCGGAGGAACTGCATGCGCTCATTGAAAAAATTCCCAAGGAGCAGTCTCAACTCGCTGACAAGCTCACCTACCTAACTCAAAACTTCTGCTTTGATGAACTCGTTGCCCTCACGCAAACCTATGCCTAACCAGTCAGCTTCCGGTCCAGCGATGCCCGCTGCAGCTACGGGCTCTGAACACGCTTCTAAACCCAAGGGCGTCAGGGCAGATATTTTAGTGATTGACGATACCCCCGAGAACCTGCATCTGCTGGCATCCATGCTGACAGAGCGAAACTACAAAGAGCGGAGCGTCACCAAAGGATTAACCGGGCTCAGGGGTGCGATCGCCGCACCGCCAGATCTCATCTTGCTGGATATCAACATGCCTGAAGTCAACGGGTACGAGGTCTGCAAGCAGCTCAAACAAAACAAAATCACCCAAAATATTCCCGTTATCTTCATCAGCGCCCTCGGCGATGTTTTCGACAAAGTTAAAGCCTTTAATGTGGGCGGGGTCGATTTCATCACAAAACCGTTTCAGATAGATGAAGTTCTCGTTCGTATCAAAACGCATTTGACGCTCTCTCGTCTGCAAAAGCAGCAAGAGGTCCAAACCCTCCGCCTACAAAGAGAGATTGACGACCGTCGCCGTGCCGAAGAAACCTTCGAGAAAGCCTTCTTGGCCAGTCCCAGTCCAATTGCCATTAATGACCTGCGCGATGATACGTTTGTCGCGGTCAACCCTAGCTTTTTGCGCTTGAGTGGTCACGCGCAGGCAGACGTTTTAGGTCGCACTGCCGAAGAACTCAACTTTTGGCAAGAGCCGGCGCTTTACCAAAAAGCATTAGTGCAAATTTCTGCGGGCAATGCCTGCAACAGTCTGGAACTAGAGTGCAAGACGCGTCAGGGAGATATCCGAACGGTGCTGCTCTCCCTGGAAAAAATTACGCTAAACGAGAAAAGCTGCGTGCTGACGATCATTAACGATATCACCGAGCGCAAGCGGCTGGAAAATGAGTTTATCTCTGTGGTGAGCCACGAGCTGCGCACGCCCATGCATTCCCTGGTGGGTGCATTGGACCTGCTGAGCACAGGAGAACTGGGCGATCTTACCGACCAAGGTCAACAAATTCTGTCAGTGGCAACTAGCAACGCTGAGCGACTGATTCGCTTGGTCAATGATATTCTCGATTTGGAGCGGCTAAAGCTGGGGGAAACCAGTCTTAAGCGGACTCACTGCAATATTGAAACCCTCTGCAATCAGGCGATGCAAGCGATGCAGACGATGGCCGATAAAGCGCAGATTACATTAACTGTTCAATCTGAGTCAGTGCCGGTTCATGTTGATTGCGATCGCATTCTGCAAACCCTAACAAACCTTCTCAGCAATGCCATCAAATTCTCTCCTGAAGGGAGTACTGTTTTACTCCAGGCAAGGCTAACGGGCGAACCCTCAGATGAACCCATCACGGTTCCCACGCTGCACATCACCGTCAGTGACCAGGGCCGAGGCATTCCTCAAGATCGGCTAGAAACGATTTTTGAAAGATTTCAGCAGGTAGATGCCTCCGATTCTCGAAAAAAAGGAGGCACCGGTCTAGGCTTGGCAATTTGCCGTAAAATCCTTCAGCAGCACAGCGGCAAGATTTGGGCCGAAAGTACCCTGCAAGCGGGCAGTACCTTTCACATTCATTTGCCCACTCAAGCTAAAGCGTAAAATCTCAAGCTAGAGCAGAAAATTAAAACAGGAGTCGTTAGCCATGTCAAAAACAGTGTTAATCGTTGATGATGAAGATGATGCGCGTGCGATCGCTGTCCTTGCGCTTCAAATGAAAACTGACTGGACACTACTTCAAACCAACTCCGGAAAACAAGCCATTGAGATTGCCACAGAGAAGCAGCCTGATCTGATTCTGCTTGACATGATGATGCCAGAGATGGATGGAAAATTAACGCTCAAAAATCTAAAAGAGAATACTATCACTCAGAATATTCCGGTTATTTTAGTGACTGCAAAAGTTCAGCCGCTAAGCCAGACAGGGATCGATCCCGATAAAGTTGTTGCAGTGTTTGCCAAACCGTTTCGCCCCCTTACGCTAGGAGAAAATATTCGAGAGGCTCTCGGTTGGCAAGTTGGTACTTAAAGACATTGAGAAAAACATTGAGTCCGAAGCGCGGTATCCATATACCCAACACTTCGGACTCTTAGCAAGTTAGCGCTGCAGATTAGCGCTGTCTTCTACACAGCCAAGAACGCGCTTTCAGCTAGCTCAACGCTACCCAAAAACTGCGCTAGCACCTCATCGCCAGCTGAGATAACGCTGCTGCCGTCCTGCTCGCCAACAGATACACTCCCAAACGTCAGACCACCGGCTAAACCGATCAAATCGGTCCCAACGGTAAAGTCCACAATGAGGTCCGTGCCTTCTCCAGCTGCGAGCACAAAGGTGTCACTACCGGCATCACCGGTAAGCAAATCACTACCCAAACCGCCTCTGAGCAAATTATCGCCAGCACCGCCGGCAATGCTGTCTGCATTCACGGTGCCAATCAGCGTATCGTTGCCGTCTGTTCCAGTGATTGTCTCAGGCTCAGGGGCAATCGCCTCACTAGTCGCAACCGTCGTCGATTGACTGTCGCTAGCAGCTACGCTAGCCACCCCAAGTCTCTCATCCAGATTTAGCGGCTCGGCCAGCTCAATCTGAATAATCTCATTGTTGTCGATGGCCTCCCCTGTGAAGTCCCGACCGATGGAGAACGGAAAGTTGTTGTCATTGGCAACCAAAATCGTCTTCTCATCGAGGACGAGCACATCCTCAATGGTTACGAAAGGAAAGTCGAAGATCGTCTCTCCATCCCCATTCAGGTCATTTGGGTCAGCCACGTTTAGCAAATCGACTAGCTCTGTTTTCTCCACAAAGCCATTCTCGTCTACATCAGAAAGATCCACCTTGAAAATCTTTTTGAATGCAGCATCTGCCGCCTGTCTGCCGTCACGCTCAATGACGAGGTATTCGTCATCATTAATGGGTGTGAAGTCACCGATCGCATGGTTCGCAGCATCCATTTGATACAGACCCACAATGCCCTGGAAGGAACTGCTGGCCGCGTCAAATTCATAGATGCGCAGCGAGCCTTCCGGATCACCAAATACAGTCCCTTCTAGCATGGGGTACAGTGTCTGACGGTCGGGGCTAAAGGCCATGCCCTCATAGCCACGCGAGCCCCGCAGGTTTGCGAACTCTTCTGCCGTCTCGAACTGTTCTACAACAATTCGACCCGTCTCTGGGAAGTCAGTGAAGAAGCCGTCTGCACCGATTTCAATAAGCTGACGGAACTCTTCACCGGTGGTTTGTGGTGTGCCATCTGCGTTGAGTGTGAGGAACCGCTCTTCGTCGCGCAGCGTGTAGGGGTGAACCTGCAAGCCAGCATTATGAGCAAAGTCAATCAGCGGAAAGATTTCACCTGTGAGCTGAGTGGTAATTTCGGCCTCGCCGTCACCATTGCCATCTACTGGCGTGTCGATGGCCTCACGTAGCAGGATGTTGTTTTTCCAGGGACCTAGGCCGTCAGCGTAGCTGCTGATAAAGTCAATCACCGTTTGGTTTGCCAGGTCGCCGTAGTCTGGCGCAGCAGAGAAGTCGATCAGGTCTACCAGGTTACCGTAGATTTCTCTTAAGGCCGCTTCGTCTAGGCCAGCATTGGCAACGAAGTCGTAAGGAACGGAGAAACCGCCGCCGCCTTCGTTGATAAAGGAGCCTTCGGTATCGCCAAAGAGCTGAACCAGCTGAAGATCATCTAGGCCCGCTTCGGGCAAGATGTTGTTGCGCAGGTCGAGTAGGTTGGCAACTTCAAAGGACTGGATGAAGATGCGGCTGCGGTCGGTGAAGCCAGTGTCTACCAGCGTTTGAACCAAGGGCTCTTCGAGCGATAGACCTTGCTCATCGAAGAAGGTTGGGTGCTTGGTCTCTGGGTAGATGCCAATGTCACGACCAACAATCGGGCTGAGTTCCTGAACCAGCTCAATCACTTCCTGAAACGTAGGAATCTCGAATTCACCGTTGAATTCTTGATGGCGGTAAGGGCGAGATTGAACGGCGCGGAGCTGTTTGATCTCTGCTAGCGTGAAGTCTTCTGCAAAGTAGGCAGTGACTTCCTCTCCGTCAATCATTTTGGTTGACTGGCGCTCAGGGCCAAAGACCTCAGCCACATTGGTGGTGTCATCTAGGAAGGGCTCGTGGCGCGCAATCAACACACCGTCACTGGTGATGGCTAGGTCTGGTTCAACAAAGTCCGCGCCCTGGTAAATCGCCAGTCGATACGCTTCTAGCGTGTGCTCTGGGAAGTCTCCGCTGGCACCGCGATGGCTGATCACGAGAGGCGTTTGGCCGTTGAGGGTGTTGAAACGGAAGTCGGGATTTTGGGGTGAGCGAACGGTGTCTGAAGTGAGTTTGTCGACAACTGGATCGCCCGTGCGAGCAAAGTCGGTGAAGAAGCCATCAACCCCGATTTCAACCAGCTGCTGGAACTCTTGCTCGGGTGTTTGTGGTGTGCCGTCTTCGTTGAGTGTGAGGAAGCGCTCTTCGTCGCGCAAGGTGTAGGGGTGAACCTGCAAGCCAGCCGCGTGAGCATCGTCTACAAAGGAGCCAATCTCACCTGTGAGCTGAGTGGTGATTTCGGCCACGCCGTCGCCGTCGCCATCAACAGGCGTATCGAGTGCTTCACGTAGCACAAAGTTGTTCTTCCAGGGGCCCGCGCCAGCCGCGTACTGACTCACAACCTGTAGGAATTCAGCGCTGTCGAGATCGCTGTAGATGGTGTCTTCTGAGAGTGCGTTTTCAGCGGTGTTTACAAATTCCTGACCGTAGATTTCAACGAGGTCATTACCCTGCTGAACATTGAAGCGGATGTCGTAAGGAACGGAGAAGCCGCTGTCGGGCGAGGCACTATCGGTGGTGTTGCCGTAGAGCTGCACGAGCGGTAGATCGCCAAGACCTTCTGAGTCAAGCTGTTCTTTTAGTTCAATCAAGTTCTGGAACTCGAAGGACTGAATGAAGATGCGTGATGGGTCAGTAAATCCTGTGGCCTTGAGCGTTTCGACCAAGGGTTCTTCTAGTGAGAGACCTTGCTGGTCGAAGAATGTGGGATGCTTCGTTTCTGGGTAAATGCCAACTTGTACACCTGTCTGCGCTTCTACTTCTTGCACCAGTTCAATGACTTCCTGAAGCGTAGGAATCTCGAACAGACCATCGAAGGCCGGATCACGTAAGTCGCGGGACTGCACAGCGCGGAGCTGCTTGATTTCTTCTAGGGTGAAGTCTTCTGCGAAGTAAGCAGTGACTTCAAAGCCGTCGAGTAGCTTGGTGGACTGACGCTCTGGGCCGAAGACTTCAGCTACGTTGGTGGTGTCGTCGAGCATGGGCTCGTGACGAGCGATCAGGACGCCGTCGCTAGTGGTGACCAAGTCGGGTTCGATGAAGTCTGCGCCGGCTGCGATCGCAGCCCGATAAGCCTCCAGCGTATGCTCCGGAAAGTCCCCGCTTGCGCCTCTATGCGCAATCACCAGCGGAGCTTGCCCATTCAGCGTATTCAAATCCACCGGATTCGGCGTAGCGATTGGCGCTTCTA
>ERZ1740067.1393-NODE-1393-length-16633-cov-8.149716_pt1 | contig 16633 bp, 17 predicted proteins | sample MGYA00581736_ERZ1740067 | MGnify/ENA primary metagenome ERZ1740067 (study PRJEB43018, sample SAMN04849236) | marine metagenome | isolation source: floating plastic debris | place: Pacific Ocean | collected 2008-08-27 | study: EMG produced TPA metagenomics... | reverse complement strand
GAGTTGTCAGCAACATCCAGATTGGTCTGCATCTGGATCATTTGGTTTCTCCCGACCTTAGGGGTCTAGCCTTAGCGTTTTGGCCCCTGGGTTTCGATCAAACCGGAACGTGTTGTCCGTCTTATCGTGTCACTCTTCAGCCCTGACGGGCTGCCTCGTTGGAGAAATCTCCGGCGAGACGCGCCCGAAAGGGAGCGGAGAGCAACGCGATCAGGCTTCCAGCACCTCCCAGCGTTTCGTTTTGGAGCGCGGAGCGCATTCGATGATCCGAACCGCATCGCCCACCTTGTAAGCATTCTTTTCATCATGCGCCCGATACTTCTTGGACTTACGAATGGTCTTCTGCAGCACCGGGTGCTTAAAGCGGCGCTCGACCTTAACTGTAATGGTTTGCTGGTTGGCGTCAGAGGTAACAACGCCCTGCAGGATACGCTTTGGCATGGCTTACTCCTCTTCTGCTGCGCCAGCAGCTTTTTCGCTCAACACGGTCAAAACGCGCGCCACGTCGCGGCGTACGGTCTTCATCCGTGCAGGATTTTCAAGTTGGCCCGTAGCGGCCTGAAAGCGCAGATTGAACTGCTCTTTCTTCAAGTTGACCAGCTCTTCACGTAGCTGGTCAGGCGTCTTTTCACGCAATTCCGCGGCGGTCATAGCGCCATCTTCCTTTCTTTCTAACACCGGCAGGCCCAAAACAGTTGGTTTTCGGTCACCCGTAGCCCGGTGGAACAACAAGTATTGCGGATCAAGAGACACTCTCACGCCGCAGATTGGCGGTTATTAGGCGAGGTCTTTCGCAAGAGCAAGCAAAAGTTTGAACTTTGAGAAACTCCAAGATAGAAACCTGTCTCAGCTAGAAACTCGGCGGATTGCGACATCCCGTCAATCTTGCCTTGCAGAGTTTGCCAATTAGATACCCGATCAACCATTGCAGCTGATGATCAATCAGAAGTGATGGAGGCTTGGGCTGGAGTATGATAGATCCCGCCCCAGCGCCTTAAAGACCGCGGTTCATAAAAACAGGACCGCACCAGTGAAAGGATTAAAATATGACACTCGCACTTAGCCGTCGTACGATTCTTCTCGCGGGCACGGCAGCGCTGATCGCGCGCCCAGCCATTGCGGAAGCGACGACACACACCGTCGAAATGTTGAACAAAGACCCCGAAGACGCCAAGCAGCGCATGGTTTTCAAACCAGCGTTCCTGATGGTAAACCCGGGCGACACTGTGCAATTCGTTTCTGCCGACAAGGGCCACAACTCTGAGGTCATCGACGACATGATCCCAGAAGGCGCAGAAGGCTGGAAAGGCCGCATCAACGACGACGTTGAAGTGACCCTCGATACGCCGGGCTTCTATGGCTACAAATGTACACCGCATGTCGGCACAGGCATGGTTGGTCTTATCGTTGTCCAAGGCGATGGCATGATGGACAATCTTGAGGCGGCGCAGAAAGTGAAGCACCGTGGCCAGTCCAAAAAGCGTTTCGAAGCGCTTTGGGAGATGGCCGAAGAAGCGGGTGTGATGTCTGCCTGAAGGCTTCACACAGAGTTTTGGAAAACGCCCGGTCCGCATGGAACCGGGCGTTTTTTTCTTTAGGCGCCAGCTTGATCCCAGTTGTAATTGAAGCTGATGCTGATGCGATCATCCTCTGAGAAATTCATCGGGACTTCATGGCGCAACCAACTTTCCCATAAAAGCACATCGCCGATATCTGGTCGCACGCTGTGAAACAGGGTCATGCCTTCTCGGGCATCTTTGCGTCGCACCGGCGCCGCCATCATCCGGGCTGACCGCGGATCCTCCAGCTTGAGGGCACTCGTGCCCTCCGGCATCGCGACATAGAGCGTGCCACTTATCACGGAATGAGGATGCAAATGAGAGCCATGCGCCCCAACCTCTGGGAGAATGTTGATCCAGATGTCTTCCAATTTGAGCGCCCCACCATCGAGGTCAAACTGCAGATCTTCTGCGAACGCGGCCACATGCGCGTCCAAAGACTTTACGATGTCGGCAAAAATCGGAAACCGCCACGGAAGATCTGACAAAGACGCATAGGACGTATACCCAGGATATCCGTTCTCTTCACACCATGCCTGCCCAGCTTCATCATCTTCTGCGATTGAGTAGCACGAGGCTTCCAATTCGGTCATGTCGACTGGACCATGATGCTCGGAGAGGGCCGCGTGGTAGAGCCGCGTGACAAAAAGGGATGTTAGCTTAGCCATGGCGGGCTGATACCCGGTCTGAGAAAAATATGCGAGGGCTCTCAACCCCGCTGATCAGGCTAGATTTTTACCGGCCCTGCCCCGCAACGTGGAATGGGTCGACCGCCATCCGCATAAGCCACACATATGACAATCTCATCTGGCAATGGCGCATCACTGACCATAACGGTCATCGTATCGAAATGATCGAAGGACCAAGGGTCGTCCTTGTGTCCCAGGGGCACATCAATCGATGTCCCGGGCGCACCGATCTTCACGTTTGAAGGAATGACGGCCTAACCGCCGCCGATCGCCGCGCGCATTGGGGCCCCGAGTTTCGGATGGATCATGGCCCCAACATGTTCCATATCGCCCATCGCGCCGACAATTGCGGCCTTGCCGTAAGACACAGGCGCGCCTTTCAAATGCGGCAGCGCCAAAGACACCAAGTGCGCGCCAAGCGCGCCGCCCATCTCAAAGAGCTGCGACAAGTCTTGCCGCGTCATACCGGCGAATGGGTTTTTGACGATGCCGAGCGCCGCTACGCGACAGATCGGATCGCACGTCATGCCGAGCGCGTCAGAACTGACAACCTCAGACACCACGGAAATTTTACGAGGGTTCACCATGCGCTCAACCTAGCAAGAACGCGTCTTTCGGGTCACTCTTGAAAGCACGGGTGCCGCGCGTCACGACACCATCACGACACGGAGGCACCTTCGAGCGTTTCGCGCAGCCAGGGTAAGGCGACCTCTTCGGGCATCTCGTTTGAGGCCGCATCAAAGATACCGCGTTGCCCAACCTGCTTGGCCTTGCACTCCAGCAACTTGTTCATCACGGTCTCAGATCCGAAATTATAGGTCGCCGCGAATGTCTTATCGCCCAGACCAAAGATCGCGAACTGAATGTTGCTGAGGTCCGGCTTTTCGGCCTGGAGCTTGTCAAAAAACGGGATCGCCGTGAAGGGCAGATCGCCGGATCCGGTCGTCGACACGACAAAAACATTGAGCGCATCCGTGCTCAGATCGCTCGGACCCACATCCTCGAGGCTTTGGATCTCACATTCGATCTCGCCATCCAGCTCATCTTTGATGTCGTCGCAAAGGATTTCCGCCGTGCCGGTTTCAGTGCCATAGAGAAGACGAATTTGCATAATCGCTAACCTTATCAGTGTCTCGTTGCTTTACTGTCGGATGTGCCTGCGATGTAGAATACGAGCAATTGCCGCACCATACCTCGACTCGGGTCAGGGGACATTATCGCGCGCGGCGACCAAATCAAGGGACCTGCGGCGAATAGGATCAAAACCGGTCCGGGCTAAAGCAGGAAAGATCAGTGTTTGTGCGACGCCCGGCCATGATATCTGCCACCAAACGCCCTGTTGTCGCGCCAAGCGTAACGCCGAGTTGCCCATGCCCAGTGGCGAAGGTCACGTTCGAATACCGCTGCGTGCGTCCGATGACTGGCCGCGTGTCCGGGGTGAAGGGCCGGCGGCCCATGCGTCGCTCAGCGGATTGTGTCTTCAATCCGGGCAGCACACGGCGGGCGCGCTTCACGAGTACATCAGCGCGCCGCCATTTGGCCTCGGCACGGGGGCCCGCGATCTCAACCGTGCCCGCAACAGCCAGCGCATTTTCATGAGGTGTCATGCCAAACCCACCTGCGGGATAAAACACGGTGTGTTTCAGGTCGGTGCCGTGATCGCTGAGACCCGTCCAGTACCCCATCAAACCTTCTATCGGCAGAGCCAGCCCAAGATCCTTGGCAAGCGCTTTGGAGGCCGTGCCCGAGGCAATAACGATTTCTCGTGCCATCACGGCCTCTTCTCCGTCAAGCCGCACTTTGGTCACGGTCTTGTCGACGGTTTCAAACCCGATGGCGCGCGCCGAACGGATCACGCCCCCTCGCTGCCCGAAGGCCCGTGTCAACTCACGCACCAAACGCACGCAATCGGCAACGTGGGACCAATCGCGCAATACCGCCGCGTACCGGAAATCGGCTGCGATGGCGGGCTCCATCTCATGGGCTTCCGCGCCAGAAATCTCGTCGATCGTGCAGCCCATCTCCCGCGCAAGGTCAAAGGCCGCAGTCATGGTCGCGCGGTCTTTCTCGTCGTCAAACAGCTTCAAAACCGGGCGCTCTATCAGCATGTCGTCGATACTGTAGCGGGCCATTTGATCTTTGAAATCACCCGTGGCTTGAAACGTGAGCTGCGCCAAATCCGAGGCAATCTTGCGCATCGGGGCCGGACGGGCGTTTGCCGTGAACCGCGCAAGCCAAGGCAGCATGCGTAAGGCCGTGGCCGGGCGGATCGCAAGCGGGGCTTCGGGGTTCAAAAGCCACCTTGGCACTTGGCGGAGCATGCCGGGCTGCGACAGAGGCACGATCTCTCCAACGGCGATGCACCCGCAGGACGCCCAACTGGCCCCCTGCCCCACCGGGCCCGGATCGATGACCGTAACGGTTCTGCCATCGGCTTGCAGCGCTAGGGCGCAAGAGATGCCGACAATGCCGCCACCAATGACCACAACGTCAGCCGCCAAAGCCGAGGTCCTTCAAAAGAGCAGTGCTGACAGCAATACCTTCACTCTCCGCTTTGGCGCGCTTTACGTGCCGGCCATCCCCAGGCACACGTGCGCCCGGCATATCCGTGATTGCACCTGCCACTTGGCTCACTTGCTCCAGGAACGCGGGATTGCCCCATTTCGCTGGGTCAATCGCGATGACCGTGACACCAGGTTTCACATTGAGCGCGCCCAGAGCCTCTTTCTCAGCCGTGTCCATCGACAACGTCCCACCTGCCAATGCGGCACCCAAAATCTCTACCATGAGCGCGATGCCCGTGCCTTTGTGCTCGGCAAAGGGCAGCAGGCTCAATGTTTCGGTGATCGCCACCGGATCTTTGGTGACATTGCCGTCGGGATCGAGGCCGCCATAGACATCCAGCATGTGGCCCTCAGCCGCCGCCATTTTGATGTCCATGAGCGCAACAACAGACGAAGATTGATCCCACACAATCGGATCGGCGCCCTCACGCGGGCAGGCAAAGGACATTGGATTGGTACCGAAAATCGGTTTGTCACCGCCGTGGGGGACGATCAGTTTCAGCGCATTGACCACAGCGATCGCGATCAGGCCTTCATCGGCAAGCGCCATCGTGTCAAAACGCAGCGCCGCGAGGTGATGGCAATTGGCGCAGGTATATCCCGCAATGCCCTGCTGACGCGCCACGTCGATCAGCTGTTGGCGCGCCGCCTCCATTGCGATCTGGAAATAGCCATTGTCTCCGTCCCCGCGCAACACGCCCGGTGCCACACGTGCCACCGTCGGCTGCGCGGCAGGGTTTGCATAGCCACACTCAAAGCTCTGTTTGTAGACGGGCAGCATCCGCAGGCCATGGCTGCGCGGCCCGTCGCGCTCTGACATTGTGACCAAATCAGCCAGCACATCGCTGCCTTGCGCGTCCATGCCAGCATCCACCAGCCACGTCTTGGCCAGGTCACGCACCTGCGCCAGCGAGAGTGTTTTCGTCTCCATCGCCCTCTCCGTTTTCAGGCAGAATAGGCGATCTTCTTTTTGGCTACAAACTCATCCAAGGCCCCAGACTGATCAGCTGGCATCGGCGGTTTGACGTAGTTTTCGATCATCCGTTCGGCCGCGATGCGCCCCACCTCATCGGCGGTCTTCGCGCCCTCATCAAACCACTGCTCAAAACTGTCATTGTTCTGCAGCGGGTTCATGACCATCGGGTTTTCGCGCGTGTGATCTGTGCCAAGGAAATGCCCGCCGGGACCAATCTTTGAGACGTCCTCAAGCAGCGCCTCCAGATTTTCCTCCTGCAGGCCCGAGAAAAACCGGTGATAGCCTTCAAGTTGATAGATATCCTGCATCCATTTTGAATAGCTCACACCCAACGCGCCTTCCACAAAGCCCGCGGAGTGTACGACATAGTTGCACCCGCCAAGCAGCACCGGCCACATGGTATTGGCGCTGTCAAATCCTGCCTGAAGGTCTGTCGCCTTGGAGCCTGTCCACATCGTGCAGGTCCGCCACGGCACGCCGTAATGCCGCGCCATCTGACCCACGAGCAAATTCATCAAGCCCGGCTCCGGCGAGCCCATCATCGGCGCGCCTGTCTTCATAGACACACCCATGATCGCCACGCCCAGCACCATCGGCGCACCGCGGCGGATGATCTGGGAATAGGCCATACCAGCAAGCGATTCCGCGATAAGAAGCGCGACACCCCCCATCGGGCTCGCGGGTGTACTGGCACCGGCAAGAACGAAGGGCGAGAGCAAGCAAGGCTGGTTCGCCGCCGCATAGACCCGCAGGCTCTGCAGCATCGTTTCATCCCAAACCAGCGGCGTGTTGCAGTTGAGCAGCGCGGCCATCACCACGTTGTCATCCACAAATTCTTCTCCAAAGACGATGCGCACCATCTCGACACAGTCGCGCGCGGCGGTCCGAGACAGCACGGATCCTTTCACCGGCTTGTCCGTCAAGGTCAACGCAGCGTGCATCAACTCAAGATGGCGATGCGGGACGGGCACGTCTTGTGGCTCCACCGGCAGGATGCCGGGCACGTGCATGGCCTGAGACATCTGTCCCATCTTGAAGAAGTTATGTGCATCCTCAAGCTGCGACGGTCGTCGTTTGCCATCCAGACCATAGACAAACGGCGCGCCATAAGCATTGGCGAAGACGGTATTTCGACCACCAACCCGCGCGCTCCGCTCTGGATTGCGCGCGTGATAGCCCCAGCTTTCCGGCACGGTTGAGATGAGATCCATCAGCATATCCCGCCCGATGCGCACGCGCTCGCCTTCCACATCCGCACCCGCCTTTGCCCAGTCCTTCAACGCAATCGGATCACGAAATTCGATCCCTGTTGTCTCCAGGATGGTCATGGCGGCGTTGTGGATCTTATCCATGCCTTCGGGCCCGAGCAGATCAATCGGACCAACCGCGCGATTGAGCGTCGGCATGTAGACAGGCGGAGGATTGGTACGGGCCGATACACGTGCGGCGCGGCCGCCGCGTGCGGAACGACGGGATCTGGCTTGCTCTTGGCTCATCTCATTGCTCTTTCTATTTGGGATCAAGCCCGTGCGCGTGCACTGGTCGGATCATAGGCGCAGGTGTCAATCACCTCGGCATCGCGCAATTCAGCGTGGATTTTCACCTGCATCGGCGTGCCGGGCCTCGTCAGTTCTTCCGGAACAAGCGCCATTGCGAGGTCATGCTCGCAGTAATAGGAGTACCCGCCCGAGGTCACCCGGCCCACGATCTCGCCATCCTTCCAGACGCTTTCATAGGCAATCACTGACGTATCGCGAGACGGCAGTTTCAGCGTGACAAGTCGGCTATAGCTGCCATTCGCCAGCTGATCCTCAAGCGCCGCGCGACCGATGAACTCGCGCTCCGCCACTTGGCCGCCGATCTTTTCCTTCATCGCGACAAAACGGTCGAGGCTCGCCTCATAGGGGGTCAGATCCTTGCAAATTTCGCGATTGATCGCGCGGTAGGATTTCTCAAGTCGCATGGACTCAAGCGCTTCTGCTCCGAACGGCTTCACACCCGCCTTAAGCAGCAGATCGACGATATGCCGGTTGTAGGCGATAGGGTGGTGCAACTCCCATCCCAGTTCACCGGTGTAGCTCACCCGAAGCATATGCACGCCCTTGGCATAGCCGACCTCACCGCGCTGCGCGGTGAGCCAGGGGAAGGCCTCGCTGGACAGATCATTGTCGGTCAGTGGCTGCAGGATATCCCGCGCTTTTGGTCCGGCGAGCGCGATCACTCCGTATTGCTCCGAGATGTCCTCCATCGTCACCGAGCCATCCTGCGGCATGCAGCGGCTCAGCTGATCCCAGTTGTAGCGCTGTCCGTTGGGCGTGCTGACCAGGTAGAACGCATCATCGGCGAGCCGCACGATGGTGTATTCCGCGTCCATCCCGCCTTTCTCATTCAGCGCAAGCGACAGCGTCATTCGCCCGACTTTCGGCAGCTTATTGGCCATGATCGCATCGAGCCACCGCGCCGCGCCGGGGCCTTTGACCAGGAACTTGGTCATCGGCGACATCTCGATAAAACCCGCCTCTTCGCGCGTCGTGCGCACCTCGTTCATGACGTATTCCATGTGCGCCGTCCGGCGGAAGCTATGCTCTGGGATGGCTTTGTCCGGCGTAGGCGCAAACCAACGGGGGAATTCGTATCCGTTGAAGAGCGTCCAAACCGCGCCTTGCGCTGTCAGCAGATCGTAGGATCCAACCGTCCGCATGGGCCGCGCCGATGGGAAATCCTCACCCGGGATATGCGCATGCATATGCGTGCCCCACGTCTCTCGCACCTTGTCCATCGTCCAGCGCCTGGACGCGTAATCACCAAAGCGGCGCGGATCCAATTCAGACATATCGATGCCCGGATCCCCAAAAGCGATCCACTTGGCGATAGAGTTGCCCACGGTGCCGCCCCACAAGATGCCTCCTGGCATTCCTTCGGCCAACCAAAGGTTGTCATGGCCCGGCGCGGGCCCGGCGAGCGGCAATTCATCCGGCGTCATCTGGAACGGCCCGCGGGTGTTGGCCTTGATGCCGACCTCACCCAGAGTTGGAACGCGTTCAAGTGCTTTCTCCCACTGGGTTTCCACGGCATCAAAATCTTCCGGCAGAAGGTCCGCCCCGAAATCAGGCGGCACGCGGTCTGTGGCGAAGAGTTTGAGATCTTTCTCGAACTCATACGGCCCGAACTGAATGCCGCCTGTGTCCTCACGTAGATAGGCACCGTAATCCTCATCCCGCAGGATCGGCAGCTCTGGCAGGCCTTGCGCCTTACGCTCTTTCAGAAGCGGCACCGTCTCTGTCGTCCAGTACTGATGCACAATCGGGATACAGGGCAGATCAAGCCCGACGCGCCGCGCGTTTTCGCGGGCGTAGTTGCCGGTGGCAAAGATCAAATGTTCACAAGTGATCTCACCCTGGTTGGTGAGCACCTTCCAATGCCCGTTGTCGAGCTTTTCATACCCCTGCGCTTCGGTGTTCTGATAGACCTTGGCACCGGCATCCCGTGCCAGCTTCGCCATCGCCTGCGTGATGTCAGCGGGGTTCACATAGCCATCTTCGGTATGGAGGATGCCGCCCTTGATATTGGCATTCTGGTTGAGCAGCGGATGCACTTCGGCGATCTCTTCGGGCGACAGCAGCTTGCACGGCACACCCGCTGCTTCCGCCACGGAGAGATAGCTCTGAAATTCGTCCCACCGCTCCTGCGTGTTTGCGATGCGAAGCTGCCCCACCTGACGCAGACCCACCGAGGTGCCCAGCTTCTTTTCGACTTCAGAGTAAATCCGGATCGTCTCCAGCGTCATCTTGGATACATTGTGCGAGCGCACAAACGTCACCAAAAGACCGGCCGCATGCCACGTCGACCCTGCCGTCAACTGCGTGCGCTCCAACATCACGCAATCGTCGATCCCGTGTTCGGTCAGACCGTATAGCAACGAAGCGCCGAGGCATCCGCCCCCGACAACGACAACTTTGGCATGGCTTTTCATGTGCGTCCCCTGCAGATGAGATTTTCGTTATCGCGATAGTCTCGATTAATCTGCGTTTCGTCTATCCCGCAATTGCAAAAAGATTCATTTGAGATTAGCTGAACTAATGTCAGAGATCCGATATGCACATCTGCCGCTGCGCGCTCTGGTCAGTTTTGAGGCCGCCGCGCGTCTAGTCAGTTTCAAGGCGGCCGCGCGCGAGCTGAATGTCACGCCCGCAGCCGTCAGCCATCAGATCAAATCGCTTGAGGCAGAATTGGGATCTGCGCTGTTTGACCGGCACAATCGCGGCGTTGCATTGACCGAGAAAGGTGCCTACTTGCTGGTGGCCATTCAGCGCGGGTTCGATCACGTGGGCGAGGCCCTGGATCAGCTCAAATCGCGCGCCCGTCCCGCGGCGGTCACGATCCATTCAACCACGGCCGTGAGTTCACTTTGGCTCACGCAGCGGCTTGCCAGTTTCTGGCGCGCGCACCCAAGGATTGCCGTCTCTCAGGCTGTCGACGACATGCGCCGTGATGCCGCCAACTGTGATCTGAGCATTCACTACGGCGACATGAGCTTGGAGCAAGCACCATGTCGCCCGCTCTTTCGGGATACCATCACAGCTCTCGCCAGCCCTGAGTTCGTCCGAGATCACGCCCTCGAAAGCATTGCAGACCTCGGGCAAGTCCCGCTGATCCATCTTGAGATGGCGGAAAACAATTGGACGAGTTGGGAAGAATGGGCCGGATCCTTGGGCTATCATGGGCCTTTGCAGATGTCGCATCGCGTCAACAACTACGTGATCGCCCTGCAGGCGGCGCGCGACGGCATGGGAGCGGTTTTGGGATGGGACGGTCTGACCGCAGACCTTGTGGCGTCAGGTCGGTTGGTAAGGCTTCTACCGAATGCGTTACCCTCTCCTTTGGACTTTTACATTGCGCAGCACAACGAAAGCTCCGAGCAGGCGCGGCTGGTGTTTGACTGGCTGTCTGGATCTTAGACAGCGCACGCTCAGACGCAGGTCACCCCAAGAAAAAACACGTTCACACCAACAACCCGCTTTACAGGCTTGAACGGCTCTGTACAGTTGTGTCTAGACAACGTTGAGACGCTTGATGACACGCTACTCTGGATGGAAGCTGTTCAAAGAAGGATTGCGCGGCCACAAAGGCTGGGCACAAGCGTGGCGCACGCCGAAACTGAAGCCTGAATATGACGCGGTTATCATCGGCGGCGGCGGGCATGGGCTGGCGTCGGCCTACTACCTGGCAAAAAACCACAAGATCACCAATGTCGCCGTGATTGAGAAGGGCTGGCTTGGCGGCGGCAACACGGGCCGCAACACCACTGTTATTCGATCCAACTACTTCTACCCCGAAAGCGCCGATCTTTATGACATGTCGGTGCGGCTCTATGAGGGCCTGTCAAAAGACCTCAACTACAACATCATGTTCTCGCAGCGCGGTATGATCGTCACGGCACATTCAGAGCCGGAGATGGAAATGGCTGCGCGACAGGTAAACGCAATGCGATTGAATGGCGTCGACGCGGAGTTTCTCGATGCCAAACAGGTCAAACGCGCGGAACCAGCGCTGAACACGCGATCCGACATGCGCTATCCCATCCATGGCGGCGTCTTGCAGAAGCGCGCAGGCACCGGACGACATGACGCGGTGGCGTGGGGCTTTGCACGCGCGGCAGATCAGCTGGGCGTAGACATCATCCAGAACTGCGAAGTGACGGACGTGATCCTCGAAGGCGGGCGCTGCGCCGGCGTTGTCACATCCCTGGGTGAGGTTCGCGCAAGCATGGTTGGCGCGGCTGCCGCCGGCCATTCCTCGACGATTGCGAAAATGGCCGGGTTCGAGCTGCCCATCGAGTCCTATGCGCTGCAGGCTTTTGTCTCTGAACCGCTCAAACCCGTGCTCAAAACGGTGGTCCTTTGCCCGCCCTTTGGCACCTATGTCAGCCAATCTGACAAGGGCGGCCTGGTGATCGGCGGTGGCTTGGATCGCGTGCCATCTTACGGCCAACGCGGCAACCTCCCAATGCAAGAGGCGGTGCTCAGCGGTCTGGCTGAGATGATGCCATCACTCGCCAAGGTGAAGCTTCTGCGCCATTGGGGCGGGATCGTCGACGTCACGCCGGATAGCTCACCCATCATAGGGCCTTCGGGTGTGGATGGGCTCTATGTCAATTGCGGGTGGGGCACGGGCGGCTTCAAGGCGATCCCGGTGGGCGGATACCTTCTGGCCCATGTCATGGCCACCGGCACCCATCATAATGTCAGTCGGCCCTTTGACCTGACCCGCTTCATCTCTGGCCGCCTTGTCGACGAAAGCGCGGCCTCTGGCATCGCGCATTAGGAGGACCGGATGCAGCTTTTCCCCTGCCCGTTTTGCGGATGGCGCGACGAACGCGAGTTCCTCTTCATTGCCGAGGCGGGCAAGGAACGTCCCGACACCACGCAAAAGATCAGCGACGAAGATTGGGCCCGCTACCTGCATTCCATCCGCAATGACAAAGGCGCCGTGCGCGAGGTGTGGATGCACCTGACCTGCGGAGAGCTCTTCATTCTGGAACGCGACAGCGTGACCATGGAAGTGATCGGATCCATCGCTTTGAGAAAGGACGCGGCATGACTTCGCACCGCGTCCCTGGCGCATCTGGCGCACCGCTGAAGTTCACCTTTGACGGTAAATCCTACACCGGCATGGAGGGGGACACGCTGGCCTCAGCGCTTTTGGCCAATGGCGTGCGCGTTATGGGCCGCAGTTTCAAGTATCACCGCCCGCGTGGCCCATGGAGTGCTTGGGTCGATGACCCCAATGCGATCATGACGGTGCGCAAGGGCGCTGTGGAGCTGCCCAATTGTCCGGCCACAACCACCTATCTCGAAAACGGCATGAAAGCCCAAGCCGTCAACGCCTACCCGTCCGCGGCCTTTGATATCAAAGGCGGCCTCGACCTCTTTCACCGCTGGCTCGGCGCGGGCTTCTACTACAAGACGTTCATCTGGCCAAATTGGCACCTCTTTGAGCCTGCCATTCGAAAGATGGCGGGGCTTGGCCATGTGACGGATAAAGTGCTTGACGGGTACAGCGCAGACCAAATCCACGACAGTTGCGAGGTCTTGATCATTGGCGGTGGCCCCGCAGGGCTCGCAGCCGCGCGCGCCGCAGCAGAGGCGGGCCTGAATGCGTGCCTGGTTGAGGATCACAAGTCCCTCGGCGGCGGCGCACTCCTTGAGCAAACCATCGAAGGCCACGCGCCGACGGAGTGGGTTGCGGCACACGCACAGGCCATTACGGAGGCAGGCGGACGTATTTTCACCCACGCCACGGCCTACGGAATTTATGACCACCAACTGGTCGCCATCATCGAACATGGCTCCTTCGGCACGGCACCTCGCCTCCGCCGGATGCGCGCGGATCGGATCGTTCTGGCGACCGGCGCCCTAGACCGGCCCATCACCTTTACCAACAACGACCGCCCCGGCATCATGTCTGTCACCGGCGCCTGCACGTATCTTGCACAGCATAAGGTTTTGGTGGGGCGACAAATCGCACTGGTCTCCAACAACTCCTATGCCGATGCGGCGGAAGCCATGCTGTCTGACGCAGGCGCAGAGATCACACGGATCGACCCCACGGTTGGCCCTATAAAGGCGATCGGATTGAAAACCCCGGTGGCTTTGACGCAACATGATCGGACCCATCCTGTAGACACAATCCTCGCCTCAGGGGGACAAACGCCGCTCGTTCATCTCTGGCGCCACGCGGGCGGCAAGCTCACGTGGTGCGACGCGCGCCAGGCCTTCCTGCCAGACAGCAATCCCATGAACATGGTCGCGGTTGGCGCGGCCAACGGCACTTTCGAGATGGAGCCCGCGCTTGAGGAGGCGCGCACCGTTGGCAAAGGCGATCCTTCTGAACGTGCAGAGACGCAATATCACCTCACGCCGCTTTGGCCTTCTCCCGGCAGCGAGGGTCGCCAATGGATCGATTTCCAGCATGATGTCACCCTCAAGGATATCGAACTGGCCGCGCGGGAAAACTACGTCTCAGTTGAGCATCTCAAACGCTACACAACGCTTGGCATGGCCAGCGATCAGGGCAAGACTTCCAACATGGCGGGTCTCGCGGCCATGGCCACGATCCAGAACCGCTCGATCCCAGAGGTCGGGACAACCACGTTCCGCCCGCCCTTCGTCCCGGTACCGATTGAGATCTATCACGGCCATCACAAAGGCAAACACTGGCATCCGGTCAAACGATTGGCACTCGAATCAGAGCATCGCGCGGCCGGTGCGGCCCTCGGGGAATATGGCGGGTGGCTCAGGCCCGCTTGGTATGGCACCGGCGGCATGGCGGCGCGTGTTCCCGATGAGGTCCGCATGGCGCGCGCCTCGGCCGGCATCTTTGACGCCTCTCCTTTGGGCAAGATCGAAGTCACGGGCCCAGACGCCGAGGCCTTTGTCAATTTCATCTATTACAACACGATCACGACCCTGGCGCCTGGGCGGATCCGCTATGGCTTCATGCTCTCCGAAGGTGGCGTTGTGTATGACGACGGTGTGGTCGCGCGGCTTGGCCCGGAGCGCTTCCTGATATCCTGCTCGTCCAGCCATGTGGACGGTGTCCGCACGCATCTTGAGGCCTGGCGACAAGACGGCAACGACCCTGATCGCATCTTCGTCCATGACACGACGCAGCACTGGGCGACGATCACCGTCACGGGCCCAATCGCCCGAGACATTATGGCCGCGTTGGATCTTCAGACCGATATCAGCAAAGATGCCCTGCCCCATATGAGCTTCATCGAGACCATCTGGCAGGACACGCCGGTTCGTATCGCCCGGGTCAGCTTTTCCGGCGATCTCAGCTTTGAGGTCTCAATCCGCCGATCACGCGCGCAAGACCTCTGGCAAGCTCTGATGAAAGCAGGCACACCGCTCGGCGCGGGGTCACTTGGCCTTGAAGCCATGGCCGTGATGCGTGCCGAAAAAGGCTACATCATGATCGGCAAGGACACCGATGGTGAAACGATGCCTCACGATCTGGGCTGCACCGCACCACGCGATAAGAAATCGACGGCCTTCGTCGGAGATCGCAGCTTGCACATGGCCGTGGCCAATGACCCAGATCGCAAACAGCTTGTCGGTCTTTCCGTTGCAGCGGGCGACGCAATGCTTGCCATAGGGTCGCATGTGGTCGTCGGCGCCATCCGACAGCGATCCTTGGGCTATGTCACCTCTAGCTATGTCAGCCCGACGCTGGAGCGCCCAATCGCCCTTGCCCTGGTAGAAAAAGGCGCATCACGCATGGGTGAGACGGTGAATGTCTGGCACCTTGGAGAAACGCGCGAAGCCGTAATTTCCTCTCCCGTTTTCTTCGACCCTGATGGAGAACGGCTCCATGCGTGACGACAGCAAAAGATGGCCAGACCCGCGCGACCCAAGCGACGTGATTGAAGCTCCTGGGCTGAGCATCAAAAAACTGCATGTCGCGCGGCTGACCCTCCTCTCCGGCCCACGCGCACTGCATCAAACAAAGCTTCCTTTGGTCGAATGGCCCGATGTAGTCACCAGCGACAGCCTGTCCGTTGTCCTGCGTCGCGACCGGGTCATGGAGGTGAACGGACCCGCCCGCACGGATGGATGGGATAACACAGAGGCCCTTGCAATATCTGACGTCTCGGATGCCTATGCGCAGGTAGAACTCACTGGAGAAAATGCCCTGAGCCTTCTGCGTCGGGGCACAGAGCTCGACCCAAAAATACCTTCGCGCTCCACGGCGCGCCTCTGTTTCGGTTTGGGCGTTTCCCTCTATCGGTTTCGCGATGACACTACATTCCGCCTGCATGTGGCATCCGCCCATGATGAAGCGCTTTGGCACGCTCTTAGCGATGCCGCAAAGCACCTGTCCTAGAGAACCAAATCCAAGCGAGACGCGCCCGAAAGGGAGCGGCGAGCGGCCCTTCGCAAACAAAGGATTGATTTGCGCATTCCCTCTCGTTAGCGTGCCATTAGACACTTGTGTACAGAGACTGCCAATTCAGGGAGACCGTCATGAAATCTCACTACCGCGTCGTTGTCATCGGAGGGGGCGTCGTCGGCGCCTCAGTGCTTTATCACCTGGCCAAATTCGGTTGGGATGATGTCTGCCTTATCGAACGCAGTATCCTGACAGCCGGGTCCAGTTGGCACGCTGCAGGTGGTTTCCACGCTCTGAACGCAGACCCCAATATCGCGTCTCTGCAGGCCTACACGATCGACCTTCTCAGCGAGATCGAAAAGGAATCCGGCCAATCCGTGGGCATGCACATGACAGGTGGCATGACGCTGGCAGGCACACCAGACCGGTGGGAATGGCTCCAGTCGGCCTACCGCACATTCCAATCCATCGGCATCAATGACGTCCATCTGATCACGCCCGAGGAAGCAGGCCAGCTGAACCCGATCATGTCCACCCACGGCATCTTGGGCGGCATGTGGGCCGATCGCGAAGGCTACATTGACACGACGGGAACCGTTCAGGCCTACGCAGGTGCCGCGAAGAAACACGGGGCCACGGTGATCGAACACAACCGCGTGCTAGAGCTGCATCAGACACCAAATGGCTGGAAGGTCGTCACCGAGAAAGGCACGATTGACTGCGAGCACGTGGTCAACGCAGGCGGCCTCTGGGCCAAGCAAGTGGGCCGCATGGCAGGGATCGAACTGCCGGTCTCACCGCTCAACCACCATTACCTGATCACGGACACGATCACGGAGTTAGAGGGTCTCGACAAAGAGATCCCGCTCACGGTTGACCTCGAAGGCTTCACCTACACGCGCCAAGACCAGAAGGGCATGCTTCTAGGCATCTATGAGATCGACCATGAAC
>ERZ1740067.1392-NODE-1392-length-16636-cov-18.123213_pt1 | contig 16636 bp, 16 predicted proteins | sample MGYA00581736_ERZ1740067 | MGnify/ENA primary metagenome ERZ1740067 (study PRJEB43018, sample SAMN04849236) | marine metagenome | isolation source: floating plastic debris | place: Pacific Ocean | collected 2008-08-27 | study: EMG produced TPA metagenomics... | reverse complement strand
AGGTTCCACTACCACTCCGCCATCCTGACTTCCTCTCCTAATTCTGCAACGCCAAATTTTTTAGTCTTACTTTCTGTGAGAGTCAGTCACGTTCGTTGGGCTGATCGCGATCGCCCCCATAGGCAACCCCATCAACAAACCCAGCGCGTTGGCGTAGCCTCTCCTTTGGAGAATCGCCCCACCCAAAATCCGCATGATTAGCTTTGCCAACTCACCTGTGTTCAATATGACACGGATAAATAATGATGAGGTTGGGGCGATCGCCCGCCTTAAAAACTAAATCGTCCAAGAAATGGGATCAATACCGTTTTCTTGCAAATAGGCATTGGCTTTTGAAAAATGCCCATTGCCGAAAAATCCGCGATGGGCAGACAAAGGCGAAGGATGGGGCGACGTTAGGACCAGGTGGCGATCGCGATCAATAAACTTACCCTTCTTTTTGGCATAGCTGCCCCAGAGCATAAACACCACATGCTCCCGCTGATTATTTAAGGCATCGATAATGGCATCGGTAAACTCTTCCCAACCCTGCCCCTTATGGGATGCCGCCTTGTGCTTCTCCACCGTCAGCACGCTGTTTAGGAGCAAAACTCCCTGGTCTGCCCAGCTTTGCAGGCAGCCGTGTCTCGGTGGCTTAATGCCCAGATCCTGCTCAATTTCCTTAAAAATATTTACCAGCGACGGCGGCTGTTGAACCCCCTCCGGCACTGAAAAACTAAGCCCGTGAGCCTGCCCCGGTCCGTGGTAAGGATCCTGCCCCAAAATCACCACCTTCACCTGGTCAAAGGGCGTGCTGTTCATGGCATTAAAAATCAGCGATCCTCGAGGATAAATCGTCTTCCCCGCCGCTTTTTCGTTTTTCAAAAACGTTTTCAGCGCCATCATATTTGGCGTGGCAAATACCGCTTCCAAAACCCCTTTCCAGGACGGTTCAAGTTTGATGGTGTCCCCAGAAGGAGGCGTGATATTTGCTGTCATGGCGCTTTAAATCGAGTGTTTGATAAATGCTTGTGCTGCTCTATTGATTGTAGCGATCGCCCCCGCCACGGTGAGAGCGACACGATTAGCAAAACATTATCGCCAGCCCAAAAATTGCTAGTCCGAGAACATAGCCACATCAACACGCTCAGCCTTTTCGTTGCCCTCCACTAGACGTTTGAAATAGTCAGCCAACGTTTCCGTACCCGTTTCCGGCGTCGCATCAGCGTCGTACTCCTCTTTTTCCGAATCCCACACCAGCATCGATTCTGTGGCGTAATAATGCCCAATGCGCGCTAGCTCTGCCTTCGCCGCCACTGGCTTAATCACCTTCCCGATCGCATCCATCACCGCCGCGATCCGACTCAGCAACGATGCCGGCACACTCTTAAACTTCGGCTCGCGTCCCACCAACTTAAATAAAATCTCCCCCTGTTCCCGCTGAGTCAACGCCGGTCCAGGACCACCGATGGGCAGGATTTTATTTTGCAATGACGGTTTTTCCAGGCAGTCAACAATGTAGTTTGCCAAATCACCGTCACTAATGGGCTTGCAGGCGGTCAACGTACCGTCGCCAAAGGTTAGAAACGCTTTGCCATTTTTGACCCGCTCCACCTGTCCCGCCAGAGACTTGAAAAACGCCGTGGGGCGAACAATGGAATAGGTCAGCCCCGACTCTTGCAGCTCCTTTTCCAGGGTCAGCTTGGCATCTTGAAACACCAGTAACGGCTTCTGAACGCAAATCGCCGATAGCAACACCATTTGGGTAACGCCGGATTCCTTCGCCAACGCCAGCACATCCGCCGGGGCTTGGTAATCGATCGCCCAGGCATCATCTGGCTCCCCGGTGCGCGACGCCATACAGGACACTACCGCATCGAATTTCTGTGGCTGCCCCGCCTGCTGGAAAATTTGCTCTACCAGAAATGGTTTGTCCTTCACATCCCCAAACCGTACCTCAGCCCCTTGCAGCACTTCCGCCGTCTTCTCCTGGGTCAACTTCCGCCCAACGCCAGCCTTTGGGCGAGCGATGCACACCACCTGATAGCCCCGCTCCACCAACGCGGCAACGGTGGCACGGCCGATTGTCCCCGTACCCCCCAACATTAAAATGCGCTTCGTTGCCGAATTACCGGAGTCCGTCGCACCGGCATTTTTATCCACGCTGCTTACCATCTCTAGCTCCTGTCTTTGGCTCCTTTTCTGGGGCTTCTATAATTCGTTTCGCTAATTCGTTTCGCTGGATTAACGATCAGTTGAAATTGATTCTGTTGAGATTAACCCGGTTAAGACTAAACTTTGGCTTCTGCGGCCACCTGTTCCACAGAATCTTCTGCCAGGGCAGCGATCGCCCCCTTCACCTCATTTTGATCCGCAAAAGGCTTCAGCGCCTGGGCTAAGCGATAACGCACCTGCCAGTCATCGTCCTGCACCAACGGCAACAGCAACGGCACCGCCCGCTCATCTTTTAGGTCGCCAAAGGCACTAATCGCCGCCAACTTAATCAGCTCCGTATCCGATTCCAAAGCTCCTTCCAGCGTTTCGAAACATCGGCGATCGCCCAAAACCCCAAGGGCTGCTACGATACTCAACTTAAGTAGCCACTCCGATGTTTCTTCATAGGTCTTAATCAAGTCCTCAAAGGCACTAGTAATCTGCAATGCCCCAAGGCAGTCTGCCGCCGCTGCCTTCACATCCATTTCCCCGTCGTTCAATAGGCAATTTCGCAGCAACGCCTCTGCCTTCGCCAAGTCCGCCGTGCCCACGGTGTCAAACTGACTCACTGCCGAATATCGCACCCGAGCATTCTTATCTGCGATCGCCACCTGCAATAGCTCAAAGCCCTCCTCCGGCGGCAACTCTCGCACCTCATTTACCGCTACCAGGCGATCGCCCAGGTCTCCAGTTTTTAAGCGACTGCGCAACGCTTCAGCTTTGGGGGAAATGGTCATGGATTAAAAGTTAACTGAAAATTAATTGAAAAACGTAACTAAAAAATTAGATGATTAATGACCTTTAAAGTATCGGTCTTTTGGTGCCCTTGCGCCTTGTAATTTTGGGAATGCCATCGCTTACCAAGCTTGTTTTAATCAAGCTTACTTACCGTGACTCCAGTTAGCTTCGCCTCCGTTGATTTTGACCCCGAAGCGCGTCGAGGTGCTGTGCTCGACGCTCCTACCTTAGGCACCTTGTATGGCATTGGCGTGGGTCCTGGGGATCCCGAGTGGATCACCGTCAAGGGACTGCGGCTATTGCAAAGCGTACAGGTGGTGGCCGTTCCCCAAAATCGCCAGGGGGAGCCGGGGCTGGCTTTTGCGATCGCCCAACAGTATCTACGTCCCCACCAAACCCTAATTACCCTCAACCTGCCTTTTACCACCAATCCTGCCCAGCTCGGTACCGGCTGGGGGCAATCCATGACCACGTTGATGCCCCATTTACGAACCGGGCGCAACGTGGCGTTTTTGGCGGAGGGAGATATCAGTTTTTACAGCACCTTTTCCCATGTGGCGCGATCTGCTCAGCAGTGCGAACCGAGGCTCACCATCGAGTCCGTGCCTGGCGTGTGTGCTCCCCTCGCCGCAGCCAGTGCCCTGAATATTCCCCTGTCCCTATGGCACGAAAAAGTGGCAATTTTGCCCGCCCTTTACGAGGTGTCTGAGCTAGACCATGCCCTAGATTGGGCGGAGGTGGTGATTTTGATGAAGGTGGGCTCCGTGTTCGATCAGGTGTGGAATTGCCTGAGAATTCGCAATTTGCTAGACCACGCTTGCTTAGTGGAGTGGGTGGGTTGGCCCCAGCAGAAAACCTGGGTGGGTTGGCAAGATTTAAAAGACTATAAGCCCCCCTATTTCTCAGTGGCCATCATTAAGCGGGAACTGGACTCTGCTTCCTTTCCGAGAAACATATAGAGCGAAAGGACGAAATAGACAGGGTGGGCGGGCACACATCGGGAGCGCTGAATTTTTACAAAAAAACGCCAAATTCGTTGTAAGTGGTCCAGACTTCGGCTGTTGCGCTACGCTTCCTTATACCCGGCTAGTTTTTCAGCGGTGCCATGTAATGCACCCCGCGAACGGCTCTGTTATGAGTTTGCGTTCGTGGTCTATGTTTGTGATTCACAGCAAAAATTTCCACACAAAACTCTGTTTAAAAGGGTCTAGTTTCTAACGTTATGGCAGCCCATTCTATTTCCCCGCCGCCGGAGCCTCAAACCAGCGATCGCTCTCCCCTAATTCCGCCGGTTAAATTACCCATCATGTTTCGCCTGGGATTATTCCAAATGGCTCTCGGCATGATGTCGGTGCTGACCTTGGGTTTATTGAATCGGGTGGCTATCGACGAGCTGGGGATTCCCGCCACCATTGCCGCTGGGGCGATCGCCATGCACCAGTTTGTGGCCCCAGCGCGGGTGTGGTTTGGGCAACTCTCCGATTCCAAGCCCATCTTTGGCACTTACCGCACCGGCTATATCTGGGGCGGCGCGGCGGTGTTTGTCGCCATGGCGTTTGTGGCGGTGCAGGTGTTGTGGGGGCTGGGGAATGCGGTGGACAGCCCCTGGCAGTGGAATGGTGAAGTGATCGCCTGGACCGGATTATTTGGGTTGGTATTCGCCGTTTACGGTTTGGCTTTAAGCTCCAGCTCCACCCCCTTTGCGGCCCTATTGGTGGATGTGTCAGACAATGATCAGCGATCGCGCCTGGTGGGCATTGTGTGGTCCATGTTGATGGTGGGTATTGTTATTGGAGCCATTGCCACCAGTATTTTGCTGCGCCAGGTGGAGGGCGCGAGCGATATTTCCTTAGTGCAAAGCAGCATCACCCAACTCTTTTTGCTGGTGCCGGTAGTGATTTTGGTGCTGACGGCGATCGCCACCTGGGGGGTGGAGAAAAAATATTCTCGCTTTTACCATAGGGCTACCCAGCCCAGCGACGATGGATCCGACGACGAGCGGGAAGACAAAATTACCCTAGGGCGGGCGCTGCGTATTTTGACCGCCAGCCGCCAAACAATTTTATTTTTCAGTTTTCTGATTGTGATGACCATGGGGCTATTTCTCCAGGAAGCAGTGCTGGAGCCCTATGGCGGTGAAGTATTTGGAATGACCATCGGTGAAAGCACCCAGCTCAATGCCTTTTTTGGCATGGGAACGCTCATTAGCTTGGGTGGCGCTGGATTTTTGATCGTGCCTCGCCTGGGCAAGAAAGCCACGGTGCGCCTAGGGTGTCTACTGGTGGCTGCCTGCTGCTTAACCTTTATTGCGGTGGGCTTCACTGGCGATGCCAGAATTTTTAAAGGCAGCGTGTTCCTATTTGGTTTGGCAGCGGGAATAACCACCACCGGAGCCATTAGCTTGATGCTGGACCTGACGGTGGCGGAAACGGCGGGTACGTTTATTGGCGCGTGGGGGTTAGCCCAAGCAATGTCTCGGGCCCTGGCAACGGTATTCGGCGGAGCGGTGTTGGATATTGGTCGTGCTCTGTTTGGTCAGGGAGAGGCTAACGGGCTGGCGTCCTACGGCTTAGTGTTTACGGTGCAGGCAATGGCCATGGTGGTTGCTGCCCTGGTGTTGCTGCGGCGAGTGAATGTGCAGGAATTCCAAACTAAGGCGGGGACGGCGGTGTCCACCGTGTTGGCAACGGAAGTAGACTAGGCGCGTTTCCATATTGATGTCCCTGTTAACGTTTCAAAATGTGGGCTTTGGCTATGCTAATCGCCCACCCACCTTTGCGGATTTGTCTTTTCAAATTCAGCCGGGCGATCGCCTAGGACTGATTGGTCCCAACGGTGCAGGCAAAACCACCTTGTTTCTGCTGGCCTGTGGCGTACTAACCCCCCAACAGGGGACGATTGCCCTAGGGAATGTTCCGGTGATTCCCGGAAATTTCCACCCAGAAATCGGCTTGGTATTTCAAAATGCCGATGATCAATTATTTTGTCCCACCGTCGCCGACGATGTGGCTTTTGGTCCCACGGAGATGGGGCTGTCGCAGGAGCAAATTTATCACCGAGTTGACCAGGCTTTAGACGCCACCGGCATCACCCATTTAGCAGACCTGCCGCCCCATCAGCTATCGGGGGGACAAAAGCGTATGGTGGCGATCGCTGGCATCCTCGCCTGTCAGCCCAATATCACCCTGTACGACGAACCCAGTGCTAACCTCGACGCCCTAGCCCGCAACCGCCTGATCCAATTTTTGCAGCACAGCACCCAACCCCAAGTCAGCACCGCCGAAAAGGGATTTATTGTGTCGTCTCACGACTTGCATTTTGTACGCGCCGTCTGTAACCGGGTGATGCTGTTATCGGCGGGGCAGATTATTGCTGACGGTGATCCAAAAACAGTGCTGGGGAACCACAATCTCATGAAAACCTATGGCATGGCCCCCCAAACTTTCTAGACGTTTTTTATACAATGACGCGCCTTAATCACCGTCAAAGCGGCGCATTAGGTAAGCCACCGCAAAGTCGCCATTGGGATTGCTTTCCAACTTCGCCGCCATTTCAAACACCTGATTTGCTAGTTCTTCCCCGACCTTCTCAATCAACACCCGCCGCTCCGTTAAATGTTGTTCCCGCCGGCGCACCGCGTCTTGCCACTCTGGTGTAAATAAATACTCTAGGTTTGTATGGAACCCCAGCTTGGTAAGCAATTCCCACTCACCGCGATCGCACCAAAAGCCGCCACAATTTTTACAGCGCTCTAGGAAAAACGACTGTCCAAAGCCGATGCGCGATCGCGATAAATAATGCTTACATCCTGGACAAAGGGACGCCTGCACATCTTCTAACGACGCCTCGAAGTCTGGATCTAAAACCGGTCCCAAAACATCCACATTGGGCAGCTTATCACCACCGGTTTTTTGCCACTCCTGATAGTTTTCCGCCTCCAGCCAAGTGCCCTGGCATTGGCGACAGTGAAACACTGTCAAATTGTCATCAATGGTCTGTTGTTCCAGCTCAGTTTCGCGATCTTTAGGGCAGAGCACAATTTAATCCTTAAGGGCTAATCCTTGGTTGGGTTTCGATTGGTTGTCTGGCTTGTTATATCGTTGCTGTTGCGCTCATCATATCCCTCCGCGATCGCCTTTGGACCGCCCTTTGGATTTGCTTTTGACACTGCTTTTGGGATTATTCCTAAGTCGGGAGACGTCCCAAGAACATTGGTGCTGTCAGCGATCGCCTCCAAGGATTCCTCAGCAGCGTCAGCGGCAATACCATCCGTTTTCCCCGACGCCGATAGGCTGTCATCTTCCAAATCACCAAATGTCTCGCCTAAATGATCAAGGGAGCTGAGGAAATCAGCTTCAGCAGATTGGCGAGCAGGATTAGATTGAGACATGGCAACAATTAGTTGAAACAGCAGTTCGAAACAGCAATGAATTTATAAGTGAATCTAGAACTTATAAGCGGATCTAATTTACAGGTGAGTCTAAAACGACAGCCCTAAAATGACCTTTTCCTGATTTTTCTTCAGTACCTCTGTCTACAATATTTGCCCCTTTCAATCAAAGTTTTTCATACACCATTCATGCCATCAAGAAAAACATTGGGACTCATATAATTGGGACTCATACAAAACGAAGAATGCTGTAGTTGCTTACCCTGAACTGCTCAATATCTATTGTCCAGCATCAGTGAACAATAGCCCCGTGGTCACCTCAATTTTACAAAAACTTCTTATATAAAGATTTTGTGATTATTAAGGTTAAAAATGCCACATTTTAACCGTCTTTACACTGAGACTACCCTCAAAAAATAGCGTTAATTGCAGCTAACCATTAGGTTTTAACGCACTTTCCAATAGGGACTGAATCCACAGCGGCAGTGGTTAAAGCAAGTTTAACTGCTCCACTGGAATGGTGTCTAAATCTGCCTGAGTTACCGGAACAAATTCCCTATCGCTCCCTTTGTCATTATCTTTGTCATTACCTTGAATGGTCCCTTCCCAAAAGTCATTACCGGCGCTATCCCTCTCGGCATCACCGGTGATAGCTGATCCATCTCCTTCCACGCCTTGCTGGTTCTGGCGCGATCGCTCCGCCAATCGATAGCCCAATAGGGACTCCGCCGCCGCCATCAAATCTGTGGACATATCCTGTAAATCATCGCGGCTGTCCAAATAAAATTGCAGCGCTTCCAATGGGTCTAGCGGTTTTCCACTGGTTAATGAGGGCAATCGCGGGCGCGCTAGCTGACTGACCAAATCCGCATTCACCGTGTAGCTGTGGGCGATCGCCAGAGCCTGATACAGCTCCGTCGTGTTAATGTCCCCCAATTGATCCGCCTGAAGACGATAAATTAACCGCACCACCGCATCATCAATCACTTCCGGCTTGACCGCTTTAAGCAACTTGCCGTGGGGATTATCACTGTCGCTTAAATCCACATGGATAGTGCAAAACTTACGCACCGGCAGCGCACAAAACTCCCACTCCGTTAAAAACGGTCGTTCACTGGAGCGTGACTCCGTTTCAGAGGCATCTTTCGCCCCATTACTGTCAGATTCACCCTCAGATTCGACAGCTTTGCTATCAGATTCAGCGGCAATTTCTTCCGTGACGTTTTCGGAACTACCACCGCCGTCAAAGGACTCGATTGTCACCAAAACAAACCCTTTATCCTCTTTTTCTTCGCTGAAATCTACCCGCTCAATGCTTCCGGGATAAATAACCGGCGGATCATTGTTCGGGTTTAAATTTTGGTGACGATGCACATGTCCCAACGCCACATAGTCAAACTCTGGACGGGCGATCGCCGACAGCGGAATGGAAAACCCCTTGCCCACCCCCAAAAACCGCTCTGCCCCCAAGCTGGCGCGATCGCTCATCACATGCCCCAGCAAAATCGACGGCACATTCGGGTCCAACTGCCGCACCTCCCCCTCCAGGGCCAAATCCAACCGCTCTAGCAACAGCCGCGAAACCTCTCCCAACGACAGCCCCTCCGTTTCCGGCTTTGTCAACAGCGCCGATCGCGTCAGCCATGGCAATGTCACCACCTGCACCGGTCCCCCCGTTGTTTCTAACCGATGGGTGGTTAGCGTATCCCCCACCACAAAACCTGGCACCCCCAGGGTTCGGTAAATTGACAGGCTAGCGCCACCTTTTCCCTGGGCATGTTGATCATGGTTCCCCACCAGCAATACGGTGGGAATTTTCGCATCGGCCAGCCGTCGAAACTGCTGAGCAAAAGCCTGCTGCACCAACGGCGGCGGCGTCGCGTCAGGAAATGCATCGCCGCCAAATAACACCAAGTCCACCGGATCGGCGATCGCCCGATCCATACACCGCCCCAGGGTCGCCACAAAATCTTGCAGCCGCGTATTCATCCCCGTCGCCGGATCGATGCGCCCGTGGGACAACCCACTGCCCAAATGAATATCTGAAAGATGCAAGATTTTAACCATAGCCACCTCAAATGCAGCTTCCTTGATTACTTAAAGTCGTCTTTTTAGAGCATCAATTTACACTGACGTCATGACTTAATTGACGACACGGTATTGACGACACGGTTGAATAGCAAGGTTGAATCCTTAAGTAATGGCAGCGTTACTACCACTTCAATAGGGCTATTTTACACTTACTGTACGTAAATCTAATGCTTTGGCGCAACTGATTCGGGTTTGTTAATTCACGAGAACCTATCCCAAAGCCAATAGGTTTTAACGTGTCCTTTGCCTTTGATATCAATAACGCCCCTGGGTTCGCATCGATAGGAACGCTGCAAAAGCTGATAGGTTTCTTCACTAACTTGAATGCGGTTGGGGTGCCCGTAGGATTCCATGCGGCTGGCGGTGTTGACCGTATCTCCCCACAGGTCATAGCTAAACTTTTGTAGCCCTAAAACCCCAGCAATAACAGGACCCGTATGAATGCCAATGCGCAGTTTAAGCCCCTGGGGATGTTGATTACTTAGGTCAGCAATTGCCCGCTGCATATCCAACGCCAGATTGGCGATCGCCGGTCCATGATCGTCCCGAGATTCGGGCACTCCTGCTACCGCCATATACGCATCACCAATGGTCTTTATTTTTTCCACGCCATGGTGTTTTACTAGCTCGTCAAACTCAGAAAATATTTTATTCAATAAAGCCACCACTTCACTGGGGGCAACTTTACTGGCAAACGCCGTAAAGTCCACCAAATCAGCAAACAGCACCGTTACTTCAGCATGGCGGTCGGCGATAATTCCCGGGCGCTTGATTAACCGAGCCGCGATCGTTTCCGGCAATACGTTAATAAGCAGGCGTTGTGATCGCCTCTGTTCCCGCAGTAAATTTTGCTGGGTTAAAAACTGCTGTTGCGATAATCGTTCGTATAAACACGCCACCAGTGCCGACAGTCCCGACATCCACACCATATCGAACAGCAGCTTAGACGCATCCACCTCCGCAAAGGGCGACTGCTGGAGCACCGCATTAATCAAGAAATGATAGGCATAGGATCCGAAATGTAATACCAAGTGCGATCGCCAATAGAACGGCACAACGGCAGCCGCCCCGAAAAACATCAGGTTCCACCCTGCCAAGTCAGGGGGCATGGGCTGATCCCACCGGTTAGGATAGTTGGTCACAATACAGGCGATCCATCCCAATAAAATCAGCGCCCAGTTAGGTCGTGCCTTGCCTTGAGCAGTGCCCAAACCAAAATAGCCCACCACCAACAGTGCCAAGGCAACCATATGTTTCCAGAAGCGCACCACAATAACGCTGTCGGGCACCCAGCCACTGCGCCATGCCTCAATACATAAAATGCTGGTCCAGCCGGAAAAATAAACAACGGCTAATAGGAACGCCAACCGCAGGCGATGTGCCACAAAAGCCTGCCGCCATTGGTCGTAGCGGTTAAAAAGAATACTCGATGGGGCTTGGAGTAAGTTCAGCGGATTACTGAACCGCCGATTAGGGCTCATACACAGGTCAAAAAAGGTGCCCACACATATTGGGGCTTGTACTGCCTGACTTTGCCAGGCAAGCGCCTAAGCCAAGCTTAATGGCTGAACTCGTAGGCAGCAAACTTCGCCAGTGGGTCACAGAATCGGTTGGGGGCGTGGTGATGGTGATTCGAACCAAGAATGAAATACCGAATGAGCACTGAGCGGCATCGAAGGGCGGGTGTTGCGATTCAGAGGTTCTCCCTAGCGTCGCTGGTTTTCAACTGTTATCCCTGGTTCTATTCCCCTGGGGAACGGGCATAGTTGATGGCGGTTTTCGAAAGCAGACTTTGCCAATGGTAAGGGGGATGTTGCTGGTTTAAGCCTCGGCTTTTATCGAACTCCAGGTGACGTAAGGCAGTTGATCAGCGGTATCGCGAATGCTGTCGAGCTGGGCTACCAGTTGCCCGCAGCTATCCCATTTTCCGCTCAGAAATGCCTGGCGTGCCCCTTCGATTAAAGTGACCGGGCTAGTGTGGTCGCCATAGCTTACCGTTAAGGTGTCCAAATCAACGGTAACTTTGCCGCCAGGGTTGGCTTCCACAAAATCCTGTACCGCTAGCACCACCTCGCGATCGCCTACTACGCAAGGAACACCGATGGCAATGCAGTTATTAAAGAAAATTTCCGCGAAACTTTCGCCCAAAATGGTCTGGATCCCCCAGCGGGCGATCGCCTGGGGAGCGTGTTCTCGACTGGACCCACAGCCAAAGTTGCGATTAACCACCAGTACCTTAGAAGATTGATGTTGCTTTAAATCAAAGGGATGATCCCCATTTAACTGGATGCGATCGTCGGCAAATACATGCTCTCCTAAACCGTTGAACGTAACGCAGCGCAGGAACCGGGCAGGAATAATCCGATCCGTATCAATATCGTCACCGCGCAGGGGAATGCCAGATCCAGAAACAGTGGAAATTTTACTCATGGTTCGCCAAGGTGCCCGTCAAGGTTAACTTGCCAAGCAATTGATAAAAAGCAATGGGACTTAGCTAACAGAACGCCGCCATAAATCAGCGATACGAGCCACTTAGAAATGTCAGGTTTGCGGAAGCTGCAGCGGAGCTAAGCCATTAGGCATATTACTATACACGTCGCAGCCAGCCATTTAAGGTAAAGCGGCTGTTGTCAAACTTGCGCGATGGGCAGGATACTTTCCTAACTTCATGCTTAATGCAGCTATCAAAGAGCACCACAGTGTTGTTATCAGGAACAACGTCGATAAATTTCTCCGATGGTTCCGTCGCCGGACCTAGCAAATCAGTTTCATAAATACGCAGAGCGCCGCCGGAGTATGCTTTGGGTTCCCGATGGAAGTAGTACACGTAAGTGAGCACTCGCGTTTCCGTTTCTGGGCTGCCAGAATCGTTGTGAATTTTATAAAAACATTCGTCGTTGTGGGCGGTCATTTGCATTTCCACCTGAGAGACTAAAAACGGATCAGAGTTCAGCTGCTTCGTAACGGTGGGTATCATTTTCAGCAGCCGTTTCCGCAGCGAATGATAGAGATTTTCGTAGTAGGTTGCGTATAGAACGCTAGAGCGACGGTAGTCATCAGCGTCGGTGGTCGTGCTGGAGCCCACAAATTTTTCCTGGTTATCCAGGGCAATTTTAAATGCCGTTTCGTTTTCCTCTTTCGATAGGAAGTTCTCAATTTTGACGCAGCTGGGCGGCAGTATTGAGCCGTTGGCATTCCACGAAGCTGGCTTTGGGGCGATCGCCGATTTCTCCAACTGCTGGGTTGCCTGTGCACCATTTGGACCAGAAAACTGCTTCGCTGGACTTGCCATTGCGACCGCATTATTACTTTCGTTACCCTGTCCGCTAGCCTGATCGTTGCAGGTGCCTGCATGCGCTAAGCCACTGGCTAAAAGCGGGGATAAATCCAAACTTTGCCCTTGGGACAGGGCCAGAATTTTCAAGGCAATTTGGGCTCGCTCTTGGGGAGGAACCGTTTCATCCGCGAGAACACCTTGCAAAAAAGCCAAGGACTGGGACACCAATCCCTGAAACTGCTGCTGATTTAGCAGAGATGAATCGCAATCTGTATCGCCGGAAGCCGTCATAGAATTAGAAGTGGAAACTAACCCTCGCCGTAGCTGATTGAGCCGTGCTGGTTAGCTCTATCACTGCACCATTTTTTATCGTCAGGATAGCTCAAGCCCGGTTAAAAAATAAGCCAGGCACCTCAAAGCCACTCCCTAAATTCTGGAGCGTTTCGTCAATATGCTCCTGGCAGTTTTACGCAGCAGCTTTACTGGGTAGGAAATACGAGGTCTTTAAACAGCAACGCCCAGGATTGAAGCTCTAGCAGCAATTGGTGTCGCGACTTCGCTGCCAACCTTAGCTGATAATCGTATCGAAATTAGGAAAGCCTTTAGCCACCCGTACAAACGTCGTTGCGCTCCACCCGCACAGCCCCAAGCAGGGTGTCAACGAATACGCAGCTATAGGTGTTTAGCTCTTCCTGGTTCCGAATGGCGAAAGTAATACGCTCTTCCACGTTGGCGGCATTACCATTCGACGCGTCCCCATCCTGTCCTGTCGCAAGCCAGCCTCGACTATTGAACTGAACGATGTAGGGATCGTTGCCCACAAAACTGGTGTTGCCGCCGGAAATTTGCACCAGCGCCTTAGCTTCTCCTAGCAAAGGCTCCCAAAGGGCATTTTCACAGCCGCCATCGCCAGCGCGATGGGCAGAAAACTCCACGTTGGATCCCGTGTCACGAAAACACACTTCCCACACGGCTTTTTTCTGGCGCGCCGTGAATTGTCCTTCTCGCAAAGCTCGTAGTGTGGCGTCCTGAGCTGCTCCCAATCGCTGGCTATTGGCAAAATTACCCCAGCTTGGTCCGGCAAGGGCAGCCAAAATTCCCACCATTACCATTACCACCAGTAGTTCCAGTAGGGTAAAACCTGCCGTTGGTGAAGAGTTTGGCGATCGCCCGAGGAAGCCCAATAGCCATTGCATTTGGCGAGCCTTAAACGTTGAAAGGGAAATGGAGGGTTTCATCAGTTTAAATTCACCTCAGGGTGCGCGAAAAAAGTAAAGTGAGAAAATGTGGCGTCCGACGTCCTGTCATAGACACCATCACCCAAACTCCATCAAACGCTATGCCATTCACCCAGGCATGCTTCACCTAGGCATTCGTTTAACCGTTAGACGATTAATCTTCAGACAATGTCCCTTGATTGGGTCAGTGGGCATCCTCACTACCAGTGCGGACGTAGTGCAGAAACACTTCGTGCCCGACGGTGGTGGCAGACTCTAAATCAAAGCGCAGGGCTTGGTCCGCAGGCAGTCCCGTCTCTCCGTCCACAGGCGTTGGCGCGTTGCGTCCTCCCACAATGAGGGGACATACCGTTAGATGCCACTCATCAATGGCGTCAATGGCTAACAGCGCTGCCACAACAGTTCCTCCTCCCAGCACCGCCAGGCGATGGATACCGTCTTCTTTAAGTTTACCCAGGGTTGAGGGCCAATCAATCGTTGGAAAATTTGATGGGGCATCGGGATCGCTGGCGTTTTCTGGGCGCTGAGTTATAGCAAACGATCGCACCTGGTCAAACCCCGGCTGACTCCGCCATTGTTCCACGTTGTCTGGCAAGGTCAGCAGCCAGTGGGGACAGTTTTGATTGAAAAATTTCAGGTCAGGACTAATGTTGCCGGAAGGGGACGCAATAATTTGAGCGGGCTGGGGGGGCAACCCTTGCTGTTGTCGCCGTTCTACCAAGGCTTGATCAAATACCCGCATGGCGGTGCCCTCTGAACGCAACGTTCCAGCGCCCATTAGTACCCCATCGGCTTTGGCTACCTGTTCTTCTAAATGGCGGCGATCGGCTTGGGTCCCGAATCGAGCTCTTGATCGCTGATCATCACCAATTTTGCCGTCGGCGCTAATGGCAAACACAACGGTAACGTGGGGACGCAAAGACGAAATTGGGGGCATAGGTCCTAGCATTATTGAAGTTCTTAGGCACATACTAGGCAAAGGACTAGGTGCGAGCACTGGGTAAACAATTGTGTTTATATTTGTTTGCTGAAATGTTTAACCGTTGAATTTAGTGATGGGTTCAGCGGTTCATTGAGTGAGCGATTCAGCGATTTCAGTCTTTTTTACCTGTTGAACTGCGGCTGGGGAGATAAAACGGTTTATGGCAAGTAGTTATTTGGTGGCGGTATTCCGCGATCGCATTACCGCAGAGGAAGCCTACACTCGCTTAGAGAAGGCGAATTTTCCTTTGGAAGCAATTGCCATTTTGGGAAAAGGCTATAAAACTGCGGACGAATTTGGCCTCGTTGACCCCAAATCTCAGGCGATAAAACAGGCAAAACTGATGGCGATTTGGCTGGTGCCCTTTGGCTTTGTGGCGGGGGTAACCTTCAGCATTATTTCTGAACTGCAAACCTTCACCGCCTGGGCTGGGCAAATTGGCAATCATATTATTGGCGGAATTTTAGGGGCGATCGGCGGTGCTATGGGCAGTGCTGTAGCGGGCGGCAGCGTTGGATTAACCGTGGGCGGCGGCGATGCACTGCCCTATCGTAATTTGCTGGCAGCGGGACAATATTTGGTGGTGCTGCGGGATTTAAATGGCTTTGAAACTCGGAAAGCCAATGACATTCTCCGGGAGCTTGACCCAGAAGGGGTACAGGCTTACATGGATCCGACGGCGATCGCTTGAAGCCCAATAGAAAGACCCGTTAACCAAACTCCAATACCAATAGCCTTAAAGGGGTGAACTTTCCTTTTCAAGAAACCGTATGTGATCTTGACTGAGTCAGACTTTTGACCTTTATCAACGACTCGTTCAGGATTCATGAGTCGTTTCCAAGGGCTGTGACTAGTTAAAACTCAAATCCGACAGCAGTAAAAGCTTCGAATGTGGCATTTTCTGTTTAACAAGGGACACGTATTATTTAATACGTGAAGTCTTTGGCCGCTTGCCTCTTGAAGCCGTAACCATAAGGACTTCAGTTCCTAATATGCTTTGTTTTAAAAGGGCGTGGATTCACCGCTGTGCAAAGCTTTTGACCCGGAACTGACCACATACCCTAATATTAACTGAGTCCATTGAATCAAAACCATTTGGCATATTCACTACATCAACACCGTAGAGCAACAATGGCTTTGCCTCGCTTTTTTGTTATAAATCTAGCGTCGCTGTTAGTAGAAAGTGCCTGAAAGTATTTACGATTATTTAATGTTTGTCGAGTGTTAGTTTGTGGAGCCTAACCCGATTAATCTTTCCCATAAACTTGCTGCGTGAGGCATTTTCAATGCCTTACCCTTCACCGCAATGTCCACGCACATCACGGACTTTCTGAAAGAAAAAAGTCATCAACAGATATTCATTGCAAAGGTTTAGAAAGGTCTTCCGTACACTTTCTAGGCTACCGATAATTTAGCCTGTTAAATTGGGAATCCTTGGAAAATACCATTAATAAAATCTAATTAATTTTGAGGCTTAGACGAAATAATCAAACAAAACGATCAAGATTTATCTAAGGAAACTTACCAAGGGCGATCGCCCCAAAATATAGAGGATTAATTCGCAATAATCTTCATGTTTTTTTAATTTATTTTTCGCCTGTCTAATGCTATTTCAAGCTCACTCAAAGGCTTTAAGCGTCCATTACGGCTAAAGAGAGACGCCTTTGACGTCCTGAGAGGACGTCTGAAAAGTCTAATTTATGACGCCAGCCGCTTGAGTAAGAGTC
>ERZ1740067.1389-NODE-1389-length-16674-cov-4.999158_pt1 | contig 16674 bp, 16 predicted proteins | sample MGYA00581736_ERZ1740067 | MGnify/ENA primary metagenome ERZ1740067 (study PRJEB43018, sample SAMN04849236) | marine metagenome | isolation source: floating plastic debris | place: Pacific Ocean | collected 2008-08-27 | study: EMG produced TPA metagenomics... | reverse complement strand
GGGCGCGGATTGATACAGGCCGGAGGCGGCCATCAGCGCCGTGCGTGGCAGGGCATCAACATCGGCCAGCGCTGCACGGAGCGTCTGCGCTGGGCTTGTGCCATCCGCCTGGCATTTATTGGCGCCCAGAGCGATAAAGCAAATCATGACTTGGCCCTCTCCTGCGCGCCGGGTATGCCGTGGCTTATGACCTTTGCCGCGCCGCATCGCCACCCTTTTGACCCGCCCTTTGATTGTAATCGCTGCGACCGCTTGGTCGCTTTTCGGGATGATGCGCGCCAGCAATGCCCTGGCGGCTTTAATGGCGCGGTGCCAAGCTTTGGCGACCCGGATGCCTGGCTCCTCATCATTGGCCTCGCCCCCGGCATGCAAGGCGCCAACCGGACAGGCAGGCCTTTTACCGGGGACTATGCAGGCGACCTGCTCTATGAGACCCTGCTGACAGCCGGGCTTGCAGAAGGCAACTATGACCGCCGCTCTGACGACGGGCTGCAGCTAAAGGGCGCAATGATAACAAACGCCGTGCGCTGCGTGCCCCCGCAGAACAAGCCGGCCACCGATGAAGCCAAAGCCTGCCAAGACTATTTGATGCAGTGCCTAGACACGCTAGCGACTGTTAAAGTCCTGCTGTGCCTTGGTAAAATCGCCCACGACGCCACTTTGCGAACACTCGGCATCCGCTTGTCAGCCGCGCCCTTCGGTCATGCCGCTGTCCATGAGATTGGGCCTTATACCCTCGTCGACAGCTACCACTGCTCGCGCTACAACACGAATACCGGGCGCCTGACGGCTGAGATGTTTGCCGAAGTCTTTGAAGTCGCCAAACAGATCCGCAGTCCTGAACTTGATTCAGGACCTCTGTCAATTTGACTCTCAACATGCGGACCGAGACCCCGGGTCAAGCCCGGGGATGCGGGATATAAAGCAAGTTTATGGAATCCCAACCGCCCGCGCTGCAGGCCTGCGTGGGTCGGCGGCGCCATAGAAAAGGCCATCGCGCATTTCAATCGTCTCCGTCGCGCCAAGGACGCGCCCAACACGCAGCGTATGCCCTTTGGCTTCTAACAAGGCGATGGTATCCGGCGAGGCGTGCCCTTCGATACTGATGAGGTCAGGCAGCCATTGATGATGGATGCGTGGCCTGGATGTGGCTTCAGCGACGTTGAGACCGTGGACCAGGCGATTGATGAGCGTTTGAAGCACGGTGGTGATGATGGTACTGCCACCAGGAGAGCCAGTGGCGAGCATGGCCTTACCGTCTTTGAGAACAATGACCGGAGTCATGGAGCTTAGCGGCCGCTTGCCGGGTTCGATGGCATTGGCTTCTCCGCCGGTGAGGCCAAACGCGTTAGGCACGCCGGGCTTGACGGCGAAATCATCCATCTCATTATTAAGCAGGATGCCAGTCCCTGCCGCCACTCGGCCTGAGCCGTAGGAGAAATTGAGCGTATAGGTGTTGGAGACCATGTTCCCGTCTTTGTCCGCAACGGAATAATGGGTTGTGTCCGGGCTTTCATACGGCAGTTTCGCAGCCGCCTTGATGGCCGATGACGGTGTTGCCTTATCCATATCGATTTTGGCCCGAATGGCCGTAGCATAGGCTGGGTCCATCAGCGCCTCCACCGGCACCTCTGCAAAATCCGGGTCGCCGAGATATTTTGAGCGGTCAGCATAAGCGTATTTCATGGCCTCCGCCATCAGGTGGTAACTGTCTGCACTGCCCTGCCCCATGGCTGCCAAATCATCGCCCGCCATGATGTTCAGCATTTGCACGATGTGCACGCCGCCGGACGAAGGCGGCGGCATCAGGGCAATCTCATGGCCTTGAAAGGTCGAGATGATAGGTTTGCGCACCGCAATTTTATAGCGGCGCAAGTCCTCTCGGGTCATGATCCCGCCATTGGCTTCCATGTCGGCAATCAAGCGCTCTGCGATGGGCCCATCATAAAAGGCGCGGCGGCCAGACTGCGCAATTTGCCGGAGCGACCAGGCCAAGTCGCTTTGGACAAGGATTTCGCCCGGGGCATAAAAGCCGCCGTCTTCGTTGAAAAAGATCTTCTTGGCCGCCGGATTTTTACTCATGGTGCGGCTGCCATATCTTTTGAGCGCTCTTGCTAAATCAAAGCTGACGGCAAAGCCTTCCTCCGCAAGCGTGATGGCTGGGCTGAGAAGCGTCTCAAGCGGCAGCGTTCCATATTTTTCATGAGCATAAAGAAGCCCCGCGACCGTGCCCGGCACACCGGCGGAAAGATGGCTGAAAAAGGCTTTCCTTTTGTCAACCTCGCCACCAGGGCCTAGAAACATATCGCGGGTGGCCGCTTGCGGTGCTTTCTCGCGGTAATCAAGAGCAATGGTCTCGCCGCTCTCCGCCAAATGGATCAGCATGAAACCGCCGCCGCCGAGATTGCCCGCCCGCGGCAACGTGACGGCCAAAGCAAAGCCGGTGGCAACCGCTGCATCAATGGCATTGCCGCCCTGGGCGAGGATGTCGGCCCCTATGCGCGGCGCAAAACCCTCTTGTGCGACCACCATACCGCCCGTTGCAACGACCGGACTGTAGGCGCTTGCGCGCTCATAAATTGGGGTTTGGTCTTGTGCCAGCACGGCGGTGATGACGAGCCCGGTAAGGGCAAAAGAAACAAGCAGGGAGCGGAAGAAAGCCATAGAAGTCCTTTATCGCGAAAGCATAGAGATACCTACGGAGCTCACCCGCCTTGTCAACGCTTGCAATGATTGACTTTTCTGCTGGGGTGCGTATAAGCGCGCGGTTCCCAGCGAAGATATGCCTGGGGCAAGAAAACCGCCTGCGGACATCGCTTTTAAAAAGTGCCGCGCTTTGACAGCTGTCATCAGCGTAGCCCGGTGATTTGCGGCACGACAGAAAAACACAGGATTAAACCCGATGTTCGCAGTAGTGAAAACGGGCGGCAAGCAATATAAAGTCGCTCAAGATGATATTCTGAAATTAGAGAAACTGCCTGGCGAAGCTGGCGACACCGTCACCTTCGATGAAGTGCTCATGCTGCATGACGGCACAGCGCTCAAAACCGGCAAGCCAACCGTTGATGGCGCGGTCGTCACGGCGGAAATCTTGGAACAGACACGCGCAGACAAAGTCATCGTCTTTAAGCGTCGCCGCCGTCATACCTATCGTAAGCGCAATGGCCACCGCCAATATTTGACGGTCGTTAAAATCACCGGTGTTGGTAAGCCTGGAAAAGCGGCCCCTAAAAAGGCAGCAGCAGAGAAAAAAGCCGCACCGAAGAAAGAAGCAGCGCCAAAGCAAGACGCAGCCGTTGACCTACCAAGCGTTGCAGCCGGCGAAGAAGATGACCTGAAGAAGATTTCGGGCGTCGGCCCAGCGCTTGAGAAGAAGCTCAATGCCGCTGGCCTGGTAAGCTTTAAACAGATTGTTGAGATGACGCCGGAACAGCGCGATGCTATTGAAGAGCAACTGAGCTTTAAAGGCCGCATGGAGCGGGACGACTGGGTTGGCCAAGCCAAGCAGTTTCTCGCAGAAAAGGAGTAAAGACAGATGGCACATAAAAAGGCAGGCGGGTCCTCCCGCAACGGCCGCGATAGTGCTGGTCGCCGCTTAGGTGTGAAAAAATCCGGTGGCCAAGCGGTCATCCCTGGCAACATCATCGTGCGCCAGCGCGGCACCAAGATTTATCCTGGTGAGAATGTCGGCATGGGCAAAGACCATACGATTTTTGCCAAAGCCCCTGGCACCGTGAAATTCCACTCCGGCAAACAAAGCCGGAAGTATGTGAGTGTGGAAATTATCGCTGAAGCGGCTGAATAGGGGCTTCACAGCCTCTATTGGGCGAGCACTGTTTGCGCTAACCAGTAATCTGCTAGGCTTTGCGCCACCTTCTCATAGCCTTTTGGGCTGTGAGGCTTGGTCATATAAGCGTTCGCATGCTGGGCGTAGCAGGATTGCACATCATCAAAATCATCGGACGTAGAAAACACAATCGTTGGGATGTGACGGGTCTTAGCGGATTGCTTGATGCGCTTTAAAAGTTGCCGCCCATCAACGCGTGGCATTTTTAAATCCGTCAAAATGACCTTGGGCAACGGGTGCGTTTCTAAATAGTCGAGGGCATCAGCGCCATTTCGGACGACTGTGATAGAAATGTCCGGCACCCGCTTGGCAAAGGCTCGCGTTATGAAAACCTCGTCAGCCTTATTGTCTTCTACGACCAGAATGTCAGACATAGCGCCCCTAAACCGCTTTAAACGTTTAGCCTACGCACATCTCACTTTGCCCCCAGAGATGCACAGCAGCATCAAAATCTGTTACGTTAGTTTACGCATATCGCCTCGGAAAAGATACGATAAACGTACAACCATTGATTGTTGTCCCATCAAGTTCGATATCGCCGCCATGCGCCTTTGCAATGGCGCGGCAGGTCGTCAGGCCCAGGCCCATGGCGTTCTTATGGTCCACAGCCTCAGGACCGCGATCAAATAAGTTGAACACACGTGCATGATAATCAGGAGGGATGCCGCGGCCATTGTCCGTAACCTTGATGATGGTTTCGCTTTCGGTGCGGTCGACTGAAACGGTGATTTGGAGCGGTCGATCCTCACTGCGATAGCGCAGGGAATTACCAATGAGATTGGACAGCATCTGATCCAGCAGCACATCGTCGGCAAAGACCTTACCCAGCCGGTCATAGCGCAGCGTGCCGCCAACCTTGGCCAGCGGGTAGTCATAGCGCTGAGACAAATCCCCCATAAGGTCGTCTAAATTCACCACCTTTGGTGTCACTTCAATTTGCCCCAGACGAGCATGTTTTTGCAACGCCTTGATCAGGCGCCGCATCTGCGAGACACCGGCTGTGATATAGCCCATATATTCGCGCTGCGTGTCGGTCAGCGCGTCGCCCAGTTCTTCTTCAAGCAGTTCAACAAAGCCGCCGATATGGCCGAGCGGCGTCCGCAGGTCGTGGGAAATCACAGAGGCAAAACTATTTAGCGCATCACGAGAGCGCTGCAGCTGACTTTCTCTGTTCTTTTGATCTGTAATCGTGGTGAGCTGGAGTAACAACGACCCATTGTGCGTGCGTGAAGCGGCGACACGAAACCAGTCATCATAGTGCTGATCTTCATAATGATGCTCGAAGGTGAGCGGCGTTCCAGTCTGAATCACCTCAGCATAAGACTGCATCAGTTTTTTCGGCAAATTCGGCAGCATCTCAGACACAAATTGGCCGACAAGTTTCTCGCGTGGGAGCCCTTGCAGCACACAGGCTGCATCATTGCAGGCGCGGATGATAAAGTCCTTTAACGCACCGGCATCATCAAAGATGGGTTCTTGTACCACCAGGGGATCGGTGAGGTGCTTGAAGATGGAGCGATAATACTCCCGTGCGCCATCAAGCGCGGCCGTCTTTTCCTCAAGAGATTCAAGAGCTTGGCTTCTTGCATGGGCAAGGCTCTGTCGGCCAATAATATCCACAGTCATGGCTGCGAGGTCGGAAAGACGCGCCTTCTGCTCAGTGCTTAAAAGCCGCGGGGTGGTGCCGAGCACGCACAGTGTTCCAATGGCCGCACCATTCTCCAATATTAGCGGCCAGCCAGCATAGAACCGCACATGCGGTGCATCAACAACCAGCGGATGTGCGCTAAAGCGAGCATCCCCTTGCGCATCTGCCACATATACTGGTTTTTTGGCGCTGATCGTGTGGTCACAAAAGGCATCTGCGCGCGCGGTTTCAGACAGCTTAAGACCAAGCTTTGACTTAAACCACAGACGCGATTCGTCGACCAAAGAAATCAAAGCAATCGGCGCGCCGGAGACGAAAGCGGCTAAATTGGTAATTTGATCAAATCGGGGATCTGATGGGGTATCAAGGAGGCTGAGAGAGCGAAGTGGCTTGAGGCGAACGACCTCAGACAGAATGTGACTTTCGTCGCTGATAAGAGCTTCTGGATCAGCTCTGCCCATACCTCACCCGCCTTTTTTTCCATCGCCCCTGCACCGGGCTTTTGTAGTGTTTCTAAATCGCTGCGAATGGTAAACAGTGTGTTAACAAACTGGCTCTGCGTGCAGAAAAAGACGTGGAAAATGCGCTGACAGTTGATGCGCCTGAAGCGGCTCCCTAGTCATCCGGCCAATCTGCCTCTAAAAGGCGGCTCATGAAGTTTCTTGACCAAGCCAAAGTCTATGTGAAATCCGGCGCAGGCGGGGATGGGTGCGTCTCCTTCCGGCGGGAGAAATATATTGAGTTTGGCGGCCCCGATGGCGGCGATGGCGGCCGGGGCGGCTCGGTCTATGTAGAAGCCGTGCCGGGCCTTAATACGCTCATCGATTACCGCTACCAGCAGCACTTCAAAGCCGAACGCGGCCTGCATGGCATGGGCAAGGGCCGGACAGGGCGTGCTGGCAAAGATACGGTCATCAAAGTCCCCCCTGGCACGCAGATTTTTAATGAGGATAAATCAGTCCAGTTGGCTGACCTGATGAAGGTGGGTGATAAAATCCTGCTCTTGAAAGGTGGCGATGGCGGGCTGGGCAACGCGCATTTCAAATCGTCCCGCAATCAGGCCCCGCGGCGCACGGTGCCTGGCGGTGAAGCGACGGAAATGTGGATTTGGCTGCGCCTGAAACTGATCGCAGATGTGGGCTTAGTAGGCCTGCCCAATGCCGGCAAATCCACCTTCTTGGCCGCCGTCTCCAACGCAAAGCCGAAGATTGCCGACTATCCCTTCACCACCCTGTCGCCCAATCTCGGCGTGGTTGAAATGGGCCGGTCGAGCTTTGTGCTGTCAGACATTCCGGGCCTGATCGAAGGTGCTAGTGATGGTGTTGGCCTTGGCCACCGCTTCTTAGGCCATGTGGAGCGCTGCCGCGTGCTCATCCACCTGATTGATGGCACGCAGACGGACATTATAGGCGCGTACGACACGCTAACCCAGGAAATCGCGGCTTATGATGAAGAACTGAGCCAGCGGCCCATGCTGCTTGCGCTTAATAAGATGGACGCGGTTCGCGAGACTGAAGCCAAACAAAAACAGGCTCTCCTGCAAAAGCATAGCAGTCAGGATGTGCATCTCATTTCCGCTGTCGCAGGCCAGGGGGTCAAAGCGCTGCTCGGCAATGTGATGACCTTCATTGCTGGAAAGCGCGCCGAAGAGGCCATGGAGGAGAGCGACGACACGGCCGAGTGGTCGCCGCTATAAGCCATGGACCTCAGCACCCACAAACGCGTCATCGTTAAGATTGGCTCAGCCCTGCTTGTCGATGACGAAGGCCTCCGCAAAGCTTGGCTTGCGTCCGTTGCCGCCGATATTGCCGCCCTGCGCGCTGCTGAAACAGACGTTATTGTTGTCTCCTCAGGCGCCATTGCTCTCGGTTGCGTGCGCCTGGGCTTGCACGAGCGGCCACAGCGCCTGGATGAGGCACAAGGTGCCGCTTGCGTGGGCCAGATTGCACTGATGCAAGCCTTTGAAACTGCCTTTTCAGAGCATGGCATTGTGCCAGGGCAGATGCTGCTGACCTTGTCTGACCTTGATGGAAGGCGCACCTATCTCAATGCCCGCGCGGCGCTGGAGACGCTGCTGGCAAAAGGGATCGTCCCTGTCATCAACGAAAATGATGCCGTCGCCACCGAAGAAATCCGGGTGGGCGACAATGACCGCTTGGCCGCCCGCGTGGCGCAGATGACGGGCGCGGACGTGTTGGTCCTGCTCAGCGATATTGATGGGCTGTATGAAGCTGACCCGCGCAGCACCCCTGATGCCAAGCATATCGCACATATCGAGGCGATCTCGCCCGACATCATCGCAATGGCCGCGCCGCTTGACCCCAGCTCTATGAGCCGCGGCGGTATGGCGACGAAATTAGAGGCAGGGCGGCTTGTCACCGGCTCTGGCTGCGCCATGGTCATTGTGGATGGACAAGAGCCTGCGCCCTTATCGCGGCTGAAGGCAGGCGCGCGCCATAGTATGTTCGCAGCCAGCGACATCGACCAGAAAGATGCCCGCAAGCGCTGGCTGTCTGGGCAACTCGGTCCACAAGGCGCCATCATTGTTGACGACGGTGCGGCAAGTGCGTTGGCCGCTGGCAAAAGCCTGCTCGCAGCGGGTATCTTAACAGCGAATGGTCCATTCATGCGCGGCGATGTCGTGCGCATCCAAAATGGGCCTGCAGGCAACATCGCCATTGGCCTCAGCAACTATGATAGTGCTGAGATTGCCCGCATCGCTGGCCTCAAAAGTGAGGACATCGCAGGCAAGCTGGGCTATACGCGAAGTCAAACCGTCGTCCACCGGGATAACCTGGTGCTTGATGCAAAAGGATAAAGACGCCGTGAGCCTGAGCTTAGTTGATACCCAAACCTCCGCAGTCGCGCATGTGCGTGCGCTGGCCGAAGCTGCGCGCAATGCTTTGCCGGTGTTGGCTAAGATGAGCACAGAGCAGAAAAATGCCGGGCTGATGGCCGCAGCCAAAGCCATTCGCGATCAGGCGCCTGCGATCATGGCGGCCAATGAAAAAGACATGGAGGCTGGCCGTCAGGATGGCCTGTCTTCTGCCCTGCTCGACCGGCTTGCCCTGTCCGCAGAGCGCTTGGAAGGCATTGCCGGCGCGGTTGAGGCCGTTGCTGCCCTGCCCGACCCTGTCGGCGATGAGCTGGCCCGGTGGGACCGGCCAAATGGGCTCGATATTGCGCGGGTGCGTGTCCCCATCGGGCTTATCGGCGTAATTTATGAAAGCCGGCCCAATGTGACGGTCGATGCGGCAGCGCTGTGTTTTAAGGCAGGCAATGGCGTCATCCTGCGCGGCGGCAAAGAAAGCTTTCACAGCGGGACGGCCCTGCACGCTGCCTTCACACAAGGTCTAGAAGAGGCTGGCCTGCCAGCGGATGTGGTACAGCTCGTCGGCACGCGCGACAGGGCTGCCGTGACCGAGATGCTGACTGCGGCAGAGCTGTTTGACCTAGTCGTCCCCCGCGGCGGCAAATCCCTGGTGGAAAAAGTGCAAACCGAGAGCCGCGTGCCCGTGCTGGCGCATTTAGAAGGCATCTGCCATGTCTATATCGACAAGGCAGCGGACCTAGAGATGGCTGCGGATGTTGCCTTCAATGCCAAGATGCGCCGCCCTGGCATTTGCGGCGCAATGGAAACCCTGCTCATCGACCAATCCATCGTGGCTGACTTCAAAGGCCTGTTTCAGCGCCTTTCCGATGCGGGCTGCGAATTACGCGGCGATTCTGTGGTGCAACGGCATTGGCCAGACGCAAAGACAGCAACGGACCAGGATTGGGCCACGGAATATCTGGACGCCATTCTGTCCGTCCGGGCTGTAGACGGCGTTGATGGCGCGCTAGAGCATATCGCGCGCTATAGCAGCGGCCACACCGACAGCATTGTGACCAACAATGCAGGGACTGCCGAGCAGTTCCTCAATGGCGTCGACAGCGCCATTGTCATGCATAACGCTTCCACCCAGTTCGCTGATGGCGGAGAGTTCGGCATGGGTGCGGAAATCGGCATTTCGACAGGCCGACTGCATGCACGCGGGCCTGTTGGCGTCGAGCAGCTGACGACTTACAAATATCAAGTGCGCGGCAGCGGCCAAACTAGACCCTGACTTGACAAGACACCAATCTTGATTGCCGACCATCAGCTTTTTCTTGCCCGTTCGCGCCGTTGGGCCGGTCAGGCCGTGGGACTCTATGGCGGCTCCTTCAACCCAGCCCACGCGGGGCATATTCATGTAAGCTTTCGGGCCATTCGACATTTGCGGCTCGATTCGCTGTGGTGGCTGGTCAGTCCGCTCAATCCCCTTAAACATGCGGAAGATATGGCAGCCCTTGGCCCGCGTGTGCGCCGCGCCCAGCACATCACAGCCAACTATCCGAAAATCCAGATTTCCGCTTTGGAAGATGAGTTGGGGTCTCGCTTCTCTGTAGAAACCATTGCGCGGCTAAGGTTTTTACATCCAAAGACGCATTTTATCTGGATTATGGGCGCGGATAATCTCGCCAGCTTCCACCATTGGGAAGGCTGGCAAGACATCTTCAAATTGCTGCCTGTCGCCGTGATCGACCGACCAGGCTATGCACTCAAAGCCCTTTCAAGCCCTGCTGCACGGCGCTTTCGCGCCTGTCGCATCGCTGGGCGGTCGGCTGCACGATTAAAGTCGATGGACCCACCAGCCTGGACCTTTTTGCGCGGCCCGCTGCATCCTGCAAGCGCAACGGCGATTAGAGCCAAAATACCAGACTGGGCGCATGAGGACGACATAGCACCACGAACCAATGCAAAGATTTGAAACATTCGCATTCTATGGTATCTTGTAAACGCAGAAGGCCAATCGATGTGATGGGTCAAATGAGGAGACAGGATTGAACGTCACGTCCGTGACGCCAGCATCGTCCACTGGACAAACTGGCACCATGCTAAGCGATGACACTGCGGCGCTTGGCACATCACAGCTCGCCCAAACAGGGGTAGCCCCATTAGAAGGTAGAGCGCTTATCGACTTCGTGCTCGCCGGTCTTGAAGACGGCAAAGCTGAAGACATCCTAACAATCGATCTCAAAGGCAAATCGAGCTTCGCCGATGCGATGATTATTGCGTCTGGCCGGTCCAACCGGCAGGTTGCCGCGCTGGCAGACCGCCTAACCCGCGATGCGAAAGACATCGGCCTTGGTCGGCTGTCTGTGGAAGGGTTGCCGCAAGCAGATTGGGTGCTGATCGATTTCGGTGAACTCATCGTGCATCTGTTCCGTCCGGAAGTACGCACCTTCTACAATCTTGAGAAGATGTGGGCGCAGCCACAAGAGCCTGCCGCCGTTTCTTAAGTCTAGAGCAGTTTCAGAATAAGTGGACACCGGTTATTCGATTCGAAACTGCGACCGACGAAGACTCTAGAGGTTTCTCTTGTTCACAGTGAATATGAGAAAACCCTAGGTGCTTAAGGTGAACATCATCGCCGTCGGCCGGCTTGGCCAAGGCGCTGAGCAAACCCTTTTTGCCGACTATTTTGGCCGCGCAAAAACCGCTGCCCGGCACTGGGCCTTCACCCATACAGAAATTGACGACAGGAAAGCGCCAGCTGGCCCAAAACGTGGTCTTTGGGAGACAACCCACATAAAGGATAAGCTTGCGCCATCAGCGGCTCTTGTCGCCTTGGATGAGCGCGGTAAATCTGTCACCAGTTCAGCCTTTGCTAGCCAGCTCCAGGCTTTTGAACAAGACAGGCCAGCCGTTTGCTTCATCATCGGCGGGCCAGATGGATTGACAGACGACATGCGCAGCCAGGCCCATCATCTCATCAGCTTTGGCAAGCCCACCTGGCCGCATCGCTTGGTCCGCGTGATGCTCATGGAGCAGCTCTACCGCGCCGCCTCCATTCTCGCTGGTCATCCCTATCATCGGGAAGGCTAGTCAACATGCGCAGACACTTCCTCGTGATATTAATGATCGCAGGCGTCTTGCTCCCCATGCCAGCCCTCAGCCAAGACATCTCCCAGGAAAATCTGCGCAGCATTGAAGCGGAAATGGAGCGGGCGCGAGAGCGGCGGCGGGCCATGGAAACCGAGGCCAAGGCTATTCAGGGGGAAATCGATTCGCTAACAGAGCGTCTGATTTCCATGGCCCGCGAGGTTCAAAACCAGGAAACAGCGCTCAGCCGGGTCGAACTTGAGCTGAGTGTTTTGGAAGAAGACCTGGCTAAACAGCGCGCCGCGCTGGACATCAAGCGGGGCGATTTGAGCAAGACCTTAGCGGCCATGCAGAAGCTCAGCCGGCAGCCCTCGTCGCTGGTTTTCCTGCGCCCTGTGAGCGTGGAAGAAACCGGTCGCAGCGCGGCGCTCCTGTCAGCAGTGGTGCCAGTCCTGAACGAACAAGCCGCGCTTATTCGCGATGAGCTGGCGACAATGCAAGTTTTGAAAACGCGGCTGGAGACCACGCAAGCGACATACCGTGTGCAGCTGAGCGCATTGCAGGACAATCGCGCAGCGCTGGAAACCACTCAAAATGAACGAAAAAAGCGCCGCGCTGCCTTGTCTGCGCAGGCCCAGGCAGAGGCAAAGCGCATTGCCCAATTGGCGGCAGAAGCCAAAACCTTAGGCGGCTTGCTCGACCGGTTGCGCCTTGAAAAAGAGCAACTGGCTGCTGCGCCGCGGCCAAAACCACGTCCAAGCGCCCCGCCCAGCTATGCCATAAAGAAGCCCGCGCCGCTGTTCAGTCAGTCGCGTGGCCAAATGCCGCTGCCAGTGCGGGGCACGGTGATTGGCGCTTATGGCAAGCCTTATGATGGCTCAAAAAGCCAAGGTCTGTGGGTTGCTGCGCGCCCAAATGCGCAGGTGGTTGCGCCTTATGATGGCCAAGTTGTGTTTGCAGATGTGTTTAGAAGCTATGGGCGTCTCTTGATCATTGAGCATAGTGAAGGCTATCATTCGGTCATAGCTGGACTTGCGCGCAGTGATGTGGGCGTAGGCCAATATGTAGTCAGTGGAGAACCAATCGGCGTTATGGGCACACGGGCAAGGCAATTGGGGGTTCCTAACAATCCCTTAGGATTGCCTGTTTTATATTTAGAGCTACAGCGTAATGGACGCTCGCTCGACCCGTCCCCTTGGTTGATGGCAAGTCTGGAGAATAGTTCACGATGAAACGGTTTGTGCTTCCGTCGATCTCGGCCCTCTGTATAGCCGCAGCGATCTATGCCAACACCGGCAACGCCACCAGCAACTCAGCGGAGACTTATCGGCAGTGGGACCAGCTTGTCCAAGTCTATGAGCGCGTACGCGATGAATATGTGGAAAGTGTCGACGATAGCGAGATGGTGGAAGCGGCCATCAATGGCATGCTCTCCTCGCTTGATCCGCACTCCAGCTATATGGGTCCTGAAAGCGTTGAGAATATGCAGATGCAGACCTCCGGCCAGTTCGGCGGTCTTGGCATCGAAGTCACCATGGAAGATGGCCTGGTAAAGGTCATTGCGCCGATTGACGATACGCCGGCAGCCAAGGCAGGCCTGCAAGGTGGTGATTTCATCACGCATATTGATGGCGAGCAAGTCTATGGCATGACACTGCCGGAGGCGCTCAAACTGATGCGCGGGGATGTGGGCGAGCCAATTACAGTTACCATCCTGCGGGAGGAAACACCCGCGCCGTTCGATGTAACCATCATCCGCGACACAATCCAAGTACGCAGCGTGCGCCATCGCATTGAAAACGACAATGTCGGATACATCCGCATTGCCAGCTTCAACAAGAACGCTGGCAGCGGTGTCCGCAAAGCCATGAGCGCCATCAAAGAGGAGGTTGGCGACGACCTCGCAGGCGTGGTCTTGGATCTGCGCGGCAATCCGGGCGGTCTGTTGGACCAGGCTGTGGCAGTCAGCGATGCCTTCCTTGACAAGGGCGAAGTGGTGTCCACGCGCGGTCGCCGGGCTGCTGATATTGATCGCTATAATGCGCGCAATGGCGATATCGCGGATGGCCTACCCGTTGTAGTCCTCATCAACGCCTATTCCGCGTCTGCCTCGGAAATTGTAGCGGGCGCCTTGCAAGCCCATCGGCGCGGCACTGTGATTGGTACGCAGAGCTTTGGCAAAGGCACAGTGCAAACCATCATTCCGCTCAGCGCGCAATCCGCGATCCGGCTGACGACAGCGCGCTATTATACGCCGTCCGGTCTGTCCATTCAGGAATATGGCATCACGCCCGACATCATTGTCGAGCAGCCCCGGCCCGAAGAGTTTAAAGACTTACCCAAGCCGCGCCGGGAAGCAGACCTGCGCAATCATTTGGCAAATGAAAAAACACCAGAAGAATTGGCCGATGAGCAGCTGGAAGATGCCCCGCTTGTGGCGCGCACCACCAAAAGTAGCCGTGATACTGATGAGATAAAAGACTATCAGCTCGGCTATGCCATTGACTTGATCGATCAAGTCAGCCAATTCCGGCAGCAAGTGGCAATGAATTAGCGACGGTCGGCAGCATGCACTTTCTGGCGACATCGCATGAATGGGACAGCGACCAATTTCTGCCGGGACGTCTAACCTAACGGGTCCATCCCTGGCCGCGCGATGGCAGGCCAGTCACATATCCCTGCAACTGATTACCGTCATTTTGCTTTGTTTCGTGCTCGCAATGATAGCGTCCGCTATTTTCATTGCGATTTTGCCAACCCAGCCCTTCTATCCGGAGCGCCTGCCCGCCTATGCCAGTGCGCAAACAGGCCCGGTACGCATGCCCATAAATCTGCCTGAGCCAGCCGCCGGCCAAGTGGTTGCAAAAATCCCCCTCACCTTGCCACAGCTGCCGCCTGAGCCGGATACGCCAGCACCGCAGATATCGTCATTGCCGCTCAGCGAGGATATGGGCGCCGCCCGCGATGCCTCACCAAAAGCCCGAAAACCGCGGCAAATCTTGGCCGCCCTATCCCAAACCGATGGCGATCAAAGCCTGCCAATCATTGGGCCGGACGGCCTTAGCCCGTTTATGGCCTATAAGTCGCGCCTGGCCGAAGGAGTTGACGACAATAAAGCCCGCATTGCCCTCATCATAACGGGCGTCGGCCTTAACACAGCACGCAGCGAAGCGGCCATAGCGGCGCTGCCTGCCACCATCAGCCTTGGTGTTTCGCCTTATGGGCAAGACCCGCAGCGCTGGATTACCCAAGCCTTTGACGAGGAACGCGACGCACTGTTGATGGTGCCAATGGAGCCAAACAGCTTCCCCAGTGTGGACCCTGGGCCGGACACTCTGATGCGCGATGCACCGGAGCTGCAAACTCTTCAGCGGCTCCATAGGGTGCTCGCGAAAGCGCGGGGCTATGTGGGTATTATAAACGACACTGGCTCACGTTTTACCGCCAATGCAATCGCGCTGTCGCCAGTGCTAGATGATGTCTCAGCACGCGGGTTGATGGTCGTAGATGCCCGCGCCAGCGCTTACTCGGTGCTGGCCAGCGAGGCGGCCAAACGCAAAATCCCCGTCGCCATCAACACCCGCTATGTGGACTCTTCGCTCACACCGGAAGATATACAGCGCCAACTGCGCGATTTGGAGCGCACTGCACAAACCCTGGGCGTCGCTGTCGGCATTTTGCGGGATCTACCGATTACCGTCTCCGAAGTGGAAACCTGGGCGAACACGCTCGACAAAAATGAATTCGCTTTGGTGCCTATATCTGCCGTTGCCAATCAACAGCCGGTGCGCTAGCCACAGCGCATGACTGCCGCTCGCCAGCGCCCTCACGACAATCTAGGTCCGCGTTTTGCGGCTTTAAACTATCGCCCCTGCGTTGGGATCATGTTGGTCAATCAGCACAATGCGGTGTTCGTCGGGCAGCGCCTCGATCGTATGGTAGAGGCCTGGCAAATGCCACAAGGCGGCATTGATAAGGGCGAGATGCCGATGGACGCCGCCCGCCGCGAGCTCGAAGAAGAAATCGGCACCGCAAAGGCAGACGTACTCTCTGAAACGGCGGACTGGCTCGCCTATGATTTGCCTGATGAGCTTCAAGGCAAAGTCTGGGGCGGGCGCTATCGTGGACAAATTCAGAAATGGTATTTGATGCGTTTTACAGGCGATGAGAGCGACATCAACATCAATACGGCAGACCCCGAATTCCGCAGCTGGCGGTGGACTGAGCCGGCCAATCTGGTCGATCTTGCTGTCCCTTTTAAAAGGGGTATTTATGCAGAGCTGATACGCCGCTTTGGACCTTTGCTACCAGGCTGACCCAAAAGTTTCGGAATTGAGCGCGTATTTAAGCCGCCGCCATTGCACGCTCGAGCTTACCGCGCTTAAACTGAACGAGCTTCCAAAACCCTGCCACAGCCAGGTCAGCGCCCTTGCTATTTGGATTAAAGCTAGCCGCTCTCAGGATCATGCGGGTCGCATTATCAATGTGCTGCGGCTGGTAGAGGCCAAATGCGCGCATATAATAGGCATTTGTGCACGCAGCCTGGTCGAAGGGTGTCTCCGGGGCCGCGGGCAGGACATTCGCGGCATAATAGGCATAGGCAAGCTCTTCATCTTCTGCTTCTTTTACGCGGGAGATGGCCACTTGCAGGCGCTTCAGCCGTCCAAGCGTCTCACTGCCTTCATAGGTATTCAGATATTTTTGGAAAAGCTGGTAATGTGCAAATTCATCACTGGCGATGCGATGTGCCACTTGTTTCAGGACAGGCTCGGACGTGGCATCGCGTATGGCGGAATAAAAACTGGATGTGCCTGACTCAACAACAGAGCGCGCAATAAGCTCTGCCAAGCGGCTGCCACGAATGGATTGGTCTGTGTCTAGGTCAAGGCCATAGCCCGCCTTAAACGCCGCCAAGGCCCGCTCAAAGGAAAAACTAGGGTCAGCCAGTTCAGCCCATTTCCCAAGCGCTGCCCCATGCTGAGCTTCTTCAACGCCCCATTGTTCGACCGACGCGTGAAATCCAGTATCACCGGGAAATACATTTTTCAGATAGGTCACATAGTCGGGGCTATTGGCCTCAACCAAGGACGCGGTCTTGACCACCTCAACCAGCGCAGGGTCGACTGCGGAGGGATCAAAGGCAGACCATGTGATATCGCTTAACGTCCAACGCATGTCATTTCACCTGAATCAAAGAACGCCTGTGCGTTCAAAATAGGCACGACAACAAGCGTTACACATGTTTCATATACATTAAGGCTGCAACAAGGCTAG
>ERZ1740067.1386-NODE-1386-length-16690-cov-5.843463_pt1 | contig 16690 bp, 9 predicted proteins | sample MGYA00581736_ERZ1740067 | MGnify/ENA primary metagenome ERZ1740067 (study PRJEB43018, sample SAMN04849236) | marine metagenome | isolation source: floating plastic debris | place: Pacific Ocean | collected 2008-08-27 | study: EMG produced TPA metagenomics... | reverse complement strand
GAAGTGGTACCCGACGATCAGGAAGTAGAAAAGCTAGTGGTTCCGGCCATCTCTGATCTACATCAGTTAGAAGAGGCTGCTTTGCTTGAGTTGGTGCAAAAGTTCATGGCTCCTCGCTACAGTGAGGGGTATGTCAAAGGTTTACACGATCAAGATGCCACCAAAATTTTGAAGGCATTGATTATGCTCAACCAAAACATCCAGTTGTTGCGTTATCCTACTACTGCTAGAGCCTGTGCGGCTTATTACTGGAAACAATACCTGAGTAAAGAACAAAAACAATTGCTCAATCATCGTTTGAAAGGCATTGGAGTCATCTTGCAGGTTTTTCCAGATACCAAAGAGTTTGGTGATCTTATCCAGGACTTGCAAGCTGGAATACGATCATTTTTGGAAGAAACCCACTTGTTTGAAGTGGAGATGGCCGACTTGTCGGGAGAATATTTATTCTATGAATTGACTGCTTCCGACGATTTCATTATTAGCAAAGAAGCGGCCCAAATACATGATGGGTTTTTAAGCTATCTCAAAGATGCCAAAAGCCTCAATGTGTATAAAGATTCGCTCCGTCAATTGTCTAAAGTGCCTTTAGAACAATTCGAGTTGATCCGTACCTGGGTGAATGCCTTTGTGCATCAGTCCAGGCTCCAGAAAGAGGTAGAGTTTGCCAATGAATACATTGATGAAACCACTTCGTTATTGTTTCACGAATCCTATGGTGAAGCTTTGGTGATTTCTACTTCAGTGATTATAGACATTGCAGGAATGAACGGTAATCATGGAATGATTGTCGATAAAACCTACCATCTGAACTACAACGATTTTATGCTCAAGCTTACTCATTTTGAGCAATATAATGTACCGTTCTATCTGGAATATGTTCACTTGAAAAAAGCGTTGACTGAAGGGTTTCGTGATGCATTGCGGTTGAATGAATTCAAACCAAGAGTATTGTCTTCGTTTGTCCGAAATCGTTTGATTGATGAAGTATACTTGCCTTTGATTGGTGACTACCTGGCCTTTCAAATTGTGGTAGTGGGCGAAAACATACGGACAGATTTGATGGGGATGCTTTTGTTGATTTCTCCGCCAGGTTATGGTAAAACTACCTTGATGGAATACATTGCCAATCGGTTGGGAGTCATTTTTATGAAGATCAACGGCCCCGCAATTGGTCACCAAGTCACCTCGCTGGACCCTTCAGAAGCCAACAATGCCAGTGCGCGCGAGGAAGTAAATAAACTGAACCTGGCCTTTGAAATGGGCGACAATGTGATGATTTACCTGGATGATATCCAGCACTGTAACCCCGAGTTTTTGCAAAAGTTTATTTCCCTGTGTGATGGCCAGCGTAAAATTGAGGGGGTGTACAAAGGCAAAACCAAGACCTACGATATGCGGGGGCGTAAAGTATGTGTAGTGATGGCGGGTAACCCATACACCGAGTCAGGAGAGAAATTTCAAATTCCGGATATGTTGGCCAACCGAGCCGATACTTACAATTTGGGAGATATCATTGGGGGAACTGCCACTGCTTTTGAGATGAGCTACATCGAAAATTCATTGACATCTAATCCGGTTCTGAACAAGCTGGCCACGCGAAGTCAAAAAGACATTTATACGTTGATGCGGGTGGCCGAAACTGACAACCAGGAAGGAATGGATTTAGAAGGGAATTATTCTTCTGACGAAATCAGTGAGTACATCAATGTATTGAAAAAACTGTACGTTGTGCGGGATTACGTCCTGAAAAACAACTTGGAATACATTCGCTCTGCTGCCCAGGCTGATGAGTTTCGAACCGAGCCTCCTTTTAAATTGCAGGGGTCTTACCGTAACATGAACAAAATTGCCGAAAAGATTCAGCCCATTATGACTGATGAGGAATTGCAAACCTTGATCATGTCGCATTACGAAAACGAAGCGCAAACCTTGACTACGGGGGCCGAATCTAATCTTTTGAAGTTCAAAGAATTGAATACCTTATTGACTGAGGAAGACGCCCAACGTTGGGAAGACATTCGGGATACTTTCCGCAAAAACCTGCGGATGAAAGGCCTGGGAGCCAACGATCAAATGGGGCAAGTGTTGGTACAAATGACCGAGTTTAACGATAGTTTGATGGGCATTCGCAAAGTAATGGAAAAAGGAATGAAACTGGATTCGTTACAAATGAACCGAAAATTGGCCGAAGAACGAGCCAAAGAGAAGACCAGTACTACTCCAAAAAAGAAAACCGATCCAAAAAATCGTAAAAAAGAAGAGTAGTAAGTCTGTATACTCAAAAAAATAGCAAACGAGGCTGGTGCAGTATTGTACCAGCTTTTTTTATGACTTAGCAGCAGTTTGTTTAGTAATGGAACCTCCCTAACCTCCATGGTTCCAAATACCAATCTAACCGGTTACTCTCCGACAATCTCTGTCACCAAGGCTTGCAAGGTAGACAAGGCTGGTTTTGGAAAATCACCAAAAAAAGCCACCGTAATATGGGTACGTCCATATCCTGCTACCTCGGGAGTCCACAGTACAAAGGCTCGGCCTAAGAATCCCCAGTTATCGAGGTGGTTCAAGTCTACATTTTGCTGATGAATGCTTTCGGCTTTGGCGCGAAATTCAGGATCGCGTCGATCTTTAGTAATTTCAACGTGCAAATCCATTCGGTCGGGTTTCACTTGGTACTTACTTTTGACGGCTTCTTTCAAGCGCTGAATAGTTTGATAAAGCGCACTTTGTGGAGCCAACAATTTACTGCGACCTTCTTGACCGTCGATCCGGTCTAAAGAGGCCAATTCAATAGAATATGTCATGTTTTTAAAAAAATGAAGTAAAAAAATATACTACCGATCGTAGTACGGTTTTATAAACCATGACAAAACGGGAAGTAAGCGGAGGTTATTGTATAAGTGAATTATTTTTTTGATGAAATCAAGTCGTTTTTTTATTAGTTACTATGAATCAATGATTTATGAGACTGTAAAATAGACTGGTATTTGTAAGGCAGGCCACTTTTTATGTTTTTTCTATTACAATCTCTCCAAGAAACGATCATGAAGGGTGACAATGTAGTTTGTAATTACATTTAAAAGCCAGCAACTTAAAAATACACCACTTTGGTGATGATGTAGCTACCTTACCCAAACTTCTGGACAAAATACCTAGCCACCATTTTGTAGTAGGAAAATAGAAAATCGCTGAAAATCAATAAAATATATTTTGGTTTTAAAAAAACAATCATTTATATTTCGGACTTGTGGACATTTTGACCTTTATAAAAAATAAAAATGTCCACAAGTTCACCATCGTTACAAAATCCGCTCACACTCGGCGTATTGAAACTTTTTTATCCAGGTTTTCCCTCCATCATAAGAACGACTGCCTCGCCAAGAAAACTTGTTTGGCTTGATATCATAAAAGTATATTTTTTGAATAAACTTTCGTCCTTGACCATCAGTAGAGGTCGCTTCTATTTCAAATTGATCTTTTTCAAAGTTATAATTGCCCTCCATTGTCCAATGGTATTGCTCAGGTTGGTTTACTGGGATGTACATCATTTTCCATACTTTGCCAAAAGGATCGTACATACGATAGGCAGGTCCTGCATACAAACCTGAGTTGGCCGAATAGGCGGGAACCCAATCATCTTGAATACAAAAACCTTTGTAGCCATGATGAAAATCCCATTGAGCTCGAGCTACTACGTAGGTTTTTTTGAGGGTATCGTTCATAATATGAGAGGTCGCTTTCCATTTTCCTATGAAAGGGTTCCAAACCAAGTTTTCCATACGAGCCAAGGGGTGAAGTGCTTTAGGTTTTTTAGGGAACTTTTGAGCAAGTTTGAGGCGACTTTTCCAAAACTGATCTGCCCTTTTTTGGGTGGCTTTCTGATCTTTTTCCCAACGTTTCGAGCCCGAAAATCGAGGCGTTTTGACAAACAGATAGAGCTGATTGGCTACAATTTTAAACGATGTAGGATTGGGTTTACTGCGAGTAGGAGGGAGGCCCAGTTGTTGAGGATCGGCTCCCGCAATCAAGGCGCACCAACCACCGTACTGAGGTAAAAACTGGGTGGGCTTTTGTCTAAAAAGTTGTTGGTGTTGGGCATTGGCAAAATAGTAAACTACCCCCTGATAAGTTTCTTTAAATGTAGACTTGCCTTTGATGGCCTTATTTTGTTTAAAATAAGCCACCACATCGTAGCCATCAATGGCCACATTGTTGGTATCGATGTTATAGTACCACCGCTTCCCTGTTTGGGCGTGTCCACTGCTCCAAATGAAGATCAAGAAGTAGCCCAACATTATAAAATTTTTCATAGTCATGATATGTTTGAATTGAAAATATGTGGGGCAAAGTTAAAGGAGGGTACGATCCAAAACGTCGCATTTTAGAAAGTACTACTTTTTTAAAGTGCTGATTTACAGTGGGCAATAAGTAAACACTATGAGTGACTTATTTTTTGCGCTTGAAGAGGTATGTTTTTAAAATAGGAACGTGGAGTAGTATGGTGAATTTTTTTAAAGGCTTTGTTGAAAGTAGATTTAGAATTGAAGCCTACTTCATAAGCCAGAGCCAAATAGGTGTAATGTTGATATTCTTTTTGTTGAGCAAGTTGGATAAACTCAGCGATTCTATATTGATTGATAAAATGAAAAAAATTGATCCCAAAACTTTCATTGATTACCCGAGACAAGGCGGTGGTATTGGTGTGGAGCATTTTGGCCAAGGCAGGTTTGGTAAGCTGAGCATCGAGATAAGGTTTTTGACTTTGCATCAATGTTTCTAACTGGTGTTTTAATTGAGATACTTCTTCAGGATTGAGCGGAGAACTGGCATATTTAAGGGACTTCAACGGTGGTACTTCGAGTGAGGGTGATACAAACCACTTGGACTGAGTCATTACATAATAAGCCAATACATAGGTAAGACCAGCCACGATGATCCAAATAAGGTTATAACTGTAAGCTAAAAGCCAATGATGAACCTTCAGGGCAAGTAAGATAGTAGCGGTCAACCAGCTCAAGATACAGATGGTAACCAAACTGATTAACAAGTGAAGAAAACGAAGTCTGGTTTGATAAGATGCTTGATTTGCAGGGGAGGATTGGTAGTGATGAAGCAGACGGTGACTTTTCCATAAATAAAGGAGGTTATGTAAGATAGCACCTAAACCCAATACCGCCCATAGCGTGTATATCCACGATTGAGGAGTGCGTAATAAAGTATGGTATTCGGCCTTAGAAACAAGCATTTGAGGGATGATGGTAAGTGTATGGATGAATGCAGGGATGAAATGCTGTGCGTCTTTACCCCGGATGAATGCCTGATTGGGGTGGAGCAACTGTCGGATGTACAAAAATAAAAAGGGCCCATACAGATAAATAATGACATCAGACAAGAAAGTCCATTGTGGGTATGATCGGAACAGCGCGGGATGATAGATAAGTTTACCCAAAAGGGTAAGGGAAAGCAAACCAATAAATGCCGCCAACCAACGATTTGCCAGGTATTTTCGTTGTTGCTTGCGAAGCAATACACCCATCAAGAAAAAACCTTGTACACTGCCCAGTAATACAATTGCACTGATTCCATTGATAAAGTTCATGGTTTTTTATCCCAATTTACTAATATCTCGCAGGATTAGAAAGTGTGGGAGGGTATCATAAAAAAAATCTCCTGGAGTCATCAACCTCAGGAGATCCGTCAATTAGGGTATTAATTCACATATGCTAGTATACGGACAACAAAAACTCAACTATTATTTTTTTTAGTAACGCTTTCAAACTCAACAGTGATTGCGAACCCTAAGCTTGGTTCAAAGCAATCTCAATAAGGTCTACTCCAGTGGTATGTTCACAATTGAAATTTTGGGCATTTTGCCAATCTTTCTTGGCTTTGGTAACATTACCCATTGCCTTGTAGGCACAGCCGCGCATGTAGAGCGCATATACAATGTCTACTGTAAAATTCAATTGTTGTAGTGCGCGCGTGTAGTACTGGATAGACAATTCGTACTTTGCTTCTCCAAATACTCTTTCGGCCTGATTCAGCAATTGAAAACAATTGGGTGAATCATTGATTTTTTCGTTAGCAGGATTCTTCATTTTTCGTGATTTGTAGTGCCTTATTTCTTACATTGTAAAGGTAGCACATCGTTCGCAATTAAAATATTTCACCTTATTACAACCGAACCATTTTTGAGGCTCTTTTAGATACGCCTTTTAGTCAAAATGACCGATTTATAAAAAGCCAGTAGAAGGATGACAAAAGTCAGCTAATTGGCCAAAAAATACTTTTAGAGTTTGTTCAAAGCGTCAGCAATCAAATCAATACTCCAGGGGTGTTCAAAACCGAGGCCTTTGGCTTGCAACCAGTCTTTGCGAGCGCTTGATGGTTTCCCGAGTTCCTTATAAGCACAACCTCTCATGTAGAGTGCGTAAGCCAGGTTCATTGGAGATTTAATTTGTTTGATAGCGTGGGTGAAGTACTGAACCGACAATGTAAAGTTGGATTCGTCAAAAACTTTTTCTGCCATGTTCATCAAATCCATTGCATTCTTAGGAGTGTTGTATTTGTTGTGAGAAGAGCTCATTGGGTGATTTTTTTAAATTACTATACCTTACTAAATTTTATATCACAAATGTAATATTTACCTGCTTATGGAAATATTTCAACATATTTCAGGAGTATACTCTTCTGCGGTATTTGCCCAAAGCACTAGTGCAATAATTGACAATACTTGGTTTGATTGGTGGCATACAATGCCTGCTCGACATCGAGTTTCCACTGAAAACAATGGCTGCCTTTGTCAAATGGCATGGTTTTCAAAATGGCTTTGATCTTGCTCAACTGATACACTTCATACTGGCGAAGTTTGGCCTTCCAAGGTTCTAGCAATTGCTGATCTTCTTGGTTCATCACCACTTTTTCACGAACAGCAGTGTAAGTAGTATAGCTATTCATCATAGTACTTGTAGTAAAGGTTTGAGAATGTATGGGGAGAGAAAGCCAAAAGCTGCTCCCTGATTGGGCTTGGGGAGTAGAACATACGCCTATGTGGCCCCCTTGAGCTTCTATGGCCATCTTACAAAAGCGAAGCCCCAAACCAGTACCTCTTGTATTCTGAGATTGACTCGGAGATTGAACCTGATAAAATTGATTGAATATGTGTGCGTGCTCGCTGACGGGAATGCCTGGGCCTTGGTCGGTAATGGTAACCTTGGCAAATGGAGTATGGTTAGAGGTCAGTTCTTGCTCGATTTGGATGGATATGAGACCATTTGTGGGAGAAAATTTGATGGCATTGTCAATGAGGTTGATCAAAGTCCGTTGCGTTAATCGTGTATCTGCCAAAACGTGATGGCTACTACCCTGAGTAACAATTGTAATGTTTTTGTCCTTGGCAAGCCCCAATACTTGCTGAATGGCCCCTTCAATGAGTTGGGGTAGACGCTGAGCAACCAAAGTAGGCTTGAAGCTGGTAGACTCTATTTTTTGGGTCTCCAACATATCCATGGTGAGGTTGAGCATGTGCTGTCCTGCCTCATAGATTTGTTTTTGGGTCTTATCTTCCAAGTGGGCTTCGGTTAAACTCAATATGTTAGAGAGTGGAGTTTTTAAATCATGCACCAGCATTCGGGTGAAGGTCTGCTGGTATTCGTTTAATTTTTTGAGTTTTTGAAGTTCGTCCATTTGAGGTGTTGTCAATAAGGAAGAGGAGGGGGGGGCGGTTGCCAAGGCAGTATTTTTTGACAGGATTTGAGTGGATGAGGCACCCGAAAAGAGGTCCCAACCAAATTCTTTTTGCAGTAACCTGGCAAAGCCCCAAAATCCCAAAATCCCGATAGCAAACACCAGCAATGATTGGATATCGCTGAAAACTAAAAAAATATAAACCGCCACAAAGGATAACAGGCCCTCAAACCAATTTTGTAAAGAGAGAGGAAGGAATGCAAATAATTTTCTCGAGAGGTATGATTTTTCTGAATCAGTCATAGGTTCAAATATGTCGTAGATGTATATGCCTTTAATTGTTACTAACAAATCTATCTATTTGAACTGATGGAAAATATTTCACCCTATTTCCTCACTGGTAATGCCTTGATTGAAAGGGAGTTACTCCTGTGAAGAAGGGGCGCGAAATGAAATATTTCAAGAAACCTTATAAGAGATTGAGTGGTGAAACAACTGATTTGCTTCTCAGGAGTGGACTTCAGTTTGCTCTTATATTGAAATACAATAGACCCATCAAACTGTTTTTAAAACCTCAGAATTTCTTTCGGATATTTTTAAAATTTTATTTTGTTTTTTGATGCAATACTTTATACCTTGGTTATACTTCAAGCTATCTACAATATAATCCAAAACAGATAAGTATTGATTCCCTTCAATAGATATGCTAGTCCTCGAATGCAAAAGTAAGGTTCGTGTAAATCCATCAAAATTCAATGATAAACCCATCAATACCCGGTTATACTATAGTTGAAAAAATTGGCGAAGGGGGATTTGGCCTGGTATACAAAGCCAAACAAACCAACACTGGTCAATTAGTAGCAATTAAAGTACTCAAAACTACCCAAGAGGTAGACGAACAAAAAAAAGCGCATCAAAAAGCAAGGTTTGAGCGTGAAACCCAACTTGGTGCTCAAATCAGCCATCCTCATATTGTACAATTACTAGATAAAGGGTACACTGAAACTGGTGAACCTTTTGCGGTTTTTGAATACATCTCTGGACAAACTCTCAAAGATTATATCATTCGGCAAGGAAGCCTCAATGCAGCCGAAACGGGTGAGCTGATGGGGCAAGTGCTGGATGCGTTGGCATCGGCCCATGAGCAGGGCATTGTGCATCGTGACCTGAAACCCCAAAACTTGATGGTGACGCAAACCGGAGCCAAAAATAATATCAAAATTCTGGATTTTGGGATAGGTGCTTTTACGCAGGAATACCGCACCAAAGACTATAAAAGCCTGACCTTGACCAAAGAAATGGTAGGTACCCCAAGTTATAGTGCGCCTGAGCAACTTCGGGGAGAGCCTCCTACCGTAAAGTCAGATATGTATGCTTGGGGGTTGATTTTGATAGAATGCCTGACCGGGCGAACGGTAATGGAAGGGGATTCAATTGCTGAGATTTTCCAAAGACAATTACAAGCTTCTAATGTACCCATTCCCTCGGCGATCGTGGGGCATCCATTGGCCAACCTGCTACGGCGAGTTTTGGATAAAAACCCTCAGCAGAGATTGGGAGATGCTACCCAGCTTTACAAAGATTACAAAGTCATCAACTTCAATACCATTGTGGGTAAAATAGCTCAAGCACCACCTCAACCAATGGTGGAGGATGATGCTACGGTAGACAGTGATTTGGATGTGGTGATTGGACATAGTGATAAACGGCAAATTACCGTGCTTTGTGTCAAGCTTAGTTTGGTACTCCCCGACGATTATCAAATAAGTGATGAGTTGTTGGATACCATTCAAAAAGATCAACTTGCTACTTGTACCGACATCGCAGTACGCTTTGGAGCACACATTGCTGGTAATTTGGCGGATAACCTGATGTTTTACTTTGGCTACCCAGTGGTAAGCGATAATGATGCGCGCCGAGCGGGACGAGCCGCACTGGAATTGGTAAACCAAACCCAGAAACGAAGTGCTTTATTGCAGGCTTTACACGGCATTTCCCTAGACATCAGGGTGAGTTTACATTCTGGGTCAGTATTGGTAAAACAAGGAATAACCCCTGAGGGAATGAACCCCAATATTGCCTTTGAACTGCTGTATCAAGCCGCTAAAAATACGGTGTTGGTAAGTGAAACCGCCAAGCAATTACTAGATCCTTTTTTGGAGTTTGAAGTAGCCGAAACCAAGCGTTTTTCGAATACTACCAAAGCAATGAAGTTGTACTCATTGGTAGGAGAACGACAGACTGAAGCCATGTCATTTTTGCGTCCTTGGAGTGCCAATCGCCAAATGATTGGACGAGAAGTAGAAAAGCAAAAATTTATGGATTTGTGGGCATCGGTTAAAAGTGAGGGTGGAAAATCGCTATTGCTCGATGGGCAAGCTGGTATTGGTAAGTCTAAGCTGACTTATGAGTGCAAGAAACTACTAAGGAATGACGAAGTAACGGTGGCAGAGTGTCGTTGTTTGCCAGAACATGAAAACAACGCTTTGTTCCCTTTCTTTGATATGCTACGCAAGCACTGGGGATTGCAGGAGGGCGAACATCAAGACTTTAATATTAGCCGTCTGAAAGAGGTGCTCACCGATGCGCAATGTGAGATTAAACAGGTGCTTCCCGTTTTGTGTTCTTGGCTTTCGATTCCGCTTGTAACTGAAGAAGCCATGGAAATGCCAGCTCCTGAGCAACAAAAGGATATATTGATGGAAGCACTTGAAAAACTCGTTCTGAACGTAGGCCAAGCGCAGCCCTTCTTGTTAATTGTAGAAGACATTCACTGGATTGATCCTACCAGTAAGGAGTTTTTGGAGCGTTTACTACAAAAATTGAGTCAAAATAATTACCTCTTGTTGATGACTACCCGCCCCCACTTCAAACCGGAGTGGAACGATGCACATTTGACCGTGTTAGAATTAAAACCATTGTCTCAAGAGGCAATCAAAGAAATGATCGAGGGGGTGTTAGAAGGCAAAGGTGTGAGTGATGATACGGTGGCTTACATTGCGCAACGAGCCGATGGGGTGCCATTGTTTATCGAGGAGCTGACTCATATGTTGCTAGAGCAAAATTATTTGATACTAGAGCAGGACGTTTATCACCTGGACGAAAACATTGATCAAGATACGGTACCGGTTACGCTGCAAGATTTATTGAATGCGCGTTTGAATAAATTGGGCTTGGCTAAAGAAACTGCACAGTTGGCTGCGGCCATTGGGCGTAACTTCGATTATGACTTGTTGGTGCATTCATCTTTGCGAGACGAAGCGTCAGTACAAGCCGACCTGGATAAGTTAATCAATGCCGATTTGGTGTATCGCCAAAGAAAGGTAAGCGGAGAAAGCTATATTTTCCGTCATGCTTTGATTCGGGACGCGGCTTATGATGGTATGCCCAACGCTTTGCAGAAAGACACCCACGGACGGATTGCCACTACTTTAGAAAACGAGTTTCCTCAAGTTAAGGAAGAGAACCCTTTTGAGGTAGCCCGCCACTTTGCTGGAGCTGAGCATTTCGAGAATGCATCGAGCTATGGCATTCAGATGGTACAAAAACAGGTGGTGAGTTCGGCAAACAAAGAAGCTGTAGTACTCAATAACATTGTAAAAGGCTGGACATCGAGCATTGGTATACCCGAAAAACAAGTTGAGTCGGAACTGAAACTAAATAATGCAGTGCTGCCCGCTTTTATGGCAGTAGAGGGCTATGGAGGCGAAAGTATTGAAGAAATCAATAAAAGAAACGATGAGTTGATTGAACAGGCCCAAACCTTGGGAATTACCTTGTCGGGAAGCGAATTGGACGATATGGCCGAAGGTAGCCGCTGGTTGCAGTTTATCAACAATCATTTCCGAGGCAGTCGCAAAGAAGCTCGCGCCATTGCCAACGAATTGGTAGAAGACATTAAAATTACGGGCAACCACGAACGAGCAGTAGGAAGGCTACCCATTATTTCAGAAGCCCACATGCTGGATGGAGAATGGGAGACGGCTCGAGATATGTGTTTGGAGGTACTCGAGGTGTACAATCCTGAGACCGACATTGAGATTGGGATCAAATATGGCCTACAACCTAAAAGTTCGGTTCAGTATTATTTGTCTAGAATGTATTGTGGACTAGGCTACCCCAACAAGGCCCGCGAATACATTGAAGCATCCCTAAAAGAGGCCAACGAAGTAGGTCACTTGGTTTCTTTGACCCTTTCGCATAATTACTTGGCAATCTTAGGCAGCATGTTGTTTGATAAAACCATGGTGACCGAAGCCGTGAATCGCTACGAACGTGACCATGGAGATAAAACCGGTAATGATTGGGTATTGCCTTATCTCTATATGTTGGTAGCCTGGAGCAAGGGAGATACTGAGTATGCCGAACAGTTTGTGATAGATTGTATTGCTTCCAAACAAGATTACGCGCTAGGATATTTTGAACCGTACCTGGCAGATACCTACCTGAGTTTAGAAGCGTATGACAAAGCCATTGAATTGATGGAGAAATCGGTGAAGCGCTGTGTGGCCAGACACGAAATAGGCACCATACCTATGGTTTCGCGTAGTTTGGCAGAATGCTACTATGCAGTAGATCAGTCGCCTACCGAACGGGTAGTACAAGAGTTGGAGCGTGCCATTGACATTGCATATCGTACCAAAGCGCGTTGGTTTGAATTTCAAGCGATTGTAGACTATAGCGACCTACTTTTGCAACACAAAGACACCGTTGCTGATGATACAAAATCAAAAATTTTCAAAAGATTGAGAGAATTGATGGACTTTTTGGTACAGGAAGATGGTGAACAAACGACGGGATACTTTAAACGAGCGGAGCTGCTTTGGGAGAAGATAAAAAAGAGAGGAAATTAAAGTTTTGGGTAAGGGACTTGACGCTTGCCACCGTTATTTTCAACTATAAGTTCTTGAATTTGGCATACTTGACTATATCAGGGTTCATAAAACCCGATCCTTGGTCGTGTTATACTGGTTACAACTATGAATTATCTTTCGGAGGAAAAATTAGCTGATTTTATTGAGGAAAAAGTCAAAGCTTTGATTGGTAAAGGGAGGGTATTGATTATTGTACCTCCTTTTTACGACATTCGCTCCCTGGCACTTGGGCCTTATATACTTCAGGCAGTGGCAAAAAAACATGACTACGCAGTAGATGTACTACATATTGACCTGCTGTTGGCGGCCCTTATAGGAGTCGAAGATTATCAAGAAGTACACGATAGCCCTGAGTTTTGGATGTTGGGAGAGCGTATGTTTGCCCGTAGTGCCTATGGTTTGCCCGCTTTGGGAAAAAAACTAGAAGTCGCGGATGATCCTTTGGTAGCCATTGGCAACACCCCCAATGCTGTTTTGTCAGTGGCCCCCAACCAAGCACTGTCTCTGGAAAAACTACACCAAATAGAGGTAGTCTGTTATCAATTAATGAAATATACGGCTCAAGTAATAAGCCAATTGGATTATGAGATAGTAGGCATTTCATTAGGGTTTTGTAATCAAATCAATGCTACCATCGCTTTTATTAATCAGCTGAAAGCATTGGCCCCCCAGTGTACTACCATCGTAGGAGGTAGCTATTGTGAAGGCGAAAAGGCAAAAGGCTTGCTATCATTGAGTGAGCACCTGAATTATATCTTTGAAGGCGAGAGTGAAGATACTTTTATTCAGTTTTTGGAAGCTATTTTTCAAGGCAAACCTCCCGAAACACGGGTCATTAAAGCAACTGAAGCAGTGGCATTAGACAAAATGCCCATTGCCGATTATACCGCCTATGAGAAACAAGTAAAATTGATTTTAGGAGATGCGTTTTACGAGAAAAACATCATAGCAGTTTGGTATGAAACCAATCGGGGGTGTTGGTGGGCCGAGAAAGCAAAATGTAGTTTTTGTGGAATTGCTGAAATTGGTTTCCGCCAAAAAAGCATTGAACAAATCCGAGAAGATTTAAAAGAAATACGTCGGCAAGTACCCGATAAGTTGGTGTTTTTTACTGACTTGATTATGTCGCAGGAATTCCCCAAAAAATTGTTGGCCTATGAAGACAACTTGGATGACCTGCCCGTGATGGGAATGCAACTCAAAGTAGGACGAAGTATTGAGGAGGTGGCGAGACTGCGCCAAGTCAAAGCGAAATTTATCTTGCCAGGGGTAGAGTCTTTTTCTACCAAATTGCTCAAAAAACTCAAGAAAGGAACTACCGGAAAACAGAATATTTACTTTTTGAGAAATACCCGTTCTTTTGGTATTTACACCCAATATTTTCTGTTGTGGGGCTTGCCCGACGATGAGCATCAAGACTATCAGCAACTCCTGGATCTCATCCCACTCATTGTACATCTACAACCTCCCCGAACATTTGTGGGCATGCGAATTGGACGTGACTCGCCTTATTTTGATCAACCTGATGCGCACAATATCAAAAATTTACGGTTTTGGAAGGTGTATGAAGATGTCTTTCCGGCAAGCATCGATTTAGAAAAAATAGCAAATTATTACATTGGAGATTTTGAGAACTATGCCCACTACAATTTGCCTTTGATTGAGGAATTGGATGAGGCAGTCACCAAGTGGCAAAACGCTTGGAAAAATACCAAGCTGCATATGGAGGTGATGGGTAGCCAATGTGTGATATATGATTTTAGACAAATACCAGGCATTGGTACGGCTATTCATCCCATTACATATACCCAAGCCCAAGAGATGATGTTGTATAAGATATACAAACCTTCTCCTACTCTGGACTGGGCGTTGGAAAATAAATTGGGAATATTGATGGATGGCTGGTTTGTTCCACTAGTCACAGCCAATCCTGAATTTTTACTGAAACTAGAGCAAAACTCAAAAAATAAACTATCTCAGAATAATATTTCTCATTATCAATCATATAAAATAACATAAAGTCATGACAGAAAATAGCAATGCAAAGCGCGAGGTGACCATCTCGACAGACAAGAGCGAAGCGCACGAAGTTACGGTACAACAGATTTATTTGCGTTATATGCTCCTAATGATCGTGGTTGGAGCATACAATAGCAAAGATACCAATGGTGAATACACGGAATTGAAAGAGTTTGTCGAAAACCCGATCCCTTATTTGACGGATGGTAAGAATGCAGATGGCACACCAGCAAATTGGGGATGGTATAACGCCGATAGTGCAATTACAGTTGGCCAGGATAATGACCAGGAGCAGGGTGCGTTGGGCGTTGGAATGGGAATTCCTCACTATACAAACCTCAAAATACGTTTTTTGTCAGATGTTACCCAGACCGGATGCATCTATCTGCTAGAGAAAGGCACCCTGGGCAATTACTATGATGAAAATATGCAACCAGCCTTGGATGCTTTGAAAGACGTGAATTCAATCATTAACCATGGTTGGCTCAGAGACCTCAACAGGCATGATGAGGAAGTGATTGTATTTGCCGAAGAAGAGCTTACCAATATGGAGGTGATGTTGCATGGTAATATCCGAGACTTAAATCAGAAAGTATCTTTGGTAGACGAAAATGTCGATGGAAGTGACGACACCTATACCTATGGCAATGGACAGGTAGGTATTTATCCTAAAAGCTCCGCTTATGTACGCATTCCTCAAGGTGACGCCAGTACTTACAAAGTAACTGTAGATGCGGGAGAGATCGGTATAAATGAAAATAATGAACTCGAGGCGTACGATGTAGTGATTACCCTTCCTTTGCTCATTCCTCAATATGACATCTTGGGAGAGGTGAAGTTTAGCAATGATGAGAAGAAGAATATTATTTTGACTACTACCTAATCGTCAGAGGTTGGTTAAAAAGAAATGACCTTTGAATACCTGGCCGGCCTCAGAGCTTGTCAGGTATTATATCTTTATTTCAAACTCTGCAGTGATTTTAGTCAAAGTTGATTGTTTCGCTTATTGTTCTATTGTTCCGCTTCGCTCATTGTTAAATGGCTGCGCAAAGCGACGTATCATTTTACGTTTTTCATTCAATTAGTGGACTATGGAGCGTCGACCAATGCTGTTTCCTTAACATTATTCGAGCCCATATGGCGAGTAGCGTTCCCCCCAAATTGGGGAATTAAAGGGGGCTTTCGTGGATTACCACCACATATCTAAATTCTTATGGAAACAGCACTGGACCGTCGGCTGTTGACTAAAAAACTATGGACTAAAGAAACTCCTAACTAAAAAACAGATATTATTTTGATTGAATCGCTACAATTAAACTCGATCTATCAGGCAGAGCGCCTAAATGATCAGTACATTTTGTTGAGTACTGAAGCCGATGGGGTGATTTTGACGAATGAAGTAGGAAATATGGTGCTTCAGGAGATTATTCAAAATACGGTTTCACTCCAAGATCTTACTGACCAATTGTCGGGCAAAGGGGTATCACCTTTTGATACCATGCAAGCTGTTTGGGCCCTAAAAAACAAAGGATATATTACCGAAGCGAGTCATTTTTTTACTTCCGAACAAGCCGCTTATTGGCAAACCCAAGGTTTCGATACCACAAAATTAGCGCAGACATTACAACAAAAACGCATTGGGATCATCGAGTTAGGGCGGGTAGATCACCTTGCTTTTGAGATGGCCTGTAAGCAAAGTCAACTGCAATTATCAAGTACACCAGACATCTATTTGGTGGTGACCGATGACTATAATCACCAGGAATTAAGCAAGATAAACCAAGCATTTGAACAAAATAAAACACCTTGGATGCTGGTCAAGCCTACTGGTACCACATTTTGGTTGGGGCCTGTTTTTGTTCCAGGTGAAACAGCTTGTTGGAAATGCCTACACCATCGAATAGAACTGCATCATCCGATGAATCAGTTTTATCGGACGATAAAAAACACTGAAGAAACACCCGTCAAGCCATTCGTCAATCATCCGATGGTTACCCAAATGGCAGCGAGCTTCGCCGTGCTCGAGCTGATAAAGTGGTTGTATGCGCCTCAGAATCATTGGTTGTGTGGTCAAATTATATCAGTGGATGCCCATACCCTCGATAAAC
>ERZ1740067.1385-NODE-1385-length-16726-cov-11.444964_pt1 | contig 16726 bp, 13 predicted proteins | sample MGYA00581736_ERZ1740067 | MGnify/ENA primary metagenome ERZ1740067 (study PRJEB43018, sample SAMN04849236) | marine metagenome | isolation source: floating plastic debris | place: Pacific Ocean | collected 2008-08-27 | study: EMG produced TPA metagenomics... | reverse complement strand
AAGGCAAAGCCAACACCGCGATCATCAACAAACTGGTTGAGGTCGGCGGATTGCTGGCGCGCGGTCGCATGACTCACAGCTATCCGCATTCGTGGCGCTCCAAAGCCCCGGTCATCTACCGCAATACACCGCAATGGTTCGCCGCCATCGACAAAGAGGTAGGTGACGGTCAGGACGACTACGGCAAAACCATCCGCTCGCGCGCCCTGACCAGTATTGACCAATTGGTAAAATGGACGCCGCAAACCGGGCGCAATCGTCTCTACTCGATGATCGAGGCGCGCCCTGACTGGGTTCTCTCCCGTCAACGTGCTTGGGGTGTACCGCTCACCTGCTTTGTGAAAAAGGGCGCGCTACCAACCGATGAAGACTTCCTGTTGCGCGACGAAACCGTCAACGCCCGCATCCTTGAGGCGTTCGAGGCCGAAGGCGCTGATGCTTGGTACAAACCTGGTGCCAAAGACCGGTTCCTCGGCAATGACCACGCAGCGGATGAGTACGAACAAGTGTTCGACATCCTTGATGTGTGGTTCGACTCCGGCTCAACCCATGCCTTCGTCCTACGCGACCGGGAAGATGGGTCCGAGGATGGTCTCGCTGACCTCTACCTCGAAGGCACCGACCAACACCGGGGCTGGTTCCACTCCTCGATGCTGCAAGCCTGCGGCACCCGCGGCCGAGCGCCCTATCGCGGCGTGCTGACCCACGGGTTCACGCTCGACGAGAAGGGCAACAAGATGTCCAAGTCCCTGGGCAACACCGTCGCCCCGGAGGACGTAACCAAGCAATACGGGGCCGACATCCTGCGGCTCTGGGTGGCGCAGGCCGACTACACTGCAGACCTGCGCATCGGGCCGGAGATCCTCAAAGGCGTCGCTGACAGCTATCGCCGCTTGCGCAACACCATGCGTTACATGCTGGGGGCGCTGTCGCACTTCACCGAAGACGACCGCGTCGCACCTGCCGACATGCCCGAACTGGAACGCTACATCCTGCACCGTCTGGCAGAATTGGATGAAGTCGTGCGCACAGGTTACGATGCCTACGACTTCCAGGGTGTGTTCCAGCAGCTCTTCAACTTCTGCACTGTCGAACTCAGCGCGTTCTATTTCGATATTCGTAAGGATGCTCTGTATTGCGACGGCGACACCCTGCGCCGCAGGTCCGCGCGGACGGTCATGGACATCCTGTTCCACCGCCTGACCACATGGCTCGCGCCGGTGCTGGTGTTCACAATGGAAGACGTCTGGCTCGACCGGTTCCCGGGTGAGGACTCGTCAATCCACTTGCAGGACATCCCCGAAACGCCTGCCGACTGGAAAGACGAAGCGCTCGCAGCTAAATGGGCTCAGGTCCGCCGCGCCCGCCGCGCTGTCACGGCAGCTTTGGAAATTCAGCGCACGGACAAGGTGATCGGCGCGTCGCTTGAGGCCGCCCCGGTGGTTCACGTCGAAGATGCCGATATGCTTGCAGCGCTCAAAACTGTCGATTTTGAGGATATCTGCATCACCTCGGACATCACTCTGACAGACGCCCCGTCCCCGACCGAAGCGTTCCGCTTTCCCGACGTAGACCGGGTTGCGGTGTTGTTCGAGAAAGCCGAAGGCCAAAAATGCCAGCGCTGCTGGAAGGTTCTGCCCGATGTGGGCCAGCACAAGCACCCGGGCGTCTGCGGGCGCTGCAATGACGCCCTCGGATAAAGAGATCGCGGATGCTCTTCTTGACCTTGCCCACCAGCGCGGGGTCGAGAAGACGTTCTGTCCATCCGAGGCGGCGCGCCGGCTGTCCGACGATTGGCGGCCCCTCATGCCAGAGGTTCGACGGGTCGCCGCATCGCTGTCTTTGACCGCCACGCAGAAGGGGCAAACGGTCGATCCGATCACTGCGAAAGGCCCGATCCGTTTGGGTTTGCCGGGGTGAGGCTGGCGGAACGTATGAGCACGTCACCTGTGGGTGACCTCACAGTGATCGCCAGCAAGACGGGCGTGGTTGCGGTGGAATGGCGGCGGGGGAGGATGGACGACACTCGGGTCCTGCGACAGGCGGTTGACGAGCTGGACGCCTATTTCGCTGCGAAACGGACTGAGTTCAGCGTTTTGATCGACCTTCAATGCTCTGATTTTCAGGCATCGGTCTGCCACGCCATGTCCGCGATCCCGTTCGGCGAAACGCGGACTTATGGAGATCTGGCCAAACAGCTTGGCGTGCCCGCGCAGGCCATTGGGCAAGCGTGCGGGGGCAATCCGATCCCGATCATCATCCCGTGTCACCGTGTGCTGGGTGCCAATGGGCTTGGCGGGTTTTCCGGTGATGGTGGTGTTGAGACAAAGGTGGCTTTGCTCAAACACGAAGGGGCGGCAGGGTTGTTGATCTAGCTGAGACCACGGGCACCACGTGGCGGAATTGTTTCGCGCGCGAAACAATGGGTCCGATCCGGACCTAATTTTGCAAACTCGGTTAATGCGCCGTTAAGCTTTGCAAACCGTTGATATCGAGTTAACGCGCCTGCGCTTGTCCTGCATGACAGGTGATCACAGCGTTCCCATTTCGTGCAGACGATGGCACCCCTTCGGAACAGCCGCAGAGTTCGTGAAACCTGATCTTGCGCCACGCGAAATCTAAGCAGACACTGCCCAAGATGACGACGTTTTTTCGACCCCACAGAGTGCAAAGGTCGCGGACGCCATCGCACGGGGAGACAGCGCATGAAGATGCAGACACCGCAGCACACAAGCTATGACATCGTGATTGTCGGGGGCGCCATCATGGGTGCGTCTGCGGCTTGGTTTCTGTCGCAAGACAAGGATTTTGACGGGCGGGTTTTGGTCGTGGACCGGGATCTGACCTTTGAAAAGACGTCGACCATGCACACCAATTCATGCATGCGACAACAGTTTTCTGGCGAACTGAATGTCAGGATCAGCCAGTTTGCTGCGGATTTCGTCAAGAATCTGCGCACCTATATGGGCAATGATGATCGGGTGCCGGAGCTGTCGATCCGATCATTTGGATACATGTACCTGGCCGAGGACGAGGCTTTTGCCAACGTGCTGCGAGAGAACCAGAAGGTTCAACTGGCGGCGGGTGCTGCAACACAGCTTATGACACCAGACGAGATTAAAGCGGCTTATCCGTTCTACACTGTCGACGACATCGTTTTGGGTTCGATCAACCTTGTGGATGAAGGGCTATGGGATGCGACAGCCGTGTTTGACTGGTGGCGCAAGTCGGCCCGCGAAAACGGGGTTGAATACATCGAGAACGAAGTGGTTTCGATCACCAAGAACGCGTCTGGTCAGAAGGTCGAAAGCGTGACGCTCAAATCGGGGAAAGTCATTGCCTGCGGGCAGGTGCTGAATGCCTCCGGTCCGCGTGCAAGTCGAACTGCAGACATGGCTGGGATCAAAATCCCGGTGGAGCCGCGCAAACGGTACTCGTGGATTTTTTCGGCGGAAACACCGCTTGATCGCGACCTGCCGCTGACGATTGATCCATCCGGTGTGCATGTGCGCGAAAACGGCGGTGGCACGTATCAATGCGGTGCGCATTCTGAAATCGATCCGGCGGTGGACTATGATGATTTCACCATGGATTTCACGATCTGGGAAACCCATGTATGGCCGGTTCTTGCCGCCCGTATCCCGGCCTTTGAAGCGATCAAAGTTCAAGCCGAATGGGCCGGGCATTATTCAATGAACACATTCGACCACAACGCCATCCTTGGGCCGCATACCGAAGTCGAGAACTTCTTTTTCATCAATGGGTTCTCGGGTCATGGGCTGCAACAATCCCCGGCGATGGGGCGTGGCATCGCCGAGATCATGGTGCACGGGGCGTATAAAGCGCTGGACCTGTCGGAATTCCATTTTGATCGCATACCCGCAGGTCGCAAGATCATCGAGAAAGCTGTGATTTGATGCAACCTGTCGCGGGCGCTTGTGCTTGGGCGCTTGCGGTCAGGGAAACGACTGAAAAGCCATAGAAAGGATCGTCTGATGAAAAAGCTCGTGTTGACTGGTGCCGCCGGGCGTCTTGGGTCTTATCTGCGCGAGCCACTGTCGCAGATGTGCGAGACGTTCGTGTCGACAGATATCGCTGACGCGCCCCAGCATTTGCATGCAAACGAGACCTATGTGCAGGCAGACCTGAGCGACCTTGATGCGATGGTTGACCTGCTGAAAGGGGCCGACATGGTGGTGCATTTTGGCGCGATCGTGGACGAAGCGCCCATGGATGTGCTGTGGGGGCCGAACTTTTACGGCGCGTACACCATTTGGGAAGCCGCCTACCGCAACAAACTGCGACGGGTCATCTATGCCTCGTCAATACACGCGGTGGGCATGCACAAGAAGACTGACTTTATCGGGATTGATGCGCCGCATCGACCAGACACCTTTTACGGCCTCGCTAAGTGTTTTGCCGAAGACCTTGCCAGTCTTTACTGGGACAAGCGCGGGCTTGAGTCGGTGTGCCTGCGCATCCTGTCTTGTGCACAAGTCACCAACCCGCGGGCCGTTGGATCATGGTTGTCATATGACGATCTGATCCATCTTGTGCAACGTGCTATTGATACGCCGATTACTGGCTTTTCCGTGGTTTATGGCGTGTCGAACAATGATCGCGCCCCTGTGGACAATGCGAAGGCCCAGCATCTGGGGTATAGACCCAAAGACAATGCCGAACAGTTTGCCGAAGAGATTTATGCGCAAGCGGGCCCGCTTGATCCACATGATCCGGGCAACACGCACCATGGTGGACCGTTCGCAGCCGTAGAGTTGGGACACAGCGGTGTTGCGCGCCTCAACCTAGCTGCCGAAGACACTGGCAAATCATAAAGCGGCGAGAGACGATCAATCGCGACCCGGATCGCGGGGGTATGTGCCTAGGACGTCGAGCATCGACGTGAAGTATTCAAGCTCTTCCAACGCGCGTTTTACGGGCGGGTCATCGGGATGGCCTTCGATATCAGAGTAAAACTGGGTCGCGGTGAAAGACCCGCCAACCATGTAACTTTCGAGCTTGGTCATATTGACGCCGTTTGTCGCAAAGCCGCCCATTGCCTTGTAGAGCGCCGCCGGGATGTTGCGCACCTGAAAGACGAAGGTTGTCATCATGCCATGGTCGCCACGACGGCGGCTGTCACCCTCTTGCGCCATTAACAGAAAGCGGGTGGTGTTGCTGTCCGTGTCCTCGATATGGCGCGCCAAGAGATCGAGGCCGTAAATCTCGCCCGCGAGTTCGCTGGCCAGAGCCGCTGCGTGTTTGTCACCGCGTTCGGCGATCTTGCGGGCGGCACGCGCGTTGTCGGCGTTCACGCGGCCCCGGATGTTGTGCTTGGTCAGGAACTGTCCGCATTGCGGCAGCAACACAAGGTGCGAATGCGCTTCGGTCACGTCAGACAGTTTTGCGCCAGGCACTCCCAAAAGGTTGATATGCACCCTCACAAATGCCTCATCAACGATTTGCAGACCGCTTTCGGGCAACAAGCGGTGAATGTCGGCCACGCGCCCGTAAATCGTGTTTTCCACAGGCAACATCGCAAGGTCTGCCTTGCCGGTTTGCACCGCTTCGATCACATCCTCGAACGTTCTGCAGGGGTACGGTTCCATGTCAGGGCGGGCATCGCGGCACGCCTCATGAGAGTACGCACCAAGTTCCCCCTGAAATGCGATCTTTTGCGTCATAAAGTCCTCGGAAATCGGCCTAAAGGCGTTTGGTCGCGCCTTCTACACCTTGCCTTGGTTCAGGGGAAGCAATAGATACCCGCGCGTTACGCAGGAAACTCTAGCGATGGGTACCCAACGATGTTCGATACTATGACTTTCACAAAGGTCGTCGGAAGCTTTTGCGGCGCGCTTTTGATCTTTCTCTTGGGCAAATGGGCTGCCGAAGAGCTGTATCATGTTGGCGGTCATCACGGCGAAGAAGTGGCGGTGTACGTCATTGATACCGGTGACGGCGAAAGCGAAGAGGCTGCGGAAGAAGAGGTTGTTGAGGTCAACTTTGACACATTGCTTGAAACCGCTGATGCCAGCGCAGGCGAGCGGCAATGGGGCAAATGCCGGGCGTGTCACAAGCTGGAAGCCGGTGAAAACGGTGCCGGACCCTACCTTTACAACGTGGTCGGCCGGGACGTTGGCGTTGCCGAGGGGTTCAACTACTCGGGTGCTTTGAACGAAGTTGCTGACGTCTGGACCGTTGAAAACCTTTACTATTTTATCGAAAACCCACGTGGCTGGGCGCCAGGCACTTCCATGGGTTTTGCCGGATTGGGCAAGTCCGAAGATCGTGCCAACCTGATTGCGTACCTCGCGACCTTCTCTGACTGATCGCTAACGGACTGAAAACGTTGATGGCCGCTGTTCGCAAGGACAGCGGCTTTTCTTTTGTCACATTTTCGTTGGAGCACTGGCAATTGCCGGGCGGTCACGCAATCTCAACTTGAATGTGGGCGAAATCGATCTTTAGCTTAGGTTAAGCGAGGAAACGTCGTGCCAAGACGCCATAGAGGAGTGCCAGACATGCCAAAGACGCCAGGCAAACCATCCGTCACAGGGATTGACCGACGTCACGCGATGAAAATGATCGGTGGCTCAGCAGTTGCAGCCACCACATCGCTGAACGGGTCGATGGCACTGGCGGAAAGTCACAGCTCTGGCGCTGATATCGTTCGATCACATGGCTATTCGTATTTCGGCGACCTGCTGTACCCGGCGGGGTTTGAGCACTTCAACTATGTGAACCCAAACGCCCCGAAAGGTGGTGAGATCAAGTTTGGTGCGCGTGGTACGTTTGACGGGTTTAATCGTTGGGCATGGCGCGGCAACTCGCAATCAAACGCGTCGGTGGTGGGCGAGGGCTTGCTCGCGCGGGCAGCGTTCGGAACACCGGTTCCGGCTGACTCCCTGACAGATTCATACTGTTTCATCGCCAGAGAAATCGAGTATCCCAAAAGCAAGGAGTGGTGCGTGTTCCACATGCGCGACGATGTTGTGTTCCGCAACGGGAACCCTGCCCGCGCATCGGATGCCAGATTTTCGTTCGAGCTTTTCCGAGATCAGAGTATTCGCTCGTACCAGCAATTGGTGAAAGAAAGTATCGAGTCCGTCGAAGTGATCGACGACCTGACCATTCGGTTCAAGTTCTTTGATGACATCTCTCGCCGGTCGCTAATCGAATTGGTTGGTGGCACACCCATTCTGTCCGAGGAGTGGTACAAAGAAACAGGTGAGGAGCTCAAAGAGCCGTCAATCAATCTGCCCATGGGAACCGGGCCGTATCAGGTCGGAGACTATGAGTTTAACCGATACGTCGTCTATGAGCGAAACCCGAATTACTGGGGCTGGGACCACCCGGTCAATGTGGGGCGGCACAATTTCGACCGCATCCGTTACGAATACTTTGCGGACGCTACGGCCCAGTTTGAAGCCTTTAAGGCTGGAGAGTTCACCTTCCGTTCAGAGGCATCACCAAAGCGCTGGGCCACTGGATATGATTTCCCCGCCCTGGACAAAGGCGACGTCGTTCGGGAAGAGATCCCGACAGGACTGGCACCTGGCAACACAGGCATCATCTTCAACACCAACAAGTCACCTGTCGATAACCGGGACGTGCGCCACGCGCTCACGCTGGCATTCAACTACGAATGGACGCGGGAATCGCTTGAGTTTAGCTTGACCGAACAACGCAGCTCGTTCGCCCAAAACCAAGAATGGGAAGCGAAAGGAACGCCAGAGGGTCTGGAACTCGCGTTTTTGCAATCACTTGGAGATGTGGTCCCACCGGAATTGCTGTCTGAACCCGTTGTGATGCCGCACACATCAAATGCAGACACTCCCGTCGATCGCCGTAACAAACGAACCGCTTTGCGCTTGCTTGAGGGAGCAGGATGGACGGTGAATGACCAAGGTCGCATGGTCAACGAAGCCGGAGAGCAGATGTCTTTGGATTTCCTTGTTCTATCGACCTGGGACGACGCCCGAAAGGCGACGATTGAAACTTACGTCAACACTCTTCGCGATTGGGGCATTAATGTTGATGCAGACGCTGTGGACAGCGCGCAAGGGCAGCAGCGCTTTATTGACAAGGACTATCACCTGATTGAGTTCCGCATTGGTGGTTTAACCTCGGTCGGCGTCGGTCTGCGGCAGGCCTTTGGTTCGGAAACCGCGATTGTCGCAACGCATAACGCGTCAGCTTTGCGCAGCCCACTTGTAGACGCCATCATCGAGGCGGCGCTCGACGCAGAGTCGCGCCAAGAGGAAATCACAGCAATGACGGCCTTGGACCGTGCGCTGCGCTATGAGTACATTGTCGCGCATGCAGGCTACGTACCGGATTATTGGGTCGCTTATTACGACATGTTCGAACGACCAGAAAACCTGCCACAACTTGGGCTCGGCGTGCTTGATTTCTGGTGGTTCAATGAAGACAAGTACGAGGCGCTTAAAGCCTCGGGCGCGTTGAGGTAACTGACCCTTGGGCGCCTATATCCTCCGCCGCCTGTTGCTGATCATTCCTACGCTATTAGGGATCATGGTCATCAACTTTGCGCTGACCCAGTTTGTCCCCGGCGGACCCATTGAACAGACGCTGGCGCGTTTTCAAGGCGAAGGTGATGTGTTTAGTGGCTTCTCCGGAGATGGTGACAGCGCAAACGCCGCTGAGACTTTTGGCTCTGACAGCGACTACATAGGCGCACGCGGGCTGCCGAAAGAGTTCATTGAGCAGCTCGAAGTCGAGTTCGGTTTTGCCAGGGTAGTGTGCGAAGACGGTTTCACAGGGGTCCCGAACGTAGAGGACCCGGCCTGTACCAAAGAAGACATCGGTGCCGTGGAACGGTTCGGCATCATGATGTGGAACTACATTCGGCTAGATTTTGGGGAAAGTTACTTCCGATCTATCGGGGTGATGGAACTGGTGTTGGAAAAGATGCCAGTGTCAATCTCACTTGGGCTGTGGTCTACCGTGATTGCCTATCTGGTGTCGATCCCGCTGGGCATACGCAAGGCGGTCAGAGATGGGACACCGTTCGATACGTGGACCTCTGGCGCGATCATCGTGGCTTATGCGATACCTGGTTTCCTGTTTGCCATCCTGTTGCTGGTGCTGTTTGCCGGGGGGTCTTATTTACAGATATTCCCGTTACGCGGTCTGACCTCCGAGAATTTTGACGAATTGTCGTTCTTTGCAAAAGTCGCGGATTATGCGTGGCATATCTTCTTGCCTGTTCTGGCTTCGACCATATCGGCCTTTGCCACACTGACCCTTTTGACCAAGAACAGCTTTCTGGACGAAATCAAAAAGCAATATGTGATCACCGCCCGCGCCAAGGGCTTGCCAGAAAACAAGGTGCTGTACGGTCACGTGTTCCGCAACGCGATGCTGATTGTCATCGCAGGCTTCCCGGCGGTGTTCATCGGTGTGTTCTTTTCCGGCTCGCTGATCATCGAGACGATCTTTTCGCTGGATGGGCTTGGTCGCCTTGGGTTCGAGGCGGCGGTTGCACGCGATTACCCAGTGATCTTTGGCACGCTGTTTGTGTTTGGCCTGATCGGTCTGGTCGTCGGCATTCTGTCGGACCTGATGTATGTGCTGGTTGATCCGCGGATCGACTTTGAACGGCGGGAGGGCTGAACATGGTTGCGCAGCCAGAACCCGATATCGTCACAGCGCCACCCCAGGCTGTGCCAGATGCACCCAAGCGTGGGCGGTTTACACTATCGCCGCTGAACCAGCGACGCTGGAACAACTTCAAACGCAATCGCCGGGCCTTTTGGTCGCTCATCGTGTTTTGCGTGCTGTTTGGTCTGTCGCTGTTTGCCGAATTCATCGCCAACGACAAACCGATCCTCGTGCAGTATCGCGGTGAGTTCTACACGCCGATCTTCAACTTCTATCCGGAAACGGCCTTTGGCGGGGATTTTCGAACCGAAGCCGCGTATCGCGACCCCGAGGTGCAATGCCTGATCCGCACGGGTGGGCTTGAGTCCTGTTTCGATGACCCCCAAGGGCTGATCCAACAGGTGGATGAAGGTTTTGTTCCGGACGGCGACTTTGAGAAGGGTTGGGCGCTTTGGCCGGTTATTCCCTATGATTATCAAACCCCGGTCGATCGCCCAGGTGCTGCGCCCCTGCCCCCGAGTGAGCAGAACTGGCTGGGCACCGATGACACCAAGCGGGATGTGATGGCGCGGGTGATCTACGGGTTCCGATTGTCGATCCTGTTCACTCTGATCGTGACAGTTTTGGCGAGTGTCGTGGGCATCGTCGCGGGTGCGTTACAAGGCTATTTCGGAGGATGGCTTGACCTGATCTTCCAGCGGATCATTGAGATATGGTCCTCTACCCCGTCGCTTTACATTATCATCATCTTATTCGCGATATTGGGGCGCAGTTTCTGGCTCCTTGTGTTTTTGACAGTGCTGTTCGGTTGGACCGCCCTTGTGGGCGTGGTCAGGGCAGAGTTCTTGCGCGCGCGGAACCTTGAATATGTGCGGGCGGCAAAAGCCCTGGGCGTGTCGAACACGGTCATCATGTTCCGCCATATGCTGCCTAACGCGATGGTCGCGACCCTGACGATGCTGCCGTTTATCGTAACCGGGACGATCTCAACCCTCGCCGGGCTCGACTTTCTGGGCTTTGGTTTGCCCTCGTCAGCCCCTTCATTGGGCGAGTTGACCCTGCAAGCGAAGCAGAACCTGCAAGCGCCGTGGCTTGGCTTTACGGCGTTCTTTGTTTTTGCGCTGATGCTGTCGCTTCTGGTGTTCATCTTTGAGGGTGTGCGCGACGCGTTTGATCCGAGGAAGACCTTCACATGAGCCGTATCCTTGAGGTCAACAACCTGCGCGTCAGCTTTCGGCAGGACGGACAAGTGTTTCCGGCGGTGCGGGATGTGTCGTTCGCAATCGAACGCGGTGAGACTGTTGCGTTGGTCGGTGAATCTGGGTCCGGCAAGTCGGTGACCGCGCTTTCGACAGTGTCGCTGTTGGGTGAGTCGGCGATTGTCGAAGGATCGGTGACCTATAATGGCGAAGAGATGGTGGGGGCCTCGGAAACCGCGCTGCGTAAAATCCGGGGCAATGACATCAGCTTCATCTTTCAAGAACCAATGACGTCGCTTAATCCGCTGCACACGCTGGAAAAGCAGTTGGCGGAATCCCTGGCGCTGCATCAGGGCCTGACAGGTGATGCCGCAAAGGATCGCATAATTGAACTGCTTACGAAGGTGGGCATTCGCGATCCCGAAACACGGCTTGGCGCCTATCCGCATCAATTGTCCGGCGGGCAGCGGCAGCGCGTGATGATCGCGATGGCCTTGGCCAACGGGCCAGAGCTTTTGATTGCGGACGAACCGACAACCGCGCTGGATGTGACGATCCAAGCGCAAATCCTTGAGCTTTTGGCAGAGCTGAAAGAAGCCGAGGATATGAGCTTGCTGTTCATCACGCATGATCTGGGAATTGTGCGTAAGATCGCGGATCGTGTCTGCGTGATGAAAAATGGTGAGATTGTTGAGACCGGTCCAACGAAAGAGATTTTCGCCAATCCACAGCATCCTTACACGCAGATGCTGCTCAGCGCTGAATCGACAGGGTCACCCGACCCGGTCAAATCAGGCGCGGAAGAGATTGCACGCACGGAAAACCTGAAGATCTGGTTCCCGATCCAGCGCGGATTTCTCAAGCGGACGGTCGGCTACGTGAAGGCTGTCAACGATGCCTCCATCGCTGTGCGTGCTGGTGAAACGATTGGTATTGTCGGGGAATCCGGATCAGGCAAGACCACGCTGGCTTTGGCCATTATGCGTCTGATCCAGTCCGAAGGTGGCATCACCTACCGTGGTCAGAACGTGCGGGATTGGTCGACCAAAGAACTGCGCCGCTTGCGCGGTGAGATGCAGATCGTGTTTCAGGATCCGTACGGCTCTCTGTCACCGCGAATGACATGTGAACAGATCATCGCCGAAGGGTTGGGAGTTCATGGAGCGCCGGATGGCAGATCAGACCGCGAACTGGTGACCGAGGTCATGACCGAGGTTGGCCTCGACCCGATGACAATGCACCGATATCCGCATGAGTTTTCCGGCGGACAACGCCAGCGCATCGCAATCGCGCGCGCCATGGTGTTGCGCCCCAAACTGGTTGTGTTGGATGAACCGACATCTGCGTTGGATATGACGGTGCAGGTGCAGATCGTGAATTTGTTGCGCGAGCTGCAGCGGAAATACGATTTGGCTTACCTCTTTATCAGCCACGACCTGAAGGTGGTGCGTGCCATGTCACACAAGGTCATCGTGATGCGTTCTGGTGATGTGGTCGAGTACGGTTCAGCCGATAACGTGTTCACGCAACCCCAGACTGAGTACACAAAAACACTGATGTCTGCGGCTTTCGATCTGGCGAGTTAACACCCAAGCGTCACGTGTGGCCACAACTCAGGTTCCTAAATGGCACTACTGTGCCCGGCAGACGAAAGCTCATAGGCATCGAAACTGCGCGCGATCATCCGGGCCAGTGGGCGCGCATCTGGTGGCACGTAAAGACCCGACTCGTCGACTGTGAGTAAGCCGTCAAAATCCGCATTTGCCCGGTGCAGCATCGCCATCACGTTACTTTTGGTCGTTGCATAATTCGAAACCAAGTCATCAACGCTCACACGGAAATCGCACATCAACATTTCGATCATGCGCGACCGCAGCTTGTCATCGTCGGTGAATGCATGGCCGCGCACCGTTGAAAACTCCCCTCCCCGGATCGCTTTGGTGTAGGCGCCGGTTGCCGGCGCATTCTGCGCAAAACCTTGCGGGAACTTAGAGATCGAGGACGCGCCAAGACCAACAAGCACCTCGGACGTGTCATCGGTATACCCTTGGAAGTTGCGGCGCAGTGTTCCATTGCGTGCAGCGACGGACAGGCCGTCTTCCTTGGTGGCAAAATGGTCGATCCCAATCTCTTGATAGCCGTCCCACACAAACAGTTTGCGCGCGGCTTCGAACAGACTGAGCCGCTCATCCGGACGCGGCAGCGCATCCGACGGGATCATTTGCTGGCGTTTTGCCATCCAGGGCACGTGCGCATAGCCATAGAGCGCGACGCGATCCGGCGACAGTGACAAAAGCTTTTGCACCGAATCCACGATACGGCTGCGGGTCTGATCGGGGAGGCCAAAGAGAATATCTGCATTCAAACTTTGAATGCCCCGATCGCGGATCATATCAATCGCGGCTTTGGTGGTTTCAAAGCTCTGTTCGCGCCCGATGGTTTTTTGAATGTCCGGATCAAAATCCTGCACGCCTATTGAGGCACGGTTCATCCCACTTTCAAAGAGCGCGTCGAGACGGGCGGCGTCGATCTCATTGGGGTCAATCTCGACCGAGAATTCATACCCTTCGGCAAAATCCGCCACATCCCGTACGCCCTCCATCAGGTCGCGCACATGATGGGGCTGCATCATGGTGGGCGTTCCACCCCCCCAATGCAGCCGCGACAAGCGCACACCGCGTGGCAGATATCGTTTGAGAAGCGCCAGTTCTTCTTTCAGCGTTTCGACATAAGCGGTGATCGGCTCACCCGTGGCGGTGCCTTGCGTGCGGCAGGCACAGAACCAGCACAAACGGCGACAAAACGGCACATGCATATACAGCGATATGTCCGAGTTTTCCGGCACTTCCGTGATCCAATGCGCGAAATCCTTAGGTTCTACGTCATTTTTGAAATGCGGCGAGGTCGGGTAGCTCGTGTAGCGAGGTACCTTCGCGTCGAATAGTCCCAACCGGGAAAGTTGTGTTCTTGTCACCATGTGCCTACGTTTACAGTATGTTGTTGGGGAGCAGCATTGACCCAGATCAAGAACCGGACGCATGTTGAATCAAACCAGCCTTACCGTTTCGCAAGATTGTAGTGATTGCCCGATCCGCCACCGCGCCGTGTGTGCACGGTGTGAATCGGACGAGTTGGACCGGCTTGAAGACATCAAATACTACCGACGTTTCGAAGCGGGCCAGACCGTGATCTGGTCAGGGGACCGCATGGATTTTGTGGGGTCTGTTGTTTCCGGTATCGCAACGCTAACCCAAACCATGGAAGACGGCCGCACGCAGATGGTTGGCCTTCTGTTGCCCAGTGATTTCGTAGGCCGCCCGGGCCGCAACGCTGCGGCTTATGATGTGGTTGCGACCACAGATATGGTCATGTGTTGCTTCCGTAAGGCGCCGTTCGAAGACCTGATGGAGCGTACACCGCATATCGCGCAGCGCTTGTTGCAGATGACGTTGGACGAACTGGATGCCGCGCGCGAATGGATGCTGGTTCTGGGTCGCAAAACTGCACGTGAAAAGATCGCGTCGCTGTTGTCGATCGTTGCCCGCCGCGATGCGTCTTTGAACATGAGCGGTCTCAGCGGTGCGGTGTCGTTTGACCTGCCACTGACTCGCGAGGCGATGGCCGATTACCTTGGTCTTACGCTGGAAACCGTGTCGCGTCAGGTGTCTGCCTTGCGCAAGGACGGCGTGATCCAACTGGAAGGCAAACGCCACATCACCGTGCCCGACATGAGCGTTCTGCTGGAAGAGGCTGGCGACGACACAGATGGCGGGATGCTGATCTAACGCTACTGGTTCATCGCCACAACGTATCCGACACCGGCGGCCACGATAAGGCCCAGCACTACTGCAAAGGCGATCTTCCAACCTGACCAAGGGCGTTCCCCCTGGACAGCACCAGTGCGCCCATTGACGACAAAGCGATAGCTTTTGCCACGGTATTTGTAAGCCGCCAGCCAGACCGGCAAAAGGATGTGCTTGAAGGTTACGTCAGACACATGCGTGTCCACATTGTGAACCCGTTGGCGGTCACCACCGATGTCAAACTTCACATCTCGGTGGATGACGCGATCCATATATGCGCGCGCTTCGACAAATCCTTCTTTGAGGTCAACCGCATAGGCTTCGGCTCGAAAACCGGCAAGGAATTCAGGATGATACGGCTCCATCGCGGACAAATCCCATGGCCCCAGACGATCTGTGTAGCGCTTTGGCAAAGACCGTGACGCCAGGACCAGAACATCGTCAAAGAACCGCGCCACACGACCTGACGCGGGGCGCCACCGCACCTTGGCAACGCGTACCGTTTGGGTCTTGCCGTTCCGCGTGACCCGGCGATTTACGTAATAGACCGTCCCACGCTCGCCGCGATAAGATGACTTTGTATCCGCATCAAACGTCCAGTATGGCACATAGATGCCGGTCATCTTGCGGCCTTTGCGGGCATATTCCTGCAATCCGTTGGGGGCAAACCACAAGCCGCCCAGCCAGTCTTTCATGGCGCTACGGGCGTTGTCTTCGTCCAGTGCAAAGGGCAAAAGACCTTTGGGTTTAATATGCCGGTTGCGCCCAGTATCGGCCACCACGGGTGTCGCGCAAAACGGGCATTCCGCAGCGTGAACGCCGGGATCAAACTCAACTTGTGCTGCGCAATTCGGACAATGAGAAACCCGCGTTTCTTCCATTTCCTGTTCGGGAAGACGGTTGGCAATGGCTGCGTCAAAATCGATTTCGCGAATGCCCGTTTGCCCCCACGGGCCGACACCTTCGATCGTGTTGGTGTTGCCGCAATGGTCACACAAAAGCTGGCCGCTTGGCGGATCAAACCGGAAGTCCGCACCGCAATTGTCACAGGGAAACCGGTGTTCCTCTACCGGTGCCGTCAGCGTGTCCTCAGACAAAGGCCCTGTCCTCTGCTTCTTTTCTTCTCAAATATGCAAACGACCCGACGACCCGGTCACGCGCCCGGCGGGGGTGGCGGCAAAACGGTGAAGAGTTGAGCCAGTTCGACCACGTCTTCGGCTTTCATCCAACCGTCTTGTCCGGGAGTCCAGACATAGCTTTCGCGTGTGAGATCACCGTCTGTCGCCATACGTCCCAGAGCGGCCTTTGAGAAAGGACCTTTGGTTTCGCCGTTTTCTGCCACGTGCCAGACGTGTTCCACCGGGGGTGGTGGCGGGGCCATCTGCCGCGAAACCGGTGCAGCGCCTTGTAACTGAGGTTGCGCACCCCACGGGCCGCCTTGTGCTGCGGCGTGACCGATCTGCATGCCCAGACCGGCGCCCAAACCGGCCTGAATGGCCGCAGCCCCCCCGCCGTCTTTTCCCAGGGCTTCAGCTGCCTGGAACTGCATGTATTCGTTCAGATTTCCGATCACGCCCATGGAGGACCGCTTGTCCAGAACCGCTTCGACCGCAGGTGGGAGCGAGATGTTTTCGATGTAGAGCTCTGGCAATTCCAGCCCGTATTCCGCCAGTTTGGGCGCAATCTCTTTCGCGAGAAGTTGGCCCAATTCGCGCGTGTTGGCTGCCATGTCGAGCACCGGAATGCCCGCCCGGGCGATTGTTCGCGAAAACTCCTGAACGATGATGTTGCGGATCTGGTAGCTGATCTCATCCATCGTGAATTCACCGTCGGTGCCAACGATTTCGACAAGGAATTTCGCTGGATCAACAACGCGTACCGAATACGTCCCAAAGGACCGCAAGCGCACCGGTCCGAACTCGGGATCGCGACAGATAATCGGATTTTTCGTGCCCCATTTCAGGTCCTGAAAGCGGGTTGTGTTGACGTAATACACTTCGGATTTGAAGGGTGACCGGAACCCGTGATCCCAATGCTGTAGCGTCGTCATGATCGGCATGTTGTTGGTCTCAAGCATGTAAAGACCGGGCGTGAACACAT
>ERZ1740067.1384-NODE-1384-length-16726-cov-17.841161_pt1 | contig 16726 bp, 11 predicted proteins | sample MGYA00581736_ERZ1740067 | MGnify/ENA primary metagenome ERZ1740067 (study PRJEB43018, sample SAMN04849236) | marine metagenome | isolation source: floating plastic debris | place: Pacific Ocean | collected 2008-08-27 | study: EMG produced TPA metagenomics... | reverse complement strand
GCACATCAGCTGAATCCCTCATACGCAAATGGTTTTGCGGCTTAAGTTGATACCCGTAAAACTGTTCTTCTGATGTGCGCTGAACTAGATTATAAAAGGTGTCATCGAACTGAGATAGCTCAACGCCTTAGCAATAACCTAGACAAAGAGATTCACCACGTTGCATAGCTGACATTTATCGTATTTGTGTATTTTCTATCATCCACTTAAAATGTAAAAAGTGGATTTGGCAATCGCCTTAAGCTAGTCAAACCTCATCTCCCAAATAGCTTTACATAAAAGCATTAGCTGATTCTGGGTTTAGGCTCTTCAATGCCCTAACAATTTCAATCACTGTCTCAACTGTCGGGTCGCGCTTCTCATTTACCCAATGGTAAACATTATTGCGCTCCACATTCATCGCAACCGACAGGCTATATTGATTAATTTTGTACGTCTCAAGTACCTGCTTGAGCGCCTTTCCCATGGGCTCATCCTGTATCGTGCCAGCCCAATGGTTGACAATCATCCCAATGGTCGTCTAACTTAATTTCAGACGTCCAAATGGACGACATATGCCATGCACACAAGCTTTCTTGCTACACCAGCTCTAACTGCTGAGATCCCAACTTTCGAACCCTCACTTCAGCTTTGTTCAGTCCCTAAACCCGACCGTGAACCCGTCAAAATCCTCATCATCGGTTCCCAGGCTGCCATCAACACCATCATCCACAGCCTCCACCATCACCACTTCGCCGAACTATTTGAGTGGACCCAATTTCTACCCACCGATCGCCCCATCCAACCCCAACCCGGCGAATCTATGCGGGCTCTAATCAAATATCTACCCTGTATATAAAATGAGTCCAGAGCTTTGCCCTGACATTCTATTTGACCGCTATACACTTTCAAAACAAAGCAAAGGTCTTATCCATACTGGAGTATGGATAAGACCTTCGAGTTTATTTCAACGATATTCTAGAGAGAGTGAGCCTTGAAGATTCTAGACATCAGCGTCGGAAGTATCACTACAACCTTCTTTTTAAGAGACGTCCTATGAAGAAGGAAAGACGATAGTACTGAAAAGAGACTTTCATAATACTCGTTGTTGAAATCGGCAAGAGCCGCGTTAGATGTTGAGAGATTAGAAACGCTTAATCCCCAAACGCCCTAGACCAATCATCCCTAGCCCGACTGCGATCAGGTTTCCCATGCTGGCTACACCGGCTTTGGTGATGCCCTGACGAGCATCTGCCTTGAGCGCTGATACCTGGTTAGATAGCTGCTGAGAGGCCTGCTGTAGCTGTTCAGGTGTGACGGGTGCAGGTAAATTTAATTCATCACCTCGACCGTCTTTAATTTGAGATTGGACCTGTTGTTCTCGGTTACTGATATTTTGCAGGGTCTCTTTTTGTAAAATTAGGCTATCACGAATGACTAAGACACAGGAGAGCATAAAGGCTACACCTAAAACCAGACAAATAAATCCTAGTGGTCTTTTTAACCGGTTTTGATCAAAGAAGGCATACATTAGCAGGGCAACTGAAAACAGCAAAACGATGCTGCGATCGCCTATTTGTTGAAGTAAATTGACACGCCACTCTAGGGCAAATGGGTTGGGCGGTGTAGTTAACACCAACGTATCAACCAGAAAACCCAGTAGGCAAGTGAGGCCAACAATCAAGCAAATATTTTTGCCTGCGGAAGGTTGTATACCCTGATCTTTAGACGATCGACCAACTTTAGCAGGGAACGGTCTAGGAAGGCTTGTCATAACAAAGGAGAGATAGATGGCAATTATGCAGGAACGTCGTTTAACTGGCCGTTTAACTGTTTAACATGTCAACAAATCATACATTTTGTTATTTGAATAATCCGGCTGAGGCTGTAGAAAGATATCGTCGATATTCCGACAGGACGTCTACTAGTAAGCGCCTTGTTTACCCAGCACAACAACGATGGTCTTAATCAGTAGAAGAAGGTCATAGCCTATTGACCACTTTCGCTGGTAGTTCAGATCCATCCGTACAATTTCATCAAAATTTTCTACATTAGAACGTCCGTATACCTGCCACTCTCCAGTGATACCGGGTTTTACATTTAGACGTTGAAAATGCTGGTTAGAGTAGTGAGCTACTTCATCAGATGTGGGTGGGCGAGTGCCAACCAGGCTCATTTCTCCTTTTAATACATTTAAAAATTGGGGAAGTTCATCTAAGCTCGTTTTTCTTAGAAACTGTCCTACGCGGGTAATTCTAGGATCGTTTCGGTTTTTGAAGATGTGTCCGTCCGCTTCATTTTTTACCAGGTGCTTTAGCTTTTCAGCATTGGTCACCATGGAACGAAACTTTAGAATGCTGAACTGTCTTCCCTGTAATCCACAACGCTTTTGGATATAAAAGATCGGGCCAGGGGAATCTAGCCTAATGGCCAGTACGATGGGAAAAAATAAAATAGTGGTAATCGATAGCCCCAACAAGGCACCCAGTATGTCTATACATCGCTTACGCATACTGTGCGCAGAACGGTGTATTTTAGGTGAAATCGCCTGTGGGGTAGGATAGTATGTCGAGAGTCGCATAACGCAAAAGTTATTTGAGAGCAAGGTAGAGAGGTAGCTGTACCCTTGCAAAATTCAACTGACTTCTGTCTCAATCAAACGTTTTAAGCAATAACAGGAGCCTGTAATACAGCTAAGAAGCGAATAACTTGTTGCGTGCTATATCTCGTATTCACTTCATTACTGCTCGTTAAAGCTTCATAATCTGGAAAGAAACAGTCGGTTTTACATAAGCTTTATCAACTTTATTAGCCGCTCACATTCGGTATAACGTTTTTATACTGAGCGTCCAGGGGACGTCTTAGGAGCAACAGTTTTTCTAGCTTTCTTTCCGGAGAACCCTTCAGGTAAAACGTTAGAACCTATGCTCAAGACAGAAATAACAGGGTAAGCATTTGATTTTTGCCTGACTGATTAGGAGGATGAACCGGGCGTTATGCCATATGGCAGAATCTTTCGGGGATACCACTGTTCGCTTTGTAGACTACTGGGAAGCGTTGCATTGATTATTTCCGGTAAATACCCGGACACTTTCTAGAATCTCTGTAGACGTGTATAAGCCAAGTCACGTTGTTTCTGTCTTCGTTGGTATGACTTTCTCTTCTGATACTGATAATTCTCTTAAATCTTGGCAGTGGCTATTGGCCAACTGCATGGATAATCAGCCGCTCTACCAGCGTCAAGACGATGATTTAGACTCTGAACGTACCCCCTCTGATGAGGATTACTGGGCGGATGGCCTGTCGGTGCCGTCCCCACAGTCCGCCGTATGGCAGTACCACACCGCGTTGGCCATTGGTGCAACGGTGGTGTGCTCAGCTGGTGCTCTGATGCAGCATACCGAGACCGGGCTTTGGCAGCCCGCCGAGACGACGGCTCCGGACACTGTTAATACGACTAGGGCAAAACGGGCAGCGGCTGAGGTTGAGGTGGCCACACCTCCGGTTGTGATGAGCCCACAGACGCAGGCGACTGGCGTATTTAGCTCGGCAACTGAGGGGCGTGACAGCACCTGTAAGGATAGTACTTGTAAAGGTCTGGAATTTATTGACCAGCAGCTACCTGGGATCCAGGAGCAGGTACGGCAGCTGAGGTCAGAAATGCAGATGTTTCAGGCTAAGCATACGACCCAAAATTTGCAGACCCATCGTACGATTTTGGCTTATCGCAGCAGCAGTTTGGCCAGTCGACAGGCTGAGTTGACGGTGCGATCGCAACAGCTCAGTCAGCAACTTGCCAACACCACCTCCATCTTGGCCCTACAGCCCGAAGAGGTTGACCAGGTCAGCAACTTGCTGCTGACAGATGCCAGCTATCAAAATCAGCTGCAAGAGCTGCATGCTCTAGAAAATGCAATTGCCGCTGAATTTAGCAATCCTGACATGGACAACACCCAGATTGGGGAGCTGTACGCAGCCTACTATCAAATTGAAAGCCAGCTTCGACAAACGGCTCAAGCCGTACTTGCAGACTATATGTATGTCGCTAGTCTCGAGTCTCCCGATCCGCTATGGCAAGAAGCCAGCTACCATGAGCCCCTACAGGAGCTGATGGACTTGGCCCATCAGCGTCAGATGCTAACCATAGAGCAAAGTACGCTAGACCAAATTGCCATCACACTGACTGAACGACGGACAGAGCTAGCTAGTCTCTTAAGACAGTATGCTGTGATGCAACGCGAGTTAGATGGACACAACCAAGTGTTACAACAGTACGTTGCCAAGCGTCAGGCATTGAATAGCGAGTTAACCTAAGACGAGTCTTTAGGTGGCTGGTTCAAGGGTCCCTTAACACCGAAAATTACAACAACACACAAAAGAACGACGCCTCTACAACGTGAAGCGTCGTTCTTTTGTATTTAGGAAGCCCGTATCATTTTCAATAACATCGCTCTTGTTCGTTCTTCTATCATTTAAACAGAAAAATGTTGCTAGACGTAAACCTGAGTTTAGTAACGAAAATAGGAGTTTACGCCAGCCTGCTAGCAACATGCTGATAGAATTCTGTAAAGACCTTTGTTAGGAAGAAATAAGCACCAGAACAAGAAACCAAAAGCAGATTGTTTTATAGAGTAAAGATCCCTTGAATAACCCACATCAGTACTTCCAGACACTCAAAACACTCTGCTATACCGGTCTAAGACATCAAAAAATATACCGTTGTTGGTTTAAGGAGATACACCAACCTGTACACGGCGTTTCTAGCAGAGCATCTTATTTTCTAAATCTGTAGCAGCTGATGTTCAACTCTGTTGAACAGTACACTAAGTTCTTATTACCAAACAGTGTTTTGTTTTTTATTTTTCTGAAACTTAGGCAAGAATTTGAATAAGGACACAGGCGCTAGTCTTTGGTCGGTCCAGTTCCTTACTTACGTTTTAAGAAATTGCACGCTTTCAATGTGTAGCTCTTGTTAGGGTCTATTTTTCAAGCCATCTGCCATTCACAAGTCTTATCTTTTTCATGGTTTTGTTGTTCTTTTTTGCTTGAGATTATGTTCAAAAAAATTTCCTGTGTTGTTTTAGGGGCGGTGGCGACGTCCTTAATCTCGGCGGTTGAGCCAGCCCAAGCCTTTAGCTTCCACTCCAGTGGTTATAGCAGTTCACCTACGTCAGGTTCCGTAAGTTCTTTTGGCAGTCAGTCCGCTGGCTTTGGCCAATCCTCTTTTGGGGGCAGTTCTTCACCCTTGCTCTCTCAGTCGAACACGGGCTCAACAAGCGTTGGCCAGACTGTTGGCGTGGTTGATATGGCGATCATTGTATTAGCGCTATGGGCCATGTTTGAGGGATTGGATACTACCAGTGATGGTGGTAACAAGATAGCTGACGGGTTTGTACCCACTCCTGGCATTCCTGGTGGCGGCGAAAACGGCGGTGGCGGCGGCATCCCTGGCGGCGGCGGCGATCAGCCCCCGGCTGCTGTGCCCACACCGGCTCTCTTGCCAGGTCTCTTTGGAATGGGCCTTGCAGCTGTCCGTAAACGTAACAACAACCTAGCACAGGCTGACCAAGCCTGATTAGACTCGCCTAGTGCAATGTCTTAATGTAGGTAGTGCTGAGGCCGACCACCCGAGTATAGCGTTGGTCACATTGGTTAGGGCATTCTATAGTCCCTAAAAGCATTAAGCGACAACGCCAATGCGACGCGCAAACGTCCTAATGCATCAGGACGTTTGCTATACCTGGCCTAAGAGTTCAAATTAAACGCTTGTGTTAGAAGCTTTGCGAGGCTTCATGAATTATGTCTCTATGGAAAAACGAGATCCGTCTTTTGCCGGAATCTCGTTTTTTATTGACAATCAGTTATGTAGAGATGTGATTAAACAGACAAGATTAAGCCTAGATCAGTCGCTGACGAATCTTGGATGAGGCGGTATCGATGAGACCGACAGCCAAGATCAAAATAATCAGAATGGCAGAGACTTTGCCATATTTAAAGGCACGAAAACTTTGGTAGAGGGAAACACCGATACCACCCGCACCCACAATGCCCAGTACAGAAGCAGCTCGAACGTTGGCTTCAAACCGATAGAGGGTAAAGGATGTCCATAGGGGAATAACCTGGGGAATGACACCAAAGATAATCTCTTGAAGTTTGGATGCGCCCGTGGACCGAATGCCTTCCACCGGACCTGGATCAATGGCCTCAATTGCTTCAGAGAATAACTTGCCCAGGGTGCCTGCGGTGTGGACAAATAGGGCCAACACCCCGGCAAAGGGTCCTAACCCTACGGCGACCACAAAAATCAGAGCAAAGACCACCTCGTTAATGGCCCGCATGGCGTCTAGAAAGCGGCGGGTGATAAAGACTATCCAGACTGGGGCCAGGTTCTCAGCCGCTAATATGGCTAGGGGAACAGCGACAATGGCGGCAACGAGGGTTCCCCAGATACCCATGCCAATGGTTTCTAGAATGTCAGACAGGTAAAACTTCCAGTCGGTAAAGTCGGGGGGAAAGTAGCGACTGATGTATTCAGCCATGTTGCCACCGCCCTGGACCAGTTCTACAAAGCTGAGGTCGCTCTTTTGGCCGGCATAGATTAGAACTGCGATCGCAACCAGCAACCATACAATCCGCATCGGCGTGACCAGCTTTTTTTCCTGGGCCAGTACCTGCATGACCTCGGCTGAAACGGCACCGTTGCCATAGGTTTGGGAAGTAACAACCGACTTAGCCATAGCATTGAAATAAATGAACAGTAACAGTAGAAAACACGAGCAGCCTTCGGGCTGCCCGTGTCGCACAAATTAAGTAATGGAGACTTACTTCAGCGCGTCAAGCTTCTTATTCAGCTCATCTAGCTTAGTCTGCTTGTCACCATCGCTAAGGTTCTCGTTATTTTGAACTTCCAGCAAGTCCTTCGCAATTTGCAGCTCGCGGATGGTGTTCCAGTCCTCATCCTTAGCCGAGTCCAGACCCGACCACTGCAGACCCTCTAAAACCGCTTTGTTGTCATAACCAATAAAGAAGTCCTTCATGGAATCCTTTAGACAATCGGGCAAGTCCTTACGATAGGCAAGCGGATCGCTAGGGATAACGGGAGAGGTCCAGATGATCTGAATTTTCTCAAGGGCATCGGGAGCAGTCTCTTCTAACCGAGCCAGGTTTTCGTTATTGTTAGTGGCAACATCTACCTGATTCTCAGATACAGCCAGGGCAGTGGCTTCATGGCTACCAGCAAAGACAAGCTCACTAAAGATTTTGTCAGCATTAGCCCCCTGCTGCGCAAAGACATAGTAAGTGGGAACCAAGAAACCAGAGGTAGAGTTGGGGTCGTTGAACGCAAATGTCAGGTCAGCCGCATTCTCAACCACGTACTTGTCACCGTCCCCCGCCTCCAGGTCAATTTCACCAACAATGGGGTTCTCTTTATTAGTAATTAGGTGAGAGTAGTAACCCTTAGACCCATCGAGGGACACAGTCTGAACAAAAGCTTCAGCCTCAGAACGCTCAGCTGCTTCAATGTAGGATTTACCACCGTACCAAGCCACCTGTACTTTACCCGCACCCATGCCTTCGATGACACCGGCATAGTCAGTGGCGTAGAAACCCTTTACAGGACGACCGATAGCTTCAGACATATCAGCCAGCAGCGGCTCCCATTGGGGCTTAAGGTTGTCAGCAGACTCAGTGGAGATAATACCAAACTCAATCTCTTTAATATCAGCCGCACAGGTGCCACCTTCAGTGACAGAAGTAGCCGCATCTTCAACAGCATCAGTCGCTGTATCAACAACATCACCAGCACTGCTACAAGCAGCTAAGGAGCTGACCATCAGGGTAGAAGCCGCTAGCAACGATGCGCATCGGCGCAAGGAGATAATAGACATAAGTTGTTCCTTTGATCCTTATCCGTATATGTGTAACCAGGCGTATGTGCGGGGGAGAACCCCAGGTAATAAGAGACGTTTAGCTTGCAAATACCTCGCTATGTCCGCTCATTACCAGCTCTTCAGCAGCTGAGCCATAGATGCTGTTGAGGCGAGTCGCATCTAGATCAGCCGTAAACCCATCAAAGCAAACGTTACCCTGGCGCAAGGCCACGGAACGTTTGAAATAGCGTTGCACCACCTGCACCTGATGCAGCGACGTAACCACCGTAATCCCCTGCTCTTCATTCAGAACGGTCAACAGCTCCATCACCTTACGAGCAGAGTCTGGGTCTAGTGAGGCAATGGGTTCATCGGCCAGAATAATCTTGGCCCCCTGCATCAGACAGCGAGCAATGGCAACCCGTTGTTGCTGACCGCCAGAAAGGGCCGACGCTCGCTTGTGGGCCTGCTCTAAAATACCAACGCGTTCTAGGGCCGAAAGCGCCTGAATCTTCTCTGCTTTAGTAAAGTTACGCACCAGGGAACGCCACATGGATACCTGGGACAGATTACCCACCAAAACGTTCTCGAGGGCCGTTAGCCGGTTGACCAAATTGAACTGCTGAAAGATAAACCCCACCTGGCTGCGGAGCTGACGTGCTTTAGAGTGAAGCTCACCCTCTAGCTGCAGCACATTACCAAATATTTCTACCTGCCCCGAGTCAGCCTGCTGTAGACCGTTGAGATTGCGCAGCAGCGTGGATTTACCAGAGCCCGATGCCCCCACCAGGGCCACCATCTCACCCGCCGCTACCTGCATACTGACGGTCTGCAAGGCGGGTAGCCCTTTAAACGATTTCGACAAATTCATCACCCTAATAGCAGGCTGAATCGATGCCATCTCTAAATTACTCGGGGCAGCTGATTGCATGACTTCTCCAGGGGATAAGCGGAGTCAACAGGATAGACATACATCTGCGTCAGATGTCGACTCTTAGTTGCTCCAAAAGAACACAGATGTATAGACATCTGTAACTTGAAGTATGTAGTGATATTCTCGATGGTAGTGGCTTAAGAGATAAACCAAAATAGGTTAATTTTAAAATAAGCTCAGGTTAAGAACTAGGGTGTTTAGTGTCTATTAATAACTATCCGTGTTTTTGACTGAGCAAAATTTTAGTGCAATACAGCGTCTTAACCGGAGAAAATAGGCGGCCCCCGGCCCATCGTCCCTACACTGTCTGCTCCATCACCAGTTCCATGCGATCGCCCCGAAAACGGGTGACGCCATATTCAATCACGGTACCGGTTTGATCGACATTGATGGATTCTGACAACAAAATAGGACTGTTGGCGGGCATCTTGAGCAGACGGGCATCACGAGGGCGGGCCACCCGGGCCGAAATGCGGGTAGACCGGCGGAGGTGATCGCAGTCGTACTCCTTGATCAGCATTTGGGAAATGGAGCGATAGGTTTCACAGTGGGCCATTAGCCCTGGAAACCGCTGCCCAGGAAAATGGCTGCTGCTGATATTAATGGGAAGATCGTCAATTAGATAAAGCCGCTCAAATAGGATAACTGCGCTGCCCAGGTCAATCTCTAGACGTTTGGCTAGCTTTGGGTCTGCATTAATGTTGACAACTCTAAGGACCTGCCAGGTGGGGCTCAAGGACTGGGCTTTGAGGGCTTCATTAAAGCGCACACGCTTGCCAATGGGCAGGGCAATGGGGGCAACAACAAAGGTGCCCCTGCCTCGCTCTACATCCACAATGCCTTCCTGGCGGAGCACATCCACCGCCCGCCTGAGGGTGTGGCGATGCACCCCAAAACGTTTGCTCAGTTCTAATTCCGTTGGTAGCTGATCGCCCACATTAAAAACGGCTTCTTCAATATTCCGCCGCAGCTCATCGGCAATCTGGAGATAGAGGGGTAAGGCGTCTTGGCGCATTGTTTCTCTTGTTGTTAGCCACAGTTTAACCCGCTTTTAACCTATCAGATGGGCCACCGTAGGGCCCACTATATTAGTGTGATTAGGAAGTCCTGTCTTGATCACCATCTCAGATTACCCCCTGGGGAGCGTATGTCAAACCCCACAACAGTCTGCGGAATATTGTAGTCTGCGAAACATTGTAGTCTACGAGACATTATTTTGTTGTTTAGCCTGCCATGGGAATGCCAGGTAGGCTCGTTATACATTCAGCAGCTTGCTTCCTAAAGCTTTCTAAATAGGTCTACTAGCAATCGCTAATGTTGTGACCTATGTGCACAAAGCGCCGTTGCTGATTTAGAGGATGAGCCGATCGATGAGATATGCCATAGGACAGTATCTCGCAGATAAAATCATGCCGAGGATCAGCAACGCCCACAAAGCTATATGTCATTATCTTGAACTGCATCAGTACAAATGATACGGTTTAAAGCCTATTTTCGAACTTGATTGTTCTAAATTTCGACCGCCTCAAATTTAGAAGGAAAACCATGAAGTTGATTCGAGTTTTACTCGCTACAGTCAGTATCCTTTTTCTACTTCAGGCTGAAACACCTCTAAGAGTGATGGCTCTGAGGGTAACTAAAAATTGCCCCGGTTGTCGGTTGAAGGGGGTGGCCATCCGGAATGCGAATTTGGCAGGCGCGGACTTGAGTAATGCCGATCTTAGGTGGGCTCGTTTAGAGTCGGTTAATCTTAATGGTGCCAACCTACAAGGGGCAAATTTACGTCACGCCCGTCTTTATAACGTAACCACAAAAGATACAAATTTCTGTGGGGCTACCCTGATGGATGCAGTCAAAGGTTACTGCGATTAATAACTATAGCGGCAGGGATAAAAGAGTCAAGCACCTCGGTTCAATTTGTGGAAATAACAGGCTATGGAAGATAACTGGCACTGTCCTGCTAAGGCTTGAAATACTCAAGCTTTCTGCATATTTTTTACTCTTTCAAGCGAGGGGCAAGTGAACGATAATCTTCGAGATCCTCACCAATATCACCAACAAACGAGAAAGAACGGATAAGATTAAAGATTTCGTGAGTTAGCTGCTCAAGGGTGAGTTCAACTGGAAGCATCGCAGTTTTAAGCGCATCATATTTGAGTTTTTCTAATTCTCTTCGAAGATATATTTTATTTCGAGGTAGCTCATAGGATAGAAAAACATCTCGGAGATTAGACTCAAGATGAATGGGTGTATCAATAGTGCAAGAACGAGTCTCTTCTCCTTCTTGTTTAGCTGTTTTGTCAGTATGGGGCTGCTTTCGCCGCTCATCAAAGCAAGTTTCAATGACGTCAAAAATACCACGCATCAAGTCAGGATAACGGCCTGAAAATGCAAGGAAGGCCAGAATTGCTTGTTGGACAGATGGGCTAGGACGAGCGCCACGGGTACGGCATACCAGCTTAAACAGTTTGTAAACGTTGGTTAACCGCTTGAGGGTACGGGGTGAGAGGCTAACATTTCGACAGCAGGTTAGCAACATATCAAATTCTTGGCGGGTGAATTCACTGAATTTAGTTCCACCCGTAGCATTGTCTTGAATCGAGACTTGTGACCTTAGGTAGGGGTCTAAGGCACTTTCCATAATTGGGCGCACACGATAGGGAATCTGGATAATTTTTTCAAGATAGTCAGATCCAGAAGGACTGCCATGGCGAGACAGAACACCATCGTAGTATTTTTCCAGTGCGCGGGTAATATAGCGTTCATCAATAGCCAGAACAGCAATAAACAATGACGTCTTAACTAAAAGTTGAACAGCTTCTAGAACTTCTACAACGCGATCGGGTGGACAGCGATCGAGGTCGTCAATGTAAACGACGACCCGAGCAGGACCTCGAGGGAAACCTTCTTTCAACTGTTTAAGTTTTGCTTCCCTCTGCTGATAATCGGCCTGGCGAGGGGGTAACAGTCGAGCGCTTAATGCTGCTAGATCTTGTTTCACCTGTTGCATCAATCCCAGTCGTTTCTCATAACTACCAGCCTGCAATCTACTGTTTACAAAATCTGCTAGTGACGCGTATACATTTTCAGGTAGGCCGGCTTCCTGAGTTTTAAGCTGATTTTCCAAGTGACTGATGGTTCTGTCCAGCTGCTGTAGTTCTTCAGCCTCTTTCAAACTAGATTCAATATTTCGCTCAACCATCTCCGCTAAATTTTGGGTGCGTCGTTCAACGCCTTGCTGATATTCACTCAGGGCTAGCTGAGTTTCTTCAAACCATTTTTGTCCTGTTTTTAGCAGGCTTTGAAAGGTTAACAGCGCAGGCGTTAGGGTTGCTAGAATAGCTGCCAATTGGGTTAATGATTGATCTGTTTGACTAAGCCAACGTTTAACCAGTTTAAACGCGGCATTTTCTAAATTAGAATTTAGGGAAATGTATACTAATAGACCGATCGGGCCAATAAAGAGAATAAAAAAGACAAACAGTAAAATCGTATTTTTCTTGATCCATTGACCGGCGGTATTTAGGGTAATCCAACCATACTGCTGATCAATTACATCAGCTGCAACATTATGAATATCCAATTTAGTTGCTTCAATTTTCTCCAGTGTCTCGCTTGCCTTTTTCTTTAGGGCTTCTAGGTCCTTTTGTGATGAATCATCTTGTATTTCTTCACTCTCTTCAGTAGAGTTTTCAGACTGCTGCTGCAAATCTGATTTAGTTTCAAGCTGGCCAATTTGTTCACGAATATCTTCATAGTCACTAACAGTTTCGTTTAGAATCTGCCACAGTCCTTGTTTAGAATTCTTTGTTCCATCCGTAGGCGATTCTTGATAAATATTTTCCAGTTCTTGAGAAACCCTGGCATTAATTTGTTTTAAGAGGGGGCTTCCAATTCGCTGTCTTAAAATAATGGAAGATGTACCTAGGACAGCATCAACACGTTGAAAGTTCTTATTTTCCTGTAGAGAAATAATTGGCTGAAACCGAGTATGGATATTTTTTCGAATCTCTTCTCTCTTTTTCTTTCGTTTTTCTCGTTCATGCTCAATCTGTGTTTTAAGCTCCTGATATCGCTTTAGGGCTTCATCTTGGGAATCGCGAAACTGCCGCCACAGAAATCCAGTAGCGTCAGGAGCAGTTAGCATGTTGTTGAATTCTTCTAAAAGCTTAGGAGTGCCCGCTAAGACCTGTTTAAGGAACCATTGACGATCGCTTTCATTTGCTTTGTAAAGAACAGACCATATTTTCTCTTCAATGGCTTGACGCTGGGTAACCGAGATCTTTGAATTAGCTTCGGCTTTTGTTAAAACCGACGAAATTTGCCTTTCTAGAGTAATTTGCCGATCAAGCTCAAAAAAGATGGTCTGCATCAAGCTGGCCCAAAGGTCAGACTTAGAGAAGGTCCAGGCATCAAATTTGATTTGGTAGACATGACCTACATAGGGAGAAAGCTTCTCATGACTGGGGTTGGGGTGCCAGGCCTCTGTTTCCAGGTTTACTTTTTGACTGCGGATTTCGGTCATGCGCGACTGCATTAAATGCATGATGTAGGATTTACCGCCACCCCAGCCACCCAAAATCCCCACAGCCATCGGTGGTTCCAAATCTCGAATCAGCAACTGATTGGAAAGGGCATCAATTTCATTTTTAAGACCTAGAAAATCCTCGTCTTGGGCCGTATCATTCCGAAGAGAACCTCCCTGTAGTGCATCACGATAGCTTCTAGCGACCAAAAACAGTGCCCGCTGATAGAGGTTGGAAGAAATAAATTGCTCTGTGGCGCGCTCCCGCTGTAGCTCTCGATTAATTCGCATGGGAAGATGCGGTGCCAGCGCATAGAGAATATCCTGGCGTTTGATTTTTTTTGTGTAAGCAACTTCGATGTCAGTGCCACTGTTTCTTTGCTCGCCACTATTAGTCAAAGAAGCATCCATAACCTCTTCGGCCAGCTTAACGATTTCAGGCAATATCTCCGGGGTATCAATGGCAAGGGTGCTGAGTTGTTCAATTTTTTGAACCGGCTCCTTTAGAGCCTTAGCTTCTTCATAGGCTGGCTCGAAGAATTCTGGTTCGGGAAATCTGCGGGCCAGGGCAATCCGAGCTGTGCCCCTGTGGTAGTCATCACGAATGTCGCCAATAATGTTAGCGGCTACACGTCGATGCTGGGATTGCAAGACGGGAATGAGGCGTTGTAAATATTTAGCTTGGAGGTGTGAGTTGGTTAGCCCTCGAATGGAGCGTAAAGCTTCAGCTTGCTTTTCTATGCCGTCCGGGGTTCGGGCAATTTCAATCCAGGCTTCGGCTTTACGACAGCGGCCCCGAATAGCAGACAGATTGGCACGACAGAAGCTGTCTAAAGTTCCTAGGAACATGCCATCGGCTGATGCAAGAAAAGACAGGTCATTATCATTAGCAGCCACTAGACTAAATCTGATTTTAATATTTAGCAGATTGCGATAGTCATCACCTGTATAGGTTGAGAGGCAATCTTGCACAAAGTCAGAGAAATAGGGAGCAAACGCAATAAGAACATCTGCCCGATATCCTGGATCTGTGAGTTCTCTCACGGTGTCAAAAATTTCATGCAGATCCTGCTGGGATAGTTTAGCTTTTTGAGCGACATTTTTATGCAAGGGCTCTGGTGCTAGGGATGGAGCTAATCGAACCAGAATGTCAGAGACCGCCCGCTCATAGGAGAAATCGCTTTGCTCAGATGCTTTGAGATCTTTAGTCAGCGCATAGATTGCTAATACAGGCTGCTTCACCAGCAATATATATTTCCTATTCCCCCAAACAGCTGACAGTGCAGAGGATAGTGATTGCAAAATTCTCGTTTTGAGGTGAGGGTGAGGAAGATTTTGAATAAGTAATAGAATTGCGCTAAATCGCACAGGCTCTTGAAACACATAGCTTTCTGAAAAGGCAATCAGATTTACTATTGCTGTTGTTTGAGGATACGGTGCTTTGACGTTATCTATAACAAGAGACCATGCATCGGTGAGCTGATACCCAGGCAGGTATGGAAGTAAGTTACAGAGCGTTTCGACTCGGTGTTGGTCATCATCAAATTCCTCCTTGATAATTTTTAGGACTTCGGGAATTCGACCGGATGATAGATGAGGTATGAGCGCACTCAAAAATTTTGTCTTATCAGAATCATTAGGGATATGATGAACAATATTAAGGGCTAAGGTATGTTTCTTTTTTGGGAATTTTAGAACAAAATCTTCTATCAGACGTGTTGCTGGGGAAACTAGGAAAGAAGCTGCCTGAGGTAGCTGCAATATACTTTCTAACGCAATATTCAACGCAGCCCCATCAACTTCTTGGGCAAGAGATTCTATGGTAGGGTTGCGCGCTTTGTCGTAATCAAGGGTTTGCTCAAGCACGATTGTTTTTGCAATCTTGAATGCCTTTTGGAACAAATGAGTCTGATCTTCAGGTAAGTAAGGAATAATGGCGAGCAGTGCTTTTTGACGATCGTCTGAATCGTCCATAGCCTGCACCATGGTTAACATGGATTCAAATGGGCGAATGTCGTCTGTGCTGGATAATTGAGGCGCAAGCAATGCTAGCGCTCCAGTCTGATATTCTGCCCTAGAAATTTTCTCTAGTTGATCTAGCGTCTGATCTATAGTAGATAATTGAGGCGCAATTATGGCCAATGCTCTTTCCCGTTCCGATTCATCTTCAATTTTTCTGGCAATAGCTAACGCTTGCTCAACCAGATGGGGATCTTTTTTAGACAATTTAGGGACTATTCTTTCTAAATCATCAACAATAAACCGATCTTCCTTCTCGGGTGCTATTGCTTGCAAAGCCTGCTCTAATGCATTGAGACGAACATCTGCGGGCATGTAGGGAGCAACTTCGGATAACACCCGTGCGCGATAAGTCTTTACTTGAAAGCTTTGGGCAATGTTAAATACTTTTTGCTTTAAATCAGGTGTTGCTGTAGATAGTTTAGGTGCAATTGAAATTATAGTTTCACGTTGAATCCATTTGTCTTTAAAGATCCGATCAATAGTGGGGATGGTATTCAGCAGTTCTTCAGTAAAGGGTAAAAGAGCTACTATTTGAGGGATATATTTTGCAGCTGTCAGAATATCATCAGTTGTTTTGACAATACTTACATTTTTTGTCGCTGCTTCTAGTATGTTCCATCGGGTTTTCAGACCTACATGGGGTGCAAGCAAAGCTAACGCTTCAAAATAGTCAACTGTTTCTTTAAGGATAGTTGCCACACCCAATCCCCTACTTAAGATATTTAAGCGCGCGCTTTCAGGTAACTTTTTTGCAATTAGGGTGAGCGCTTCTACCCGGATTATCTCATCTTGGATAGTTTGTATTATTGCTAATATTCGTTTTAGTGACTGGGCGTTGATCGCATCTGACTGGTGTTTATTTTCCCTTAAAGCCTTCAATAGGGCGCTCTCATCTTGATTTTTTTTGGCAGCATTTAATACATCTTCTAAGTGACGGGTCTGATTCTGATCAGGCATGTAAACAGGGTTTTCCCACTCAGTTTGATGGGAATTCAACAGGTCATGGCATTCTTTTTCTGGTAACAGAGGAGCAATTGCTTTTAATGCCTCATTTCTATCGCTATCTTCTTGGATAAGCTGGGCAATATCTAGAGCTTGATCGAGTGACAATAAACTATTTGTATCCAGTTTTGAGGCAATTTCAACTAAAGCTTGGGCACGAAGCTTACTATCTTCAATATCTGGTATGACCTGAAGTACGCGATTTAAATCTGTCAGCTGGCCTGAAATTCTAGCTAATGCTTCGGAGCAATCATGGGTATCTTCAATTTTGTATGCGATTTCTAAAGCACGTTCTAAGTCTGGCAGTTTAACCACAATCTTAGCTAAGGCACTAGAGCGAGCGCTGATTGACTGACAAAAGCTGACGAAAAGAGCATCTAGTCCCTTGTTTAT
>ERZ1740067.1383-NODE-1383-length-16729-cov-6.184059_pt1 | contig 16729 bp, 12 predicted proteins | sample MGYA00581736_ERZ1740067 | MGnify/ENA primary metagenome ERZ1740067 (study PRJEB43018, sample SAMN04849236) | marine metagenome | isolation source: floating plastic debris | place: Pacific Ocean | collected 2008-08-27 | study: EMG produced TPA metagenomics... | reverse complement strand
GCCCTCCAGCACGCACGCCCCAACCGCCGTCCCCATCGCCACACCAAGCGTCCGCCCCGACCACCCCCGGCCCACCACAACGTCATGCGTCGCCGCGTGCGCATCGCCAACAACAACCGGCACACCATCCCACACACCCGCAACCAACTCGCGAGCCGGCACGCCCTCAAGCCCGGGCGCATTCACACTCCGCACGACGCACCCACGCGCCGCATCAAACCGCCCCGGCAAACACAGCCCAACACCAGCCACATCAACAGAACCCGCGCCCGCCCAACACTGCCCCACCGCCTCTTCGATCGCGTCGCGAATCGCGCCCGCGTCAGGCCGGGCATACGCGCCACCGACCCCCTCGCCCACCACAACACCATCGCGCATCAGCACGGCCTTCACCGAAGACCCACCAACATCAACCCCTAGCACATCCGCCGGTCCCGTCACGGCTGCTCTACCGTCGGCACGCGATTCGCAAGCGCCGCCGAAATCGAATCACGCCTCGCCTCACGCCCGTCGCGATCCCGAGGCTGCATCGGGTCCGCCGAATCAAAGAGCGACCCATACGCAAACAGCGCCAGATCCGCCTCCACCGGCACACCCCGCACCGCCGCAACATCCCCATCGCGCCCGACCATCACCACCCGCTCAACACGCTCCGCCCCAACAACATCGCGCCACGCCGACGCCACGCACTCATCCCGCGCAAAGCACAACACCCGATCCGCCACGCCCTGCAACGCCCACGCATCCGCAGCCGCAAGCCGCGCTCGCGACCGATCGGGCCCGCCCCACACCACCACCGAAACATCCCGCGCACCCGCCGCCGCACTCAGCCGCCGCGCCAGCATCGTGATCCGATCGCCCACCCACTCCCGATACCGTGCCCGCTCCTTCGCCGACCCAGGCCGACCACGCCGTGTCTCCGCGTTGTACATCTCAACACTCAGCGCATCGCCAGGCCAAAGCCGATCCCCGCTCGCCCGCGACTCGGGCAACCACAGCCAATCCAGCACCACCCCCGACACGACGGATTGCGCGATCTCACCCACCACATCCGCGAGAAGATCCTGCACGAACGTCAGCACCGGATAGGACATCACGGACCGGGCATTCAGAGGCTCATGCCGCCCAAGCCCATCGCTGAGCCGCCACGAAGGCTGCGCATTCCACAAATGATCCGGATCGCCCGGCGCCTCATCCCCCCGCCAAAGCGTCAGCACATTCACCCACGCATGCACCCGAATCCCACGCGACCGACCCGCGACAACCGCAGCCTCCAGCGCATCAAACTCCGAGTCGACCGCCGCCAAATGCTCCATCCGAGGCTCAAGCCGCGACAGATGCGCCGCATCCGCGCGACCACGCACCTGCACATACACATCCGTCACGCCAAGCAACGCCGCGTCTTCAAAAACGCTCTGCACCGACGCAGGCCGCAACAACGCCCACCGCGTCACAAACAGCCCAACCGCACCCGGCTCCACACCCGCCTCGGCAACGTCTGCGCCGTCCATAGCAACCGCCGTCGGCGGCACGCTCGCACAGCCGGACACCGAGCAGGCAGCCACAACCACAGCCAACCAGCCACGCACAAAACCACTTCGCTTGAAGCCGCGAGATTACCCAATCGCGACGGCCCCGGCCGCCACCCGCCCACTCGCACACCCGCCAACTCAGCGAGGACGACCCGCCTCCTCGATCAGCCGCTCGTCCGCGCGCACGATCGCCTCAAGATCTTCAAAGTCCGCGGCATCGACGACGCCGTCCCGGTTCACATCCCGCTGGGCAAACCGCAGCACGTACAAATCCTCCACATCGACGTTGCCGTCCCCATCCAAATCCGTCTCGAACGCCAAAGGCTTCGTCTTCAGGCTGTGCAGAATCAACTGGTCGTCGTAGTCCACATCATTGTCCGCGTCCAGATCAAACAGATGCAGCGGATACACCGGCGCCCCGCCCGCCCCGGGCCCCGTCATCGACGCCTCAAACACCGCCAAATCCAGCTCGTCCACCTCGCCATCCGCACCAAACCGGAACGCCCGAAAGATATCCAGCAGCGCCTCCCGGTCCCCATCATCAATCACGTCGTCGTCGTTCAGATCGAACCTCGCGTTCAGCCCATTGACCGGAATCGGCGTCCCCGAGTACAGCGAGTCAAACTGCGCCAGATCGCGCGCATCGATCCAGCGATCGCTATTGAAATCACCCACCTGCACCGTCGCGCTGCCCGCAAGCCAGCTCGCAAGGTCCTGCTGCATCGACGCGTTCGCGATCAGCGTCGGCGCGTCGAACAGAATGAAATCCTCCACGCCCCGCTGCTGGATCGCCGCGAGCTGCTGCGCCACGGTCGGCCGAGACGTGTTCGTCAGAATCGCAAGCCCAGCAACCACCCGCCGCCCGAACGAGCTGTCGTTCGTCGTCTGGATGTCGTTGCGAATCCCCGTCGTGCTCGTGCTGTACGCCATCGGCACGATCCATTCCAGATACCCGTTCTCCGCCCACTCGGGCCAATTCTGCATCTTGCTGAACTGGCTCGCGTTCGTCATCGCACTGGCAAAGATCGCCCCGCTAAACGCGATCCCCGGATTGCTCGACGCGTTGATTGCCTGGTGCATCACGTTCGCCGCCTGGCTCACGCCATCCCGACGAAACGCCGTGAACTCATCCCAAAACAGCGCCCCGGGCCCCGACGCCGAAAAGAGCGGATCAACCCCGTAGATCGACTGAAACTCACTCCGGGCCCACGCATCAAATGACCAAGGCCCCTGGTTGTTCCCCGCGTTCGCCGGGAACCGGTGGTAGTCCGTCTGGATCCCCCAAAGCCCCGGGTACTCACTCAGCTCCGCGCACAGATCAAACAGCTTCCCCTGCACAAACGGATGCCCCAGGTTCACGAACACCTGCCCGTTGATGTCGCCTGTCTTCGTCGGATCGACATTGTTCACCACCGCGATCGTCGGGTCCTGCGCGAACAGATAGTTCCCTGTCCCCGAGAACGACCAGTACCCCGCCTCGAGCCACGCATGCACGCGAACGCCGTGCTTCGCCGCCGAGAGAATCGCAGCCTCGAGATAGTCGTACGAAAACCGATCGTTGAACACATCCGAGTCGTGCGTCGCAAGCCCCCAGTAGAACGTCTCGAGGAACACGTCCGTGATCCCAAACCCCGCGAGCACCTCGCAATACGCCTCAAACTGCGCCGCGCTCGAACTGGGAGGCCGAATCCAGACACCCCGGATCGGCCGCCGCGCCCCCGCGGGCACCGCCGTACTCGCCTCCCCGATCTTCACGCCGATGTGATTCGCCACCGATCGAAACCCACCATCGCTCGGCCGGTTCTGCACCACATCGCCCGTCGGCGACTCATACACAAAGCTGCTCGACCCGCCCCCATCCAGGTTCACCGCATCGTGCGCACCCTCGCGGATCATGAGGTCCGCGAGTTCGGGCAGCGTCATCCCAACACTCCACCCCGCCTGCCGACCATCCACCACCGCGAGAATCAGCGTGTTCCCGTCCTCGCTCACGCCGATCGCCGTCCGCGGATTCCGCGACGCAGGCTGCACCCGCGCCGTCGCGCCGAGATTCACACCATCATCAACCAGCAGCGTCCCCGGATCCGCATCCGTCGTGCTCCGCCCAACGCCCGCCACCGCATCCGCAATCTCCCCAACACCAAGCCCGCTAAACCGCCCCACCCGCGCGGGCCCCTCTTCGGGAATCACCACCGAAGGATCCGGCACGCCATTGAACGTCCGCGCCGGCGACACCACCACGCCGTCCGTTGCCGACAGCCCCACGATGTCCGCCTGCCCCCCACCGAGCGAGGCGTAGAAGTTCGCATTGATTGCCAGCTGCGCCCCCACCTGCGTCCGCCACGCATCGGTCCGCGTCAGCGTCGCCTCATTCCCCCCGTTGCCCGTGCGCTCGGTCACGATGATCTCGACCGTCGGGTCCGTCAGGTCCACCGTCGCGACCCACCCACGCACCACGCCGCCCGCGGTGAATTCCTGAACCTGCTTCACCTGCACCGGCGAGCCCACAGCCGCCGTCGCCAGCACACACAAACCAACAAGTCCCGCTCGCACCGTTCCCAACATCCGCTCATCTCCTTCACCGGCCGATCGACCCACACATCTCACAATTATCGGTTCGCACGCACACCAACACCGGTTCATTCGCCCCGGTATTCCCTGCTCCACACCGCCATATCACCCCGCCGATCGATCAACAGCTCCATCGCATCCGCATTCTCAGGCCCCTGCATAACGATCTGATCGACCCCGCCGGTGACCGAAGACCTCAGCTCACGCCACACGCCATCGGTCCGCGCAATCACCCGATACGTCCCGAGCGGCACGTCGTCGGCAAACCACATCCCCTGATCGCGCTCCGCCCGAATCGACCCAGGCCGCCACCCATGCCCACGCCGCGGATGCGCAGCCTTCCCCAGATTCGCGACGTCATAGAGCGCCCGAATCTCCTCCGGATACTCATCCAGCACGCCCCGGCTAAACCACCACACGTGCCCGCCCCCGCCCGTCGCACGCACATGCGCAATCGCCTGCTCAAGATCAGCCCAAGGCACCGGGTCGGGCCTGCTCCCCGTCGTCAGCACGCCCGCCAGCAGATCGCCCACACGATCCCCCGCGCCCGCATCAACCAGATTCTGCACCTGCTCGTCCCACGTGATCTTGAACGCCGGGAAGTCGTACCGATAGCACTGCGGGATGAACTCGTCCCACCACGTGTTATCACTGTTGCCCGGCTCCCACGCCGCCCACTCGGGCCATTCCAACAAGTAATTCTCGTAGCACCACGGGTACGGCGCCGGGCTCAGACTCACGATCAATCCAGGCCGCGCAGCTCGCAGCTCCTTCACGAACTGCCGCGCGTACTCATTGATCTTCTCCGCCCGCCACCGCATCCACTCCGGATCGCGCGCATCGGCCGGCGGCCCATCCCCGCCGTGCTCATTGCGATACCACGCCACCGTGAAATCGTCGTACCCCATCGTCACGTAAGGCCAAACGATCCGGTCATCCAGCTGCACGCCGTCCAGGTCGTACCGATCGACCGCCTCGAGAATGATGTCGAGCAAAAACCGCCGCGCCTCCGGATGCAGCGGGTTCATCCACACAAACCCGTTCGGCGCCACCTCCCCGCCATCGATGTCCCGGCTGAGCCACTCGGGCTTCATCTCCCGCAGGTGGTTCATCGTGTCTTGGTGCGCAGCCATAAAGCCATACTCCATCCACGCGATGTAGTTCAGCCCGTTCCGATGCGCCTCAATCAACGTCTCCTGCAACAGCTCCCGCGCCTCTACAGCCCGATCCGGATCGCCCGGGTCCTGCTTCACCAGCGCGGGCCGACGATCCACCCCGATGATCTTCGCAAGCGCCTCGGACGGATACTGCGTGTACCCGTTCTTCCAGGTCTCGACGTACACCGTGTTGAGCCCCATGTCCGCGAGCGTCCGCATCGTCTCGGCGGTCCGCGCCCAGTCCGCGATGTGGTCGTTCGCCGTCGTCGTGATCCACGTCCCCCGAACCTCCGGAGGCGCAACAACATCACCCGCCGCCCACGCCGAACAGGCCGAACAGGCCGCAACCACCACGCTCCCCACCACAACCATCGCACGCAAGCACTGCCGCATCGGTCTACCCTTTCAAGACGCCCATGAACCCGGGCCCAATCGCAATCCGAATCTCAAAGCCAAGCCGCTGGTCAAGCCGCACAGCCAACAAACGGACCATACCCATGACCGCCACCAAGACATTCTCGTTCGCAGTCGTCGGAGCCGGTGGCATCGCAGGCACGCACGCCTCGGCCGCCAAAGACACCAACGGCGAGGTCGCCATCTCCCACGCCGTCGACGCCAACCCGGGCGCCGCCCGCGCCTTCTCCGACACCCACGGCTCCACCGCCCTCGACTCCTTCGACGACCTCCTCAAAGCAATCGACGCCGGCGATGGGCCCGACGCACTGCTCGTCTGCACGCCCCCCTCGGCACGCCTCGGCATCGTCACCGCAGCCGTCGAACGCAAGGTCCCCATCCTCGTCGAGAAGCCCCTCGCCAACGACGTCGAATCCGCCACCAAGCTCCAACACCTCTTCGCCCGCAACCAAGACGTCCCCATGGCGATCGCCTACTGCCACCGCTTCGCGCCCCCGATCGTCAAGCTCAAAGAGCTCGTCGCCCAGGACGCCATCGGCCGCATGACCCGCTTCGAGAACCACTTCGCGTTCCACCACCCCCCCATGGCCGAGAAGTGGATGTCCGACGCCTCCATCGCCGGCGGCGGCTCCTTCATCGACACCGGCTCCCACTCCCTCGACCTCTTCCGATTCCTCGTCGGCCCCGCCCAAGTCGCCGGAGCCGTCTACGACCACGAGTGGCCCGACCGCGCCGAGTCCGCCGCCACCGTCCTCCTCCGCTCCCAGGTCCCGGGCGTCGCAGGCGTCATCAACGCCGGCTGGATGGAGCCCGAAAAGTTCACCCTCACCCTCACCGGCACCGGCGGCACCCTCCACTACGACTACATGGACGCGGAAGTCATCCATCACACAACGTCCGACGGCACCCGAAACGCAATCCACACCGATTCGCACGAGCAACGCTTCAAAAACCAACTCCTCGCATTCGCCGAGCACGCCCGCGGAGGGCCCCTCGGACGCCTCGCCACCTTCGACGACGGCCTCGCCGCCAACACCGCGGTTGACGAGGCGACCCGTTTGAGCAAGATTATATAACTATCAGGCCCACCCCCGGCCCGCAAGGGCTATCCGAGCCAGACCCACACGGGTCCCGGCAAGGCCGCTTCAGGGGTCTGCGCCACCGTTCCGCCCCTGCCCAGCCAGGCAGCCACACGCCCGGAAAGGACCACCCGTGCAAGCCCTCCCCCAGATCAACACCCGCGCCGCCCGCGCCGCCGTCGCCTCCGTCGAGCGCGCCCCACTCGCCATCCACGCCTCCTCCGCCGCCGCGAGCCGAGCCGTCGCCCACCACATCGCCGACCTCATCCGCGCCCGCGCCGCCGAGGGGCGCAACGCCGTCCTCGGCCTCGCCACCGGCTCAACACCCCAGGGCGTCTACGAAGAGCTCGTCCGCCTCCACGTCGAAGAAGGCCTCTCCTTCAAGAACGTCATCACGTTCAACCTCGACGAGTACTGGCCCATGAACCGCGAGGACCTCCAGTCCTACCACCGCTTCATGCACGAGCACCTCTTCTCCGAGGTCGACATCCCCGCCTCACAAATCAACGTCCCCGACGGCACCATCCCACGCGAACAAACCGCCGCCTACTGCGCCGACTACGAGAAACGAATCGCCGACGCTGGAGGCCTCGACCTCCAGATCCTCGGCATCGGACGCACCGGCCACATCGGGTTCAACGAGCCCGGCTCCTCGCGCGACTCACAAACCCGCCTCATCACCCTCGACCGCGTCACACGCATGGACGCCGCAAGCGACTTCTTCGGCGAGTGGAACGTCCCCAAGCAAGCGATCACCATGGGCGTCGGCACCATCCTCGCCGCACGCGAAATCGTCCTCCTCGCCTTCGGCGAGCACAAAGCACCCGTCATCCGCCGCGCCGTCGAGGGCGACATCTCCATCACCGTCGCCGCCTCATTCCTCCAGGAGCACGACAACGCGCAGTTCGTCCTCGACGCCGCAGCAGCCGCAGAGCTCACCCGCTGCAAAACCCCCTGGACCCTCGGCCCCTTGAGCCAATTCGGCCTCGAGTGGGACGACACCATGACCAAGAAGGCCTGCTGCTGGCTCGCCAAAACCACCGAGAAACCAATCCTCAAACTCACCGACGAGGACTACAACGAGCACCACCTCCAGGAGCTCATCGCCGCACGCGGCGAGGCATACGACACAAACAAGTTCGTCTTCAAGCAGCTCCAGCAAACCATCACCGGCTGGCCCGGCGGCAAGAAGGGCCGACCCAAGTTCGTCGCGGGCAAGGGCGTCACCAACGACAACCCCGTCGACCCCACCGAGTCCAAGCGCGTCGTCGTCTTCAGCCCCCACCCCGACGACGACGTCATCTCCATGGGCGGCACCTTCATCCGCCTCTGCGACCAGGGCCACGACGTCCACGTCGCCTACCAGACCTCCGGCAACATCGCCGTCTTCGACGACGAAGCAATCCGCCACGCCGACTTCGTCGGCGAGGTCGCCCGCGCCTTCAAGCTCATGGGCGAATCAGACCTCGACGACCTCGAGCGACGCATCGAGCACTTCGCCAAAAGCAAAACCCCCGGCGAGCCCGACACCGAAGAGCTCCGCACCATCAAGACCCTCATCCGCCGCACCGAAGCCCGCGCCGGCGCACGCTACTCGGGCGTCAAGCCCGACCGCATCCACTTCCTCGACATGCCCTTCTACGAGACCGGCCTGATCAAAAAATCCCCCCTCACCGACGCCGACATCCAGATCATCATCGACCTCCTCGACACCGTAAAACCACACCTCATCTACGCCGCCGGCGACCTCTCCGACCCCCACGGCACACACCGCGTCTGCCTCTCCGCAATCACCACCGCACTCCACCGCATGCAAACCGATGGCAACGCCCGCGATTGGATCGCCGACACCGAGCTCTGGCTCTATCGCGGCGCATGGCAGGAGTGGGAACCCAACGAGATCGAGATGGCCGTCCCCCTCTCGCCGAGCGAGGTCGACCGCAAGCGCACCGCCATCTTCAAGCACCAGTCTCAAAAGGACAAAGCCCTCTTCCCCGGCCCGTGGGACACCCGCGAGTTCTGGCAACGCGCCGAAGACCGCAACCGCGCCACCGCCGACGTCTACGACGCCCTGGGACTCCCCGAGTACCAAGCCATCGAAGGCTTCGTCCTCTGGCGCCCCAGCGAGCAAGACAACACCCTCGCCGACACCGCCGCCAGCGCCGAAGTGAAAGTCACCGCAAACGCGAAGACCGGAGCCCCCGCGTGACCAACCCGTCCAGCACCTCCCGCGTCGGTGTCTGCTCCTGGTCGCTCCAGGCATCCAACCCAACCCAGCTCGTCCAGCGCGTCCGCGCCACCGGCTGCGACGCCGTCCAGCTCCACCTCGACCCACTCCGCACCAGCCAGTGGTCGACCGAAGACACCACCGCCGCCTTGCGCGACGCCAACATCGCCATCCTCTCCGGCATGATGACCACCGAGGGCGAGGACTACACCACCCTCGAATCCATCGCACGCACCGGCGGCGTCCGCCCCGACGAGACCTGGCCCGCAAACCTCGAGATCGCCAAAGCCGACGCCGATCTCGCCCAAGCACTCGGCATCAAGCTCGTCACCTTCCACGCCGGCTTCCTCCCCCACGACCCCGCCGACCCCGAGCGCACCAAACTCCTCGAGCGCCTCCGCACCGTCGCCGACATCTTCCACGCCGCCGGCGTCCGCCTCGGCCTCGAGACGGGCCAGGAAACCGCCGCAACCCTCACCGCCGCACTCGACGAGCTCGACCACCCCGGCGTCGGCGTCAACTTCGACCCCGCCAACATGATCCTCTACGCCATGGGCGACCCCACCCACGCGCTCAACACCCTCGCCCCACGCGTCATCCAGGTCCACATCAAAGACGCCACCCCCACCGCAACGCCCGGCACCTGGGGCGCCGAAGTCCCCGCCGGCGAGGGCACCGTCGACTGGCAGGGCTTCTTCGCCGTCCTCGCCGAACGCCTGCCCAATCTCGACCTCTTGATCGAACGCGAAGCCGGCGACAACCGCGTCGAAGACATCGCCACCGCGCGGGCACTCATCGAGCGATATCGTTCAGCCTGACCGCCCCGCACGCCGGGGCATGGAGCACGCCCCGATGCCCGACGAGCCGACCGAACACACCCAACCCCCATCGCCCGCCCAAGGCCAGCGCCCCGTCCGCGCCGGCGTCATCGGCATGGGCTTCATGGGCCGAACCCACGCCGCCGGCTACACAACCGCCGCCACCACCGGCCACCCCTGCACGCTCGCCGCCGTCGCCGATCGCAACGAGTCCAACCTCACCGGCACCGCCCCCGCCTCGGGCAACCTCGACACAGACAACGCCCCCGAGCAAGTCTTCGACCCCGCCCGCGTCCAGACCTTCACCGACGCCGCAGACATGCTCGCCGCAGGCGTCGTCGACGCCGTGTCCGTCTGCACACACACCGACACCCACGTCCGCATGGGCACCATGGCACTCGAAGCCGGCGCGCACGTCCTCATGGAAAAGCCCGTCGCGCTGGTCCCCGACGAGATCCGCACGCTCCGCGACGCCGCACTCGCAAACAACCGCCTCTGCATCCCCGCCATGTGCATGCGCCACTGGCCCGGCTGGACATGGCTCAAAAAGCGCGTCACCGACGGCTCACTCGGCAATGTCCTCTCCGCCAACTTCTACCGCCTCGGCGGCACGCCAAACTGGGGCGAAGGCTTCTACACCGACATCGCCCGCTCCGGCGGCGCACTCTTCGACCTCCACGTCCACGACACCGACTTCGTCTTCCACTGCTTCGGCACACCCGCCAACGTCACCACCACCGGCTCACTCGCCCACCCCACCACCACCTACCACTACGAGGACGGCTTCGAAGCCGTCGCCGAGGGCTCCTGGGAACAAGCCGACTCCGACCCCTTCGTCATGCGCTTCGAGGTCCGCTTCGCCGACGCCACCGCCGACTTCGACCTCTCCCGCGAAGACGCCCCACTCCTCCTCCGCCGAGGCACCGACGCCGAGCCCGTCGCCCTCCCACCAACCAACGGCTGGCAAGCCGAGATCGCCGCCTTCATCGACACCGTCGCCCGCTTCGACCCCGAAGCCGCCGACCTCTCCACACCCCTCGACGAAGCAATCGCCGTCACCGAGCTCCTCCTCGCCGAACGAGCCTCACTCGAATCCGGCCAGCCCGTCCAGCCCTAGGGCAACACCCAACCCCGCCGCGCTCCCCGTGCGTTCCTTCCCGTGCCACGGGTTGACCCGAAGGGCAACCCGTGCCTCCCCGATGTCCCGTGCCTTCCGAACTCCCGGTGCCACTGACCTGCAAAGCAGGTCAGTGCTGTCCCCACACATGACCCGGCGTACAGTCGCGATGCAAAACCTGTCACCCCCAAACCAACCCAACGGAACAACACCATGAACCTCGGCGCAATCGGCATCGACTCCTCACACCTGCCCGAGTTCACCCGCCGCATCAAAGAGATGAACGACGCAGGCAACACAAAGTGCCGAGTCACACACTTCTGGACCGACGGCAACCACGACTGGCCGAACGCCGACGATGTCGCAACCTGGAAGTCCACCGCCGAAGACCTCGGCGCAACCCAAACCGATTCCCTCGACGAAATGCTCGACGCCGTCGAAGGCGTCCTCGTCCTCGCAGTCAACGGCAACAAGCACCTCGACCTCGCAACCCCATCCCTCAAGCGAGGCCTGCCCACCTACGTCGACAAGCCCATGACCTGCTCCGGCGACGAAGCAAAGCAGCTCCTTAAAATCGCCACCGAGGGCAACGCCCGCTGCTACTCCGCATCAAGCCTCCGCTTCGCCACCGAGCTCGAAACACTGCCGCGCGATGAGCTCGGCGACATCGTCGCCATCGACGCCGTCGGCCCCGGCGAGCTCAATCCCTCCATGCCCGGGCTCTACCACTACGGCGTCCACACCATCGAGATGGTCGACGCGATCTGGGGCCCCGGCGTCAAGCGCGTCTCCGCCGTCGAGTTCGAAGACCGCCACCTCGTCGACCTCGACTACCACGACGGCCGCAACGCCAGCCTCCGCCTCGAACGCAAGGGCGCCTACGACTTTGCCGCGACCGTCCAAGGCACCAAGCTCACGCACCAATTCAAAGTCGACTTCGGCCCCGTCTACACACGCCTCGTCGCCGGCATGGTCCGCTTCTTCGAGGGCGGCCCCGCCCCCGTCGAACTCCGCGACATCGTCGAGAACGTCCTCACCATGGAAGCCGGCAACGCCTCCATCGCCAAAGACGGCGCCTGGGTCGACGTCACCGCTATCGACTAACCCGCCCAGCCCGCGACCTCGCCGCTCCCCGACGCCCAATCGCCGCACGCATGCAGCAAGTTCGCAATACGTTTGGGCCCCAGCAGTCGAAATCCCGCCTCACAGCCCCGCAATCGCCTTGACCAGCCCGCCCCGGCGCGGGATGCTGCCACGAGCAGGAAGATTCTATAACCTTCCTGCCGCACGCCCCGGTGTCCGAAAGGCGTGCCCATTCAAGGGACCCCCGCGGCTGGGCTCGTCTATCCCCGTCCCAACCACCCGCGGTTCGCAACACGTGTTCAAGGGATATCGGAGAGATTGACAATGTCCAAGATCGCAACCATCGTCGCCCTCGCAGGCATCACCGCAGCAGCAAGCGCACAGAGCATCACCCTCGAGCGCATCAACACCGTCAACGTCGCGAACGACATCAACGGCCAAATCGGTTCCATCGCATGGAACGGCACCGACCTCTACGTCGGTGAGTACGCCAACGCCAACGGCCTGGTCGGCGTCGTCAAGGTCGCCGACGCCACCACCGCACCCGCGTTCAGCCGCTTCGGCGACCAGGCAACGCAGGCCAACCGCGGCGTCTTCGGCCTCGACATCCGCGCCGGTGAGCTCGCTGTCTTCCACCAGACCACCGGCGGCGGCGCAGCCACCAACGCACAGGTCTGGGACATCACCGGAACACCCACCGTCAGCTACAACGCCGGCGGCCTCAACCCCACCGGCATCGGCGGCATCGCCTTTGACGAGGTCAACGGCGGCGCCGCCTTTGCACAGTTCGGCGCAGGCCGCTTCCGCCAGTTCGACGCCGCAGGCGACATCTGGGACGGCGCCACCGGCCCCTTCAACTTCGACGGCCAGTGGGGCACCGCATACCGCGGCATGGACATGGGCGATGACGGCAGCATCTACGCCCGCGAAGGCGACCAGCTCGTCAAGTTCACCCGCACCGGCGCAGACACCTTCATGGCACCCTTCACCTCTTCCATGATCCTCAACGGCCAGACCAACGCCGCCACGGGCGACAACACCGTCGGCCAAGGCGTTGAAGTCGCCGACGACTTCGGCGTCGTCTTCTACAACGACCGCACCAACGGCGCCGGCGGCCAGCTCGTCGGCGACGTCCTCAAGGTCGTCGGCACCGACGGCACCGCCTACGCCCTCAACTTCGCCAACTCCCCCGCCGACTTCCTCACCAACGCATACCTCGACTTCTCCTACGCCCCCGCCACCCAGACCCTCGCCGTCTCCAACTTCTCCTCGGGCCGCGTCAACCTCTACCGCGTCCCCCCGCCCCCCGGCGCCCTTGGGGCGGGGTCCGACTGGTCTGTCCTTGTCGCGCGTCGCCGTCGCGCCTAACCACCGCAATTCCAGGCCCAAACAGGCCGAAACGCTCTCTTTCGCGGGTGGACGCCGAAAGGCGTCCACCCGAATTACCCATGCCGGGATTCACGGAAATGAAACCCGTTCAGGCCATCGCGGGCCGACCCCTCTACGCGACCGTCAAGGACGCCGTGCGCGATGCCATCGACCGAGGCGAGTTCGCGCCGGGCGACCAACTCCCCTCCACCAAAGCACTCGCCGACCAGCTCTCCGTGTCCCTCGTCACGGTCCACCGCGCACTCCAAGAGCTCGTCACCTCCGGAGTCCTCCGCCGAGGCCAAGGCAAGGGCACCTTCGTCCATGAGCACTACTCCGCGCTCACATCCAAAGCCACCGGCCTCCGCTTCGGCCTCGTCTTCCACGTCGAGTCATCACTCGCCGACTCATACCACGGCCAGATCTTCGAGGGCGTCCGCCAACGCTCCGCCGAGCTCGGCATCGACCTCGTACTCCTCCGCTTCGGCGAAGACTGGCGCAACGAGTGCCAGGGCTACCTCTTCGTCAACCCATTCGAAGAGCAGCTCGCCAAGCCCCTCCGCTTCAACGCAAAGAAGAACGAAGCCCAGCACCTCATGGTCGTCGGCGCATCATTCGACCGCGACAGCGTCTCCTGCGTCGACACCGACAACGCCGACATGGCGCGCCAGGCACTCAAACGCTTCCGCGCCGCTGGCCACACACGCATCGGCTTCCTCGGCGGCGACGACTCCATCGCGAACAACACCGACCGCTGGCTCGGCTTCCTCGACGCCGCACGCCTCGCAGGCCTAGCCGAGTCCGAAGCCGTCTCCATCCGCTCCCCGGGCTGGCGACTCGACGACGCCGGCCGCGACGCGCTCCGCGCAATGCTCACGCGCAAAGACCGCCCCACCGCAATCTTCGCCGCCGGCTACTACTACGCCCTCGACCTCTACGCCATCGCCGCCGAGCTTGGCCTCTCCATCCCGGGCGACATCTCCCTCATCGGCATCGACGACCCGCCCTCCGCGGCACACCTCTCCCCAGCACTCACAACCTTCCGCCAATCACTCGTCCAACTCGGACGCCTCGCCGTGGGCGGCCTCTACGAAGTCGCAACCGACGACGACCTCCCACCACAACGAACAACACTCAAAGCACAACTCATCGAACGCGACTCCGTCGCACCACCCGCCTAGTTCCAACGTAAAGACTCAGGGGCACGCATCTCGCGCAGGGAAGCACCAATGACCAGCAACCACCACAAGCGTCACACCGCCCGTCCATGTCCAAGCTCGCGCCGAAGCGCCTTCACGCTCATCGAGCTCCTGGTCGTCATCGCCATCATCGCCCTACTCATCGGCATCCTCCTGCCAGCACTGGGCAAGGCGAGAGACGCCGCGCGAAGTGTCATCTGCTCGACCAATCAGCGGCAGATCGTGACTGCGCTGATGCTGTACGCACAGGATTTCGAGGAGTACTTTCCCCCGACGATGAACAACACGGACATGGGCTCAAGTGCTCGTGCCGCGGAGGCCTACGGACGCAACGATCGAGACGAAGTGATTTTCGCGGCGTATTGGTACGACAACGACCGTATCGGCCGTTACATCCAATCCGAAGACAACATCGATGCTCCCGGCAACGCCGACTCCACCGTTGGGGGCTCAGTTTTTCTATGCCCGAATCACATCCTCGGCGGCCGGTCATACGCCATGAACACGTATGCATCCGCGCATCTCAGTTTGGCCGATACCGGTAGTGGCTTCGTTCCGCGACGCCCAACGTCTACGAACGGCCGACAAATCCGCCTCTTCTCCGATGAGATGTTCAAGATGCTGCTCGTCGCAGACGCATGGGCACGGGAAAAGCCAGACCAAGATGTCGAACGATACTACACGCGCGCATCAATCGGCCAAAAGGGAACTCCAAGCGAGAACTTTGGCGGCGGCAACGGCTACATCGGCGTGCGCGATTCGGCCGTGGACGGCGGCGGTGGCCTCGGCGGACCGTCGCGACCAGAATGGGCCGGCGCGTCCCGCGCAACGAGTTGGCTCCCCTACTACCGCCACCCAAAGCGCACGCAGAACACCGTAGATCTCGAAGGCGGCGCGAAAATCGGGTACGGCGACGGCCACGTCGCATCAAAGAACTTCAACGACCTCATCAGAGACGACGGCTCAGGCAACGGCATCACAACCTTCGACACGCTCTGGTCGCCCGACGACTACCGCGTCACCAACCGCTAACCACACACCGGCGTGATCCCGCACCACCCACGCCACACCCGCCCACTGATCGCCGCCGCCACGCTCTGCGTCGCGGCGGCGGTCGTCGCATGCCTCCCCGCCTGCGATCGCGCCGCACCATCAGGCACCACCACCCTCGACTTCTGGACCCTCGACCTCACCCCCTTCTCCCCCTACCTCACCAACCTCATCAACGACTTCGAAACCCAGAACCCCGACGTCAAAGTCATCTGGACCGACGTCCCCTTCTCCACCCTCGACCGCAAGCTCATCGCCGCCGCCGCCGCAGGCCGAGCCCCCGACGTCATCAACTTCTCCGACATGACCTTCGCCCGGTTCGCCGCCCTCGGCGCCACCGAAGACCTCTCCCCACACCTCACCGACTCAACAACCGACGCCTACCTGCCCAACATCCTCTCCACACTCCGCATCAACAACCAACTGCTCGGCCTCCCCTGGTACCTCTCCACCCAAACCCTCATCGCCAACGAATCCCTCCTCACCCAATCCGGCCTTGCCGCCGAAACCCTCCCCACCGACTGGGCCGCCCTCCGCACCCTCGCAGAAGAACACAAAGATAAGACAAACACCTTCCTCTTCTCCCTCCCCCTCGGCGAAGAGTCAGTCCTCCCCTGGATGCTCCTCGCCGAAGGCATCAATCCCTTCACCCAAGACGACGTCGCCAATCCCGCCAGCCGCCTCACCGCCAACATCAACACACCCGAGGCCCGCGACTTCCTCGCCGCCTGGGTCCAGATGTACCGCCAAGGCCTCCTCCCCCGCGAAGCCGCCACGACCGGCCACTCCCACCTCATCGACCTCTACAAAGCCAATCGCCTCGCCCTCATGAACCTCTCCCCCAACTTCCTCCGCCGCATCCGCGATGAATCGCCCAGCGTCTTCGCCACCACAACCGTCCGCCCCGCCATCACCGGCCGCCTCGGCCGAACACACGTCCCCGTCATGCTCCTCTCCGTCACCACCCAGTCCGACGCGCCCGACCTCGCCGCCAAGCTCGCCGCCCACATCACGAGCCCCGCCGCCCAGCTCGACTTCTGCCGACTCGTCAACATCCTCCCCTCAACAGCCGCCTCCCTCGACGACCCACACTTCGATCCGCCCACTCCCGCCG
>ERZ1740067.1381-NODE-1381-length-16732-cov-6.961324_pt1 | contig 16732 bp, 18 predicted proteins | sample MGYA00581736_ERZ1740067 | MGnify/ENA primary metagenome ERZ1740067 (study PRJEB43018, sample SAMN04849236) | marine metagenome | isolation source: floating plastic debris | place: Pacific Ocean | collected 2008-08-27 | study: EMG produced TPA metagenomics... | reverse complement strand
GACCGAAGTCGTGATTATTACCCTTACTTATGTCTAAACCAATGAAAGGTACATTTATTTTTCTTCATATTGCTTATTGGTCAAAAGCCTTTAAACCAGAAATATAGCTCATTGTATTTCTTGTCATAGGCAAAGTTTTTTTAGCATCATCAGTTTTAGTTTTGAGTATTATTTAACCTTTAAAACTGTAAAGATGGAAAATGAACACACTTTTATGATGCTCTACAGGCTTACGCCAAATTTCGAACATCGCCCGACGGAAGAAGAGCAAACCAAAATGCAACAGCAGTGGGGTAAGTTTATTGGTACAATTGCCTTAAAAGAAAAACTGGTCAGTACCTATCGTTTAGGATTCGAAGGAAAACAAATCTCGTCAGATTCATCAGTAACTGATGGGATTAACGTTTTAGAAAGTCAAGTGGTAAGTGGTAATATGGTTGTTAAGGCACATTCATTGGAAGAAGCTACAGAAATAGCTCAAGACTGCCCAATACTTTTGATGGGCGGAACAGTTGAGATCAGAAAAGTTATGCCGATGTAGTGAATAATATTGCACAAAGACCGTGGAAAATTTTAATTCTGGATCGTTCTTTTCATAGGGAGGAAGTCAGGTTTCCAAAATCAAAAAACCACCTTATTTTTAGAATAAGGTGGTTTTTACTAAAATTTTTCAAAGTAAGTTACCCCAAAGCTACCCGAGAAAAACCTGTTACTTCCAAGTCAGCGTCAACAGATTTCACGTATTGCGCAACGCTTTGTTTGCTGTCTTTGATAAAAGTTTGGTTCACCAAAGTGTTGTCCTTAAAGAAACGCTTTAGTTTTCCTTTGGCAATGTTATCTAACATCGCCTCGGGCTTGCCCTCTTGACGTAATTGGTCTTTGGCAATTTCAATCTCTTTATCAATAACGGATTGGTCAACACCTTCTTCGTTCAGCGCCACGGGATTCATGGCGGCGGCTTGCATAGCTACATCCTTTGCGGCAACGGCTGAACCTTCAACGCTCGCAGACAATCCGACCAAAGTTGCAATCTTATTGCCTGCATGGATATAAGAACCAACGAAAGGAGCACTTAATTTTTCGAAACTTCCAATCTCAATTTTCTCACCGATTACACCGGTTTGCTCCGTTAGTTTTTCTGCAACGCTCATTCCGTTGAATTGGGCAGTAAGAAAATCCTCTTTTGAATCGAAGCCAAGCGCTAAATCAGCCAATTCATTGGCCAATCCAACGAATGTTTCGTTTTTTGCTACGAAGTCCGTTTCACAATTTAGTGATATAATGACTCCAGAAGTGCTATCGCCGGTTACTTTAGCGATGGCTGCCCCCTCAGAAGAATCCCTGTCAGCTCTTTTTGCAGCTACTTTCTGTCCTTTTTTCCTGAGGATTTCGATTGCTTTGTCAAAATCTCCTTCTGCTTCGACCAAAGCCTTTTTGCAATCCATCATTCCGGCTCCGGTGGTCTTTCTTAACTTATTTACTTCAGCGGCTGTAATTTTTACCATTTTTATGCCTTTTTAAATTATGTAAAAATAAAATAGTTGCGTATGCGCTTTATTAGCTTTAGTCGAATTACTCTTCAGAATCTTCGATTCCACCTTTGGCATTATCCTGCCATTCTTTTAATTCATCCCACTTGCCATCTGCAGCCATTTGAGCTTGTTTTGCCCAAGAACCTGGGTCAAGATGCACCAATCTTGGACTTGCATCTGTGAGGATGCTTTTCATGTCCTCGGCTTTTGCATTTGCCATATCAGCAAAAGTTGCGATTCCGGCAGAAACCAAAGCCTCGGCCGCTTTGGGCCCAACACCTTCTATTTTGGTCAAGTCATCAGGCTCGGTAGCTGGCTCAGCCTCTTTCTTTGGCGCTGGAGCAACTTTTTCCGTCTTTTCCTCTTTTTGAGGAGCAGCGGGAGCTTCTGCTTTTGTTTCTACAGGTGCAGTCTCCTTTTCGGCTTGTTTGTCAGCCTTGCGTTCCGCTAGACCTTCAGCAACGGCATTGGTAACTTCGGTCATTATAATTTCTATGGACTTACCAGCATCGTCATTTGAGGGAATCACAAAATCAATTTCTCTTGGGTCACAATTCGTATCGACCATTGCAAAAATTGGAATGTTCAGCTTTTGCGCCTCTTTAACTGCAATGTGCTCACGCATAGTGTCCACAATGAAAATAGCTCCAGGTAAACGCGTCATATCGGCAATGGAACCCAAGTTTTTTTCCAGTTTGCCACGGAGACGATCAACTTGTAATCTTTCTTTTTTCGAAAGCGTGTTGAACGTACCATCTTTTTTCATTCGGTCAATCGATGCCATTTTTTTAACCGCCTTTCTGATGGTCACGAAGTTGGTCAGCATACCACCCGGCCATCTTTCTGTGATGTAGGGCATGTTGGTTTTTGATACCTTATCGGCAACAATATCCTTCGCTTGTTTTTTTGTTGCTACAAATAGAATTTTACGACCTGAAGCAGCAATTTTTTTCAATGCTTCTTTCGCCTCTTCTAGCTTTGCCGCAGTCTTGTAAAGATTGATTACGTGAATACCATTTCGCTCCATGTAGATATAAGGAGCCATGTTTGGATTCCATTTTCGTGTGAGGTGCCCAAAGTGAACACCTGCTTCCAATAAGTTTTTAACCTCTGTGTTGTTTGCCATTTTGATACTTAGTTTACGTTCCGTTGAGATAGCAATGTCAAGGTGGTCATCTTAGGTAGAATTGCCCTTGGCATTTAGATGCTAAACTAATTTCCAAAAAAGTCGATTTTCCTTTTTTGGAACAACGACAACATTTGTTTATTATTTACCAGCCATATTTAGTTTAACTGGATTTTCAATGAACCTTTGCTTGAAATTCAAGCGTAATTTAAAAAGCACGGCGAAAACCGTGCGTGAATATTAACGTTTCGAGAACTGGAATTTCTTTCTCGCTTTTTTCTGTCCGAATTTTTTTCGTTCCACCATTCTTGGGTCTCTTGTCAACAAACCTTCTGGCTTTAGAAGCTCGCGGTTTTCTTCATTGATTTCACACATAGCTCTGGAAAGCGCCAAACGAACTGCTTCTGCTTGTCCGGTAATACCACCGCCATAAACATTGACGTTAACATCAAAATTACCCTCGTTTTCGGTAAGTGTGAACGGTTGCTTTACCTTGTACTGCAGAGGTCCGGTAGTGAAATACTCTTCAAGTTTCTTCTTGTTAACGGTAATGTTTCCTTTTCCTTCAGAAACATAAACTCTTGCGACTGCCGTTTTTCTTCTTCCTATTTTGTGAACTACCTCCATTATCTGTAGTCGTTTAAGTTAATAGCTTTGGGTTTTTGTGCATCGTGATTATGCTCGTTGCCAGCGTATACTTTCAAGTTGCGAAACAGCTCAGCACCCAACTTGTTTTTAGGTAACATCCCCTTAACCGACTTTTCGATCAATCGTTCAGGATGTTTGTTCAATAACTCGCCTGCGGTGGTGGAGCGTTGACCGCCAGGATAACCTGTATATCTTAAATAGGTCTTTTCTTCCATTTTATTTCCGCTAAGCTGAACTTTTTCAGCATTGATAACAATTACGTTATCACCACAATCCACATGCGGGGTAAAGTTCGTTTTGTATTTTCCCCTTAAAATTTTAGCAACCTTAGAGGCCAATCTACCCAATGTCTGCCCTTCAGCGTCTACCAACAACCACTCTTTGTTTACCGTGGCTTTGTTAGCTGAAATTGTCTTGTAACTTAATGTGTCCATTTCTTCGAAATGTGTTAGAAATCAAATTGATTTCGTTAAACGGGGTGCAAATGTACACTAATTCCATTGAAATACAAATGGTAAGAAAGAATATTTGGCTTAAATAAAAAGCATCTTCTCAGTGGTCTTCAAAATGACTTTAGAATGTTAAAAAAAGCTAAAAATTAAGTCAAACTGTAACCATTTTAAATTCTTCGAGTCTTTACAACATCAATCAAAAAACGAGCAGTTGTGCACAAACCAACCTTAGCCTTACTGTCCTTTGTTTTGTCACTATTCGGTTTTTCACAAGACGTTGCCGAATTTGAACCCCTAGCAACAAAAGCGGGCGCCAATGAAGATATCATCACCAAAAAGATTTATGTAACCAAAGAGATTGGAGAAAATGTACCCCCTGCCATAGATGGTTTGTTGAACGATATCATTTGGGAATCAGTAGAATGGGCCGGTGATTATATTGAAAATCAACCTGATGAAAACACCCCGCCGAGTTTTCAGACCAAATTCAAAATTGTTTACGATAGCAAATTCCTCTATATCGGGGTAAGGTGTTTGGACGCTGAACCAGAAAATATTGTGCAACGAATGTCAAGAAGGGATGGTTTTGATGGCGATTGGGTAGAATTCAATATCGACAGTTACCATGATAAACGTACGGCATTCTCCTTCACAGTAACTGCTGCTGGAGTAAAAGGAGACGAACTGGTATCGGAAAATGGCAGCAATTGGGATGATAGTTGGAATCCTATATGGTATACCAGAACCCATGTTGATGATAGAGGGTGGACAGCGGAGTTAAAAATACCCTTTAGTCAGATTAAATTCGGAAAAGAAGAAAACCAGATATGGGGCCTACAGTCAACAAGACGTTTTTTTCGAGAGGAGGAGCGTTCGCTTTGGCAACGTGTACCATTGGATGCTCCGGGTTGGGTCAGTGAATTTGGAGAGTTACATGGACTAAAAAACATAGAGCCCCAAAAACAATTGGAGATTCAGCCCTATACCGTGGCCAGTGGAGAAACGTATGAAGCCGAAGAAGGTAATCCTTTTAGAACAGGAGATGAAACGGATATCAACTTTGGTCTTGATGCCAAAATTGGTATCACCAATGACTTAACGCTTGACCTCACGGTCAATCCTGATTTTGGTCAAGTGGAAGCGGACCCTTCCGCCATTGCTTTAGATGGTTTTCAGATTTTCTTCCGGGAACAGCGGCCGTTCTTTGTAGAAAACAATAATATTTTTGATTTCAACCTTTCCCAATCTGAGGCAGGCAATACTTTTGGCTCAGATAATGTTTTCTATAGCCGGCGAATAGGTCGTAGTCCACAGGGTTTTCCAAACACCGAAGACAGTGAGAATGTCGACCAGCCCGAAAACACACAGATTATAGGGGCTTCTAAATTTAGTGGTAAGACCAAAGACGGTTGGGCCATTGGGGTTTTGGAGAGCGTAACCGCCAGAAAATATGCTACAATAGATAATAATGGCGAGCGCCGAAGGGAAATTGTGGAACCATTGACCAACTATTTTGTTGGGCGCTTACAAAAGGATTTCAATGATAGAAATTCTTATATAGGTGGCATCTTTACGGCGGTCAATCGTGATGCGTTAACAGAGAATGTTAACTTTTTGCATCGTCAAGCCTATACCGGTGGGTTCGACTTTAAACATCAATGGAACAATCGTGATTGGTATGTTGGTGGAAATATCAACTGGAGTCATATCAGGGGTAGCGAAGAAGCCATTCAGAATACCCAAGAATCCATTACCCATCTGTTTCAACGTGTGGGCCAAGACCATGTCGAGGTAGACGTGAACAAGACTTCATTGACGGGCACAGGGGGCAACCTCCAAATTGGAAAGGCCGGTGACGGCCATCTCCAATTTGAATCTGGCGGAACATGGCGCTCGCCTGAACTAGAATTGAATGATATTGGATTTCAGCGCCAGTCTGATGACATAAGACATTACACTTGGGTTGGATACAGAACCCTAAAACCTGATAGTACATTTAGACGTGTAGGTATTAATTACAATCACTGGAGTGCATGGGATTTTGGAGGTAACCATAACGAACTTCGATTTAATACCAATAGTTGGCAGAATTGGGCCAACAACTGGTTTTCCAATTTAGGAATCAACTATGCCCCAATTCAATATTCAAACTTTGCATTAAGGGGTGGGCCTAGGTTGAGACGTTCACAAGAAGTCAGTTTTTGGAATAACATCGGAACGGATGGTAGAAAGAAACTTCGATTCAATGTTTCTCATAATGGAAGAAAAGCGCTCGACAACTCCTTAAGCCGTTACCGTATAGAAGCGGGCTTTCGTTATCAACCGATGAATGCCTTGCGCTTATCAATTTTTCCTGAATACACCATTAATAATGATAAGTTACAGTATATCAATAATATCGAAACCAATAATGGAGTACGATATTTAAATGGTGAAATTGCACAGAGAACCCTGAGCATGTCTATTCGTTTAAACTATAACATAAATCCGAATCTTACAGTACAATACTGGGGTCAGCCCTTTATATCAAGAGGGCGATATTCCAACTTCAAGCATGTGACCAATGCCGTTGCAAGGGAATTCAATGACCGTTTCATTCAGTATGAATCTGACCAAGTCAGCTTTTTAGAGGATACTTATTCCATTGATGAAGATTTGGATGGTGAAGTCGACTTTACTTTTGACGACCCTGATTTTGCCTTCGTTCAATTTCGCTCCAATTTGGTTATTCGTTGGGAGTATATTCCTGGTTCCGAAGTCTTCTTGGTCTGGTCACAAGATGTTTCCCGTTCGGGAAATCCATCCAATGGTTTGTTTACCAATCTTGAAGACAATATTTTCGGTCAAACCGCCCAAAACATCTTTTTATTGAAAGCGACCTACCGCTTTGTTTTTTAATTTATTGGGTCTCAACACTATTACTCATTTTTCGTCGTTTGTGTTACATAACCCCCAAAATCAATGAGATGAAAAAGTATCTATCGATATTAACTTTTCTTACGGCCTTAATTTATTCTTGTTCAACGGATAGTAACGATGAAGAAATGACCAATGACAGTGCGCTTGTTGGTACGTGGAACTTAACCGATGTTCGTTTTGACCAAGACCCTAATGATACTTCATTGAACTTAGCAGACGAAATTGTAGATGAGCTGTTTAATGAAGATTGTGTATTGGTGAGCTTTACTTTTAGTGCAGACGGAACGGTTTCCAGTACTGATAAGCTGAATTTTATTGAGGTAAATGCCGGTCCAACGGGTTTGGATATCCCTTGCCCAACGGATAGTCTTGATGAAAGTGGTACGTGGTCTTTGGATGGAAATCAGTTAACAGTTGATGATGGTAATGGAACAGTTGAAACCTTGACCATTCAATTGAATGGTGATACCTTAATTCTTGCTGGCGAGGATATTGATGAAAACAATTACGCTGGAGCAGAAGCTGTTTTTGCTAGACAATAATATTTATCGGTTCAACGCTTTCAAAGCAGTAATCAATGCTTGATTGGCCTCCTCATCACCAATGGTAATTCGAACTTTACCTGGGGCTCCGAATTGCGAAACTGGTCGTACCATAATTCCGTACTCCATGAGTTTATCGGTAAACTTCATTTCAAGTAGGGGTGGGTCAATGATGAAAAAGTTCCCTTGCGTGGGCCAGAACTTGATACACAGCGAATTGAAAGCATCGGATAAAATCCTTCGTCCATCATGAATGGATTTTACTGTTTTTGTGATAAATTCTTCATCACTTAAGGCTCCAATGGCTGCTTCTAAAGAAGGTAAGGGCATGAGAAAGGGTTTGTGGATCAGCCGAAGATAGTTTGCAATAGTTTTGGTGGTATAGGCATAACCAATACGCATGCCTGCCAAGCCATAGGTTTTTGAGAAGCTGTTCAATCCCAAGATGTTTTTTCCCTTTAAGACATAAGGCAATGCAGTGACATAATCGTCGGCATCAGCAAAGTGCCGATAGACTTCATCGAAGACAATCAGGATGTTTTCCGGAATTCGATTTAAAAATTTCTCTAAAACGGCTCTTGGAATATAAGTGCCGGTGGGGTTATTGGGACTCGTCAAAAAGATGACCTTCGTCCGTGCGGTAATGGCATTCAAAATGCCTTCAATATCCAAATCGTAATGTGGCTGAAGTAAAGGAATATCGACTTGTTTTGCCCCGTACCATTTAGAGAAAGCAGCATAGGGCAAAAAACACGGATTGGAAAAAATAACCTCGTCACCTTCTGAAACAAAAGCCCTTAAAATCATATCGATAATTTCAGAACCACTATTGCCAGTGATGAATTGATCGGCTTCCAATTGTTCATCAAAGTCCTTTACCAAAGCTTCTCGCAATCGGCTATCGGTTTGGTCAGGGTAGATGTCGACTACCTTTAGAGCTTTTCTTGCGGCTTCGATTGCCCGCGGGGAAGCTCCTAATGGATTTTCATTTGAGGAGAGCTTATGGATTTTGACATCCGATGCTGGAATGTTCTTCCCTCCTTTGTATTTGTAATCCGATTTTAAATGCGCTTTGAATATGGATTCTATTCCCTTTTCCATCATTATAATTTATCGGCAAACAGTAAGACCGCCATAGCTTTTTCAGTTTCTCCTTCTTCTAAAATTCTTTTGGCCAGCCAGTGGAGTTGTGTCCTGAATTTTTTTGGGCTTTCTACAAGTTTCTTATGCATCATTTGAATTTCATCGTCCAGAGCAATGGCCGATACTGTTTTCTCGTCGGGTAGGGCTTCCAGATTGCCCAGACGCCCGAGGTTGTTCCCCGTTAATTCTTGGCTTTCACGAATGCTTTCTGGAAGGGCATCAACCCCAATACCTTTGGTTTTTATCGGTTTGGGAATTTCAAAAAGCGCATCACCATTGGATCTTATGTACCAACTTCCGCCCATGCGACCTACCAAATCCAACTTTTGGGTGTCCAGTGTGTTTTCGGTTAAATAGTCCTTGTTGATATGTATGCGTTTGACCTCGCATATGATCAGGTTGCCCGCTCCTGGGGTTTGTGCCAATTCAATCACTTTATTCACAGAACATTCAAAGGCAACTGGGGCTTCACCAACCCTTGGAGGTTTAATCAGCTCACTGGCCATTGGTGTAAAGCCTGCTTTTATAAATTCATTGACCCCTTTTTTATATGCTGTACTGGCCAAAGACATTTGTTCTACCATGGCATGGTTGACGATATTGATAACGACTTCAGGCACTTCTTTTACGTTTTTGTGTGAGTGTTTCAAGGTATTGTCACGACCACTACGTGCCGGTGAAAAAATCAAGACCGGTGGGTTAGAGCTAAAAACGTTGAAATAACTAAACGGACTGAGATTTATATTGCCTGCAGTATCGATGGTACTAGCAAAACAAATCGGTCTTGGTGCCACTGCAGTCAAGAGAATACCATGAAGCTCTTGTTGCGAAATTTCGTTGGGATCTATGGTTTTTATCATCATTCCTATTCATGTTGACTGCAGTCGTAACAAAAAAAGCGGTTTTGAATACATTTTGACTGCAACCTATGTGACATTCAAAACCATAAATTACGTTGACGGCAGCACTTTGGTAGACACTTCACCAAAGCCAATTCGAATATCGCCTTTTTGGGCATAACCCTTCATGGTCACTGTATCGCCGTCTTGAATGAACTTTCGTTGAGAACCATCATTCAATTGGAGGGGTTTGGTACCCATCCAAGCCAATTCCAACATTGAACCATAGCTATCTTCATCCTTTCCTGAAATAGTGCCAGAGGCCATCATGTCTCCTATCTGAACATTGCATCCATTGACGGTGTGATGCGCTAATTGCTGGGCCATATTCCAGTACATATGCTTGAAATTAGAGCGGCAGACGGCGGTATCATTGATATGCACTTCTAAGTGAATGTCATAATTCTTTTTCCCTTCATATTCCAGATAGGGGAGTACTTTCGGTTCTTGGGTTGGTCCATTGACCCTAAAAGGTCTTAAGGCATCCATGGTTACGATCCATGGTGAAATAGAGGAAGCGAAATTTTTTGCCAAGAATGGGCCAAGGGGTACATATTCCCATTTTTGGATGTCCCGAGCAGACCAGTCATTAAATAGTACCAATCCGAAAATATAATCCTCGGCCTCTGCAGTCGAAATGGATGTTCCCAACGCGGTATTCCTTCCAACAACAAATCCCATCTCCAATTCGAAATCCAAACGTTGTGATGGTCCAAATACAGGAGGCTTATCCGCACTTGGTTTGGTTTGCCCTTTTGGTCGATGTATGGGCTTTCCGCTTTCGATAATAGAGCTGGCACGGCCATGGTACCCGACAGGGATGTGCTTCCAGTTGGGCAACAGGGCATTCTCGGGGTCTCGAAACATTTTACCAACATTGGTGGCATGCTCGATACTACTATAAAAATCAGTATAATCCCCGATGCGGACCGGCATATGCATTTGGGCTTCTGATTGCTTGACAAATAACTCGGGTTTATCAGCTAAAACGGAGCTGTTATCTTGTAACCAATCCTGAATATTACTTCTCACTTTTGAGGTAACTGATTTCCCCAGGGCAATGAAATCATTAAGGTTGGCTTGATGAAATACCGCCATATCAAAATCAAAGACACCAAGTTTATGCACCTCGGCCAAATCTAAAATATACGCTCCAACTGCCACCCCGGCGCGTTGGCTTCGGTCTTGGGTCGAAAAAATTCCAAAGGGAATGTTATGAATGGAAAAATCTGAGTTTTTCGGTATGTTTATGATCATGATTAATAGATTTCAGACTTTAGATATTAGATTTTCACAAGTCTTCTTTTTTTTATTTACGAGTTGTCTTCGGTAGCCTTTTGAATTTGAGGATAGGCATTTGTAGTATTTCTGATTATTCGGTCGCAAGACATGCTTATAAATGGACTTAGCAATGAATAAAAGAGTCCTATGCCATATATTGAGTGTTAACATCTGATTTATTCCACCCAACTTTTATAATATTCCCCATCGTCAATCTTAAGTGCATTTTCCGTGACCTTGAGCGGCTTAAAAGTATCTATCATCACTGCTAATTCAGCGGTTTCCTTTTTTCCAATACTAGCTTCATAGGTGCCAGGATGCGGGCCATGTGGAATGCCTGCTGGATGTAAGGAAATATAACCTGGACCGATACCGGTACGGCTCATAAAATCACCATCTACATAATATAGCACTTCATCAGAGTCAATGTTTGAATGATGGTAAGGAGCTGGAATCGCCTTTGGATGGTAGTCGTATAATCTGGGGCAGAACGAACAAATAACGAAGGCATTGGTTTCAAATGTTTGGTGTACTGGTGGGGGTTGATGCACGCGCCCTGTAATAGGCTCAAAATTATGAATGGAGAAACCATATGGATAATTGTAGCCATCCCAACCGACCACATCGAAAGGATGCGTCGCATAGACCAAACTATGCAACATGCCCTCTTTTTTGATTTTTATCAAAAACTCCCCTGTCTCATTATGTGCCTTTAAATCTTGTGGCAATTTATAATCACGCTCACAATATGGCGAATGCTCCAATAATTGTCCGAACCAGTTGCGATAACGTTTGGGGGTGTAAATCGGATGAAAAGATTCGGCATACAGTATGCGGTTATCTTCGGTATCAAATTCTATTTGATAAATCATGCCACGGGGAATGATAAGATAATCACCATATTCAAACGAGATATCTCCCAATAATGTCTTTAGCCTACCGGTACCCTTATGAATAAAGAGCATCTCATCGGCATCTGCGTTTTTATAGAAATACGAGGTCATTGATTCTTTTGGTGCCGCTAACCCCACATGAACATCACTATTCACCAAAACTGGTTCGCGAGCTTCGAGGAAGTCTTCTTTGGGAGCAATATTAAAACCAATGAACTTTCGTGAGGCGATGTTCTTTGCAACCCCAATTTTCGGATTCAAATCAAGCGCTTCACCAATTTCCTTGACTTGTGTGGGTCGGTGTTCATGATACAACAAAGACGACATACCATCAAAACCGATAGTGCCGAACAATTGTTCGTAATATAGATTACCATCAGGCTTCCTGAATTGGGTATGCCTTTTTTGTGGTAGTGTTCCGAGTTTATGGTATACAGGCATTTGAAGTAATTAATCGTTATTGGTTATTAAGTTGATGTTACATGGTTACAAAACACCATTAAACAGAAACTTTTAACCTTTTTCTAAAATCAGTGTAATGTTCCCCTGAGCTCTTGTTCGCGTTCGATAGCTTCAAAGAGTGCCTTAAAGTTACCTTTTCCAAAAGATTGTGCACCTTTTCTTTGAATGATTTCGAAAAACATGGTGGGTCGTGGTTCAACGGGTTTTGTAAATATCTGGAGTAGATAGCCCTCATCATCCCTATCGACCAAAATACCAAGTTCTTTGAGGGGTGCGATATCCTCATCAATTTTACCCACACGATCGGTCACCACATCATAATAGGTAGAAGGAACACGCAGAAATTCAACGCCCCTGCTTCTAAGGTCACGAACGGTTTTGATAATGTCGTCAGTAGCAACGGCAATATGTTGAACACCTTCCCCCTCATAAAAATCCAAATACTCTTCTACTTGTGATTTCTTTTTTCCTTCGGCTGGCTCGTTGATGGGAAACTTGATTCGGCCATTACCATTGCTCATCACCTTGCTCATTAAAGCTGTGTATTCGGTTGAAATGTCATCATCATCAAAAGAGAGAATATTGACAAAGCCCATCACCTTTTCATAAAAATCGACCCATTGATTCATGCGGTCCCATCCAACATTACCTACCATATGGTCAACATATTTTAGTCCGGTTGAAACGGGATTGTAATCGGGGGTTTCCCATGAAATGAATCCGGGTAAAAACGTACCCCCGTAGTCTTTTCGCTCTACAAAAATGTGTACCGTCTCTCCGTAGGTATAAATCCCTGACCGAATCACTTTACCATGCTCGTCTTCTTCAACTATGGGTTCCATGTAAGATTTTGCCCCTTTGGCAACCGCAGTTTCGTAGGCATAGGTGGCATCATCAACCCATAGGGCAACGACTTTGACACCATCACCATGTCTATCAATATGCTGACCTATTTCAGTGCCGCTTTTTAAGGGAGAAGTCAGAATCAAACGAATTTTATCTTGTATGACCACATAGCTTTCCCGGTCTTTAAGACCTGTTTGCAATCCGGCATAGGCAAAGGATTGAAATCCAAAGGCCGTTTTATAAAAATGGGCGGCCTGTTTTGAATTACCCACATAGAGCTCAATATAGTCGGTGCCGTTAATGGGCATAAAATCTTTTGCGCTCTCGTGAATTTTAGGGATGGTAGACGTTTCCATATATCTGTATTTATAAAAATCGTATTTTGTTGTTGATGCAACAAAAATATATATTTTTGCAATGTAAAATGCTTTTGAATTAAAATTTTAGATAAAAAAATTGCTCCAACAAATAGATGAAATACAAGGTATAGGGTTGCACTTGGATCTGGTGCTGCGAAAAGTGCAGGAAGCCTATTTGAGAACTTTTCGATCTTTGAACTTAGAAATGACCATAGAGCAATGGGTTATTCTTCACCAAGTTCACGAATTGGGGGTCTATGCCTCACAGCGTGAAATCGTTCAGACCAACTTTAGAAATCGTGCAACGATTTCCAGGGTGATTGGGGGTTTAGAACGCAAAGGATGGTTGAAAAAGACACGTTTTGAAGGTGACCAAAAGCGCTTTAAACTCGAATTGACGTCAAAAGGCCAAGAAATTATTGATATGGTTTTGCCCTATGCCATTACACTTCGTAAACAGACCGTCAAAAACCTTGACATGGAAGAATTTCATACTTTTCTCAAGGTATTGAATCAAATTGGTTCAAATTATGAAACTTACTCCTAAGCAGTTCTTAGGTAATGTTACCGTAAGTATTTTCAAGAACTGAATCCACAGTGACTACTAAAAAATGAAAGACAGATGTTTGTGTATATTTAATATATTCCACTCCATTGTCCCAACAAATATTTAAAACACATTTATCTTGTTAAAATAACATAGAAAGTGGATAATTCAAATGATTTGCACTTCAAGCTTTCGTTGGAGATTTGTATCGTAAGATGTAAAAAAATGTTTTATGAAAAAGTTTGTTTTTTATCCTAACGTTTGGCAAACATATCCTTTCTCTATTGATTTGTTTGTACATGCCCAAAAGGAGGCTGCAAAAAAGGAAGAAATACAAAAAGGGAAAAAATCAAAATTCAAGTTGGCGCTGAGCCGGTAATCAAAAACGAATGGTTTGACAATGACAAGGCATCCATCGGATGCCTTTTTTATTCCCAGTTGTTCACAATTTCCATCAGCAATGGATGTACCTCTTGACCAAGTTTAATCGTCAATTCTGAAGGGCTTATTTTATCTTTAAAAGATTCATCGTATTTTATTAAGAAGCGGTTCAAGGGTTTTAGAATGTCATGCCCCAACGTATCGATGATTTTTTGGGCTGCCTTGGTAAACTTCATCTGGTACATGCCATAATCCCCCGGATTCATATTGTAATAATTGGTATCAAAGTCTTCAAGAGTTGTGAACTGGGCATTTGGGGGAGGATTGTTAACACTAAAATCAACTAAAGTAGTAATGTATTTCAACTCTTCAGGCCGTTCACTTTTATAGTAGGCATATAGACCCATATTGGCATGTATTTCTTCTAACCATCTACTTATAGAATAACCACTTTGATTGTTAGGGTCTTGAAAATTATGTGTCAGTTCGTGAATTGCCAGTTTATCGAAGAACAATTTCATATCCAGTTGACCAGCATCATCTTGGTAAACTTGGTAGAGTGCTTTGGTCATTTCTTTTGGAAAACTTCCTATCATTTGTGCGTAGTCATCAGCCATGGCGTTTTGTCCTGCACCTACTATAATGTTCCCTTTATAGTACTCAGGTAATCCCGGTACGGGCATGTAGGCGTTTTTCGACCAATCTTCCAACGCGACTACCAATACATAAAAGTCCTTTTTAGGTCCAATGATAGCAGAAAGAAATTCATTGGCATCAGAAATTTGGATAGCTTTTTATTTCGCTTCGGCTTGGTAACCTTTACTGTATAGGACGTTAATTAGGCTGTCTGATTTTAATGCAACCAAGTCTTTATGTTTGCTGTGGTCTACAGGAACTCCATTAGTTTGGGCCAGCATAAAAAGAGGCCATAAAAATATCAAAAGTAAGACAGGAATTTTTTCTCCAGGTGTTATCATATAGTTGTAAGTTACGGTATATGAATCAAATACATGTTTTTTGTGTATAATTGGCTAAAATTAGTGTGCTTCCTACCCATTTTTGACGCCAGCTGCATAATACAGGCTTATTTCATTGTGTTTTACCTCATAAACAAGTTGTTTACAAAGTTTGTCCTACATAGAATTCTTGGCCTGTTCCACATACGACCTATTGCCCTTTTTGGGGTGTATATGCAAAGAAATGTTGTAATGCAGGGAATCAAGGATAGACTGCTTTTCGGGATTAAATGGCCCTTGCATTAACGTAAAAAGCTCATTTACCCCCGTATCATCTTTTGAAAAAATTGCTTCCTCTTCCTTATTAGTTGATTTTTCCATCATGAAAACCAGCTCGTTTCCATGTGCCATTTTTATATACCCAAAGATTGGTAATTCGATATTGGTTCTCTGTGGTCCCCAAACTGTCTTTGGCCACTACAGTAACTCTTCCAGTCACTATTGCCGAACTACCGTGATATTCAATTTTAGTTTGACCTAAAGTGTAATCCATAACCACTAATTTGCCAGATTTTATAAACGCATTACGCTTTTTTAAATAATTGAACCAGTCTGACTTTCCGATAACTTTTGAACTGCTATTGGTATGAAGATAATTTTCAGTGGTCAAGGAATCAAGAATCTCTAAATCGCCTGTGGCAAATGCCATGTTGAATTTTTTAATGGCATCTTCCAGATTTTCTTTCTCTTGTTTTTTGGTATTCTTTTGAGTCTCACCACCACATCCACAAAGAACAAAAAAAATGAAAATTGACAGAAGGAGTCTATAATTCATTTTCATAACTATCCGTAAGTGTTGTAAGTTTCAATGCTTTTTTGAAAGTGTCCATGTCGGCAAATGCCCTTTTTGAAATGGTCACTGTCTTTTTGGAATTGGGAGGCATATCAAAATAGTTGTTCGAAAAATTATGTTCAGAATCACAAGACAGATAAACATTCTTTGCAAGCTTATCAGTTCTTAGCGTAATTTCATAAGTGGAACTTAGCTCTTTAACTTCATAGCTCAATTCAGGTTTTGGAAGATTGAGCGCTTTGAACGGAACTAAATATTGGAAGTTTTCAGAAACTGTGATATCGTTTACAATCAACTCTGCATATAAAAAGACTTTATCTGCTTTTGCCCTATCCAATAAGGTACTTTTTTTCAAGGTTATGTGTTCTTGTGCTTGATTTGCCGACACTTTAATGTCTTTTTCAATGTTTTCCAAGAGGTTTCCCTCAAAATCCATCAGACTTACTTTAAGTTTGGCGTCCTTGTTTTCCAATAGGTCCGATATGACATAAGTTCGGACATCCTCCCCATCCATATCAAAACTAACCAACAGATTTTCAAAGGATTTTTTTGCACTATAGTGCAACGCCTTCCATTTTCCATAATAGTCGATACTTGACCAAGACGCCACAGGCACAGCAAAAGACGTTGCACTCTCGTACTCGAAAGCCATCGGCAACACCCGCGCAGGCGTGATCGAAACCACTTTCCGGGAAGAAACCGAAACCGATCTCTTCGGCGAACAAGCCGTCCTCTGCGGTGGTATTGTCGAGCTGATTAAGGCAGGCTTCGAAACCCTTGTCGAAGCCGGATACGCCCCGGAAATGGCCTATTTCGAATGCCTGCACGAGACCAAACTGATCGTCGACCTAATCTATGAAGGCGGCATCGCGAACATGAACTACTCGATCTCC
>ERZ1740067.1380-NODE-1380-length-16743-cov-11.066335_pt1 | contig 16743 bp, 14 predicted proteins | sample MGYA00581736_ERZ1740067 | MGnify/ENA primary metagenome ERZ1740067 (study PRJEB43018, sample SAMN04849236) | marine metagenome | isolation source: floating plastic debris | place: Pacific Ocean | collected 2008-08-27 | study: EMG produced TPA metagenomics... | reverse complement strand
TTCTACAACATGATGACGACACATATGTTCGTCGTAGCGCAGTAGAGGCGTTGGGTAAGATAGGCGATGCTTCAGCGGTCTCTGACCTATTGAGTGTTCTACAACATGATGACGACACATATGTTCGTCGTAGCGCAGTAGAGGCGTTGGGCAAGATAGGCGATGGCTCAGCCGTTTTATTGAATGTTTTTAAACATGATGACGACATATATGTTTGTCATAGTGCAGTAGAGGCGTTAGGAGAGATGGGCGATGTTTCAGCGGTCTCTGACCTATTGAATGTTCTTAAACATGATGACAAATCTTTTCGTCATAATGCAGCAGGTGCGTTAGGTGAGATGGTCGATACCTTCTTGAGCGCACTTCAGCATGATGACGACACATACGTCCGTCGTAATGCAGCAAGGGCATTAGGTAAGATAAGCGATGTCTCAGCGGTCTCTAACCTATTGAGTGCTCTTAAACATGATGACGACACATCTGTCCGTTCTAGCGCGGCAAGGGCGTTAGGAGAGATAGGCGATGGCTCAGCGGTCTCTGACCTATTGAGTGCTCTTGAACATGATACTTAGAAGGTGGGTTTGCAATGGCTGTATTCGTTCCGATGTCTGATCGTGATGTCGTAGCGGAGGCGTTAGGTAAGATAGGCGGGGACTTAGCTGTGAATGGATTGATAGAGTCTTTGGAAAATCAGTATGTAGACATTACATTAGTCCTGAGATCACTGAAGCAAGCACAAGGCCGCTTAGGTTATTATCGACCGCGTCCCTCAACATCAATAAGAGCTCCTGAAGTCTTCATCTCTTATATATGGAGTGACGAAAGCGAAGCTATCACCAGCCAACTCGACCAATCTTTCCAAGCACAAGGTATTAACATTATCTGCGACAAAAGAGATGTGGGCTACAAAGCCAATATCCGAGATTTTATGCAACGAATCGGTCAAGGAAAATGTGTCTTGGTCGTGATTAGTGACGACTACTTAAAAAGTGAAAACCGTATGTTTGAGCTGATGGAAATCGCTAACAGCGGCGACTTCTATGATCGCATTTTTCCCATTATTCTCAGCGACGCCAATATTCATAACGCAATAGGACGTCTTAAATATAAGCAATATTGGGAACAACAACGGAACGAGCTTGAAGCGGCAATGAAGGATGGGGAATTGGCTAACTTGCAAGGCATTACAGGTGATCTTGATCTCTACGACGAGATTTGCCGCAGAATTCCCGAACTCACCGATATTCTGAAAAATATGAATACCCTCACCACCGAGATGCACCGCGACTCCAACTTTGAAGCCGTTATCAAAGCCGTAAAAGCTAAGCTGGCTGAATAATCCTGTATTTTGGTAAATGAACTTGGCACTTCTCTCACGGATGAAGCAGTAAAACACGTAAGTTTATTTTTAGTCAGTTAGTTTTATAAGCAACGGTCCTATTTCTATCCGCGTCTTATGAGTAGCAATTCTCCATCCAATCGATCCATTTCCATTGGCGGTAACGTGAGCGGTAGCACGATTATTTCTGGGGATGGCAATCGTGTAAATACATCAACGTTCCAGTCCACGCCAGCTAATGGTACTCCTGAACGAAAGAAGATCTTAGTCCTCGCCTCAAATCCGCAAAATTCTACTCGCCAACGGTTGGATGAAGAAGTTCGTGACATTACAGAAGGGCTGAAACGAGCACGCGCTCGCGATGAATTTGAAATTACCCAGCGATGGGCCGTGCGCCCCCGCGACTTTCAGCGGGCCATGCTAGACGAATCACCGCAAATTGTTCATTTTGCTGGCAATACAGCCGCCAACAAAGCCGGACTGTACTTTGAAGATGTCCAAGGCAACCCACAGCCAGTGGCAGATTCAGCCCTCGCGAATCTCTTCAAGCTCTTTGCCACCAAAAACAAGATTGACTGCGTTGTGCTTAACGGTTGCTATTCAGAGACACAGGCTGTTGCGATCGCACAGCATATTCCCTACGTCGTTGGTATTGGTCAGTCGGTCAGCGATCGCGCTGCCATTGAGTTTTCAGTGGGCTTTTACGATGCATTGGGCAATGGAGAAACCCTAGACTTTGCCTTTGAGCTGGGCAAAGCGGCCATGGCTATGGCCGGAACAGGTGATGAAGAACCGCCGATACTCTTGACTATGGCAACAGCGGCTTCTAGTGGTCAACTCGGTAGAAGTAATAGCAGCGACCGCCCCAGCAATCCTCACCCAAACACTCCTATACCTATAACAGCCAGAGAAGTCTTCATCTCCTACGCCTGGGGCGGCGAAAGCGAAACCATTGCCAACCAGCTCGACCAATCCTTCCAATCCCAAGGCATTAACATCATTCGCGATAAAAAAGACGCAGGCTACAAAGCTAATATCCGAGACTTTATGCAACAAATTGGTCAGGGAAAATGTGTCTTAGTCGTGATTAGCGACAAATATCTAAAAAGTGAAAACTGTATGTTCGAGCTGGTGGAAATTGCCAACAGCGGTGACTTCTATGATCGCATCTTCCCCATCGTCCTCAGCGATGCCAACATTTATAAAGCTGCCGCACGCTTAAAGTACAAGCGGTATTGGGAACAGCAAAAGAACGAACTCGAAACGGAAATAAAAGCGGGAGGAATCACTAACCTGCAAGGCATTACGGATGATCTCGATCTCTACGACGAGATTTGTCGCAGAGTGCCTGAACTCACCGACATCCTCAAAAATATGAATACCCTCACCAGCGAAATGCATCGCGATTCAAACTTTGACGTTGTCATCGAAGCTGTGAAGGCTAAGTTAGCCGAATAGAAACTTGCGATAACTGATGATTTTGTATCAGTCTTAGTAAGGGTAGCCAAGGGGTGAACAATCTGGGAAAAAGTAATACCCAAACCTATCAGCTCTGTTCGACGACAGGCTTCTAAACGGAAAATTACGTCAGCTTATGTTTGAATCTTTGTAAGCAGAGTAGCTTTGTCAAGATCTTTCATAAACTACGCCCCCTTCGTTTAAGCTACGAAAATTCCATCACAAAACTACTGAGCTAAAGCCGTTCGCAAATTCCCATCGGCTGAGGCCAGCGCTTCTTCTGCCTGGGCCTTTTCCATCTCTGCTAAATGCATCACCAGTGCCACCTTCACCTGCAAATCACTCCTGTCTAGCAGGTCACCTGCCACCTCACGATCCAGCTCAGTCAGGTCACTCAAAATGCGGATAGCTCTGTCGCGCAGCTTCGTATTCGTCACCGCCACATCCACCATCCGATTTCCATACACCTTCCCTAGCTTCACCATCACACCAGTAGACAGAATATTCAGCGCTAGCTTTGTCACAGTGCCTGCTTTTAGCCGCGTAGAGCCAGCTAATACCTCTGGCCCTACAATCAGGCGAATATCTACCTCTGCATCTACGGGTACTTGATCCGCTGGTACGCAGGCTATAAATATTGTGTTAGCGCCGCACTGCTTTGCCGCTTTTAGCGCGCCGTGTACGTAGGGCGTAGTGCCGCCTGCTGTGATGCCTACTACGACGTCTCGCTTTGTGACTTTGTGATCGAGAATTGCCTTTGCGCCGCCGTCAGCTTCGTCTTCTAGCGCTTCAGAACTGCGCAATAGCGCCGCAGCGCCCCCGGCTAAAATGCCCTGTACCATCTCGGGTGGTGTGCAGAATGTGGGTGGGCATTCTGCCGCGTCGAGTACGCCGAGTCGACCGCTCGTACCTGCGCCAACGTAGAAGAGTCTGCCGCCTTCTCGGAGAGAGGCTGCTGTGAGGTTGATGGCTTGGGCAAGGTGAGTTCTGGCGTGGGCGATCGCATCCACCGTCTTCTGATCTTCTTTATTAAAGACATCCACCATTTCCAAAGTAGATAGCTCGTCTAGATTCTGGCTATTGGGATTGTTTTGCTCGGTTAGCAGATGGCCACGGTCTTTCATATCGCACACGCACTCATAACGGGATGGTATACAAAGACTACTACAGCAACTTCTCTAGCTGAGCCCGAATCTTATCCATCTCATCAGACGATGCATCCTGCACACTGCCCTTGCCAGTTGCTTGCGCTGTTTTCTCCAGTTTGGCCCGTGCTATGTCCATGGGGTCCGCATCGGGATCCCAGGTTGTTTCCTCCACCATTTTTTCGGGTGGCGTCATGAGGGTGCCGTCTTCTACTAGTACGGCTTCGTAGCCAGCGCTTTCACAAAACTCTTCGATTTCCTCTTGCTCGAAGGCCTCTACAGAGGCAGCCGGAAAGTCTTGAGCCTCTAGCATGACTGCAAATCGCGTGGCATCGTCTTCTACTTCAAACATGAGCACCAGCTGCTTGCCTTCCATTTGCAGAGAGTGAATTCCCTCGTTTTCTGTACGGGCATTGAATAAAACGACGTAGACAGACATAAAAGCGGCAGTCGAAAAAAGTTCAGTCCATAGTTTAAAGCATCATCCAGCCGGACAGTCGTCTGTAATAATGTAGAGGTTTTTGACGACCCCTATACCTGATGAGCGCCCATGGCAACCTTTCTACTCGAAGTCGGCACCGAAGAACTTCCAGCTAGCTTTGTCAGCGAGGCCATTGCTCAGTGGAAAAGTAAGATTCCAGCTGAGCTGAAAGAGCAGTTTTTAGACAACGAAGGCGTCGAATTTTACGGGACTCCTCGCCGATTGGCGTTGCTCATAAAAGGATTGCCTGAGCGTCAGCCGGATCGTGAGGAAGAGGCGAAAGGGCCACCGGCTAAAGCGGCTTTTAGAGAGGGTAAGCCGACTAAGGCTGCGACGGGATTTGCGGCCTCGAAAGGGGTCAGTGTAGAAGATTTGGAAATTCGAGATACGGGCAAAGGTGAGTTTATCTTTGTGCTGCAGCAGATTCCGGGGCGGGCGACGGCTGAGCTGCTACAGGAGATGGTGCCAAACTGGGTGCTGGGGCTAGAGGGTAATCGCTTTATGCGCTGGGGTGATGGCGATTTGCGATTTCCTCGGCCTATTCGCTGGCTGGTGACGCTATTGGATAGTGAGCTGCTGCCGGTGACGCTAGAGAATGGGTCTGAAGTGTGTGTGAGCGATCGCACCACAACTGGCCACCGCGTCCTTCACCCTGAAAATGTCAGTCTAAATAGTGCTACTGACTACACCAGTGCTTTGAAAAAGGCCTACGTCACCGTTGACCCAGCAGAACGCAAAGAGACGATTTTGTCTCAGATTGCTCAGGTTGCTAGCTCTGTAAACGGTCACGCCGTAGTAAATGAAGCTCTCTTAGCAGAAGTTGTAGACCTTGTAGAGTGGCCGACAGCGATTATCGGTAAGTTTGACGATGAGTTTTTGCAGCTGCCGTCGGAAGTGACTATTACTGAAATGGAAAGCCACCAGCGCTATTTCTCTGTTCGCCCATCTGCTGAGTCAGACGAGCTGCTGCCGTACTTCATCACGGTTTCTAATGGTGACCCGGCTAAGTCGGCATTGATTACTCAGGGTAACGAACGGGTCATTCGAGCGCGTCTGGCCGATGGAAAATTCTTTTTTGATGCGGATCAGAAGAAGCCTCTGGCTGAGTATTTGCCTCAGCTAGAAAAAGTAACCTTCGAGGCTTCTCTGGGTTCTGTGCGGGAAAAGGTGAGCCGAGTGGAGTCGATTACTGCTCTCTTGAGCGATCATTTAGGGCTGAGTGCGCAGCAAAAGCAGCAGGCCGTTCGCGGTGCGGAACTCTGCAAAGCCGACCTCGTGACGCAGATGGTGGGCGAGTTTCCAGAATTGCAGGGCTACATTGGCCAAAAGTATGCTGAAAACAGCGGTGAGCCGCAGGCTGTGGCAGATGCGATTTACGAGCACTATTTGCCGAAGGGAGCGGGTGGTGAATTGCCTAAAACCACTACAGGACAGGTGGTAGGTATTGCTGACCGGCTCGATACCCTGGTGAGTATTTTTAGCATTGGTAAGCTGCCCAAAGGCTCTAGCGATCCGTTTGCTTTGCGTCGGGCGGCGAATGCGATTGTGAATGTGGTGTGGGAAGCTGGATTGCCGCTGAAGCTGCAAACTGTGCTGAGCCAAGTGATCGAAAACTTTGCAGATGGGCGTGAGGGTGTTGATGCGGTTGAACTGACGCAGCAGCTAACGGACTTTTTCTCACAGCGGGTGCGTACGCTGCTGCAAGATGGCCAAGGGATTGACTACGACTTGGTGAATGCGGTGTTTGGCAATGATGCGGATTATCAGGCGAGAGCGCTGGGTGATTTGCTGGACGTACGCGATCGCGCCAATTTCCTCCAAGCCATTCGCAACGACGGTCGCCTTGCCAAAATCTACGAAACCGTCAATCGCGCTGCCAAGCTTGCTGTGAAAGGTGACCTAGGCACAGACGCACTAGATCCCGCTGGCGTTGTCGATGCCGCACTATTTGAGCAACCGACTGAACAAGCTTTTTATGACAGCCTGCAAACGCTTCTGCCGCAAACGCAAGCAGCCCAGGCAGAACGTGATTACAGCAAACTCATCGCTGGACTAGAAAAGGCAGCGCCTACCGTTGCTGATTTCTTTGACGGTGACAATAGTGTCATGGTGATGGCGGATGATCCCAAGGTTCAAAAAAACAGGCTGAATCTCCTGGGGCTGCTGCGTAATCACGCGCGAGTGCTGGCGGACTTTGGCGAAATTGTGAAAAGTTGAGTCTAGTGTTTTCTTACAGAACTCACTTCTCAACTTCCCCTCTCCTGATACAATCGCTGCTTAAGATCTGAGCCGATTTGTAATTCTTATGAAAACAGCCCACGTCATTGGCCTTGGCCGCTCTGGAATTGCTGCTGCTCGCGTTTTGGCGCAACAGGGACACACCGTTACCTTGAGCGATCGCGGTGCGGCCCAACGCCACCAGTCCGATGCAAAACGTCTTCAAGACGAGGGCATCACCGTCAAGCTCAACTATGCCTTCGACGCCAAAATCGCTAAGGAAGAAGGTTTAGACCTACTGGTTGTTAGCCCCGGTGTTCCTTGGGATGCCCCGGCCCTTGTAACTGCCCGCGAACTGGGAATAGAAACCATTGGCGAAATGGAGCTTGCCTGGCGTGCCCTTAAAGACCGCCCTTGGCTTGGCATCACCGGTACCAACGGTAAAACTACCACCACTGCTCTGGTTGCCGCTATCTTCAAAGCGGCTGGGCTCAATGCACCTGCGTGCGGAAACATTGGCTACGCCGCCTGCGAGCTTGCGCTTGCTGAACATCCAGACTGGGTAATTGCTGAGCTGAGCAGCTACCAAATTGAAGCTGCTGCCTCGCTTGCACCGACTATCGGTTTGTGGACTACCTTCACTCCAGACCATCTCAGCCGCCATAAAACGGTCGAAAACTATTACAACATCAAAGCTTCTTTACTCAAGCGCGCCCAGTCCGTCATTATTAATGGTGACGACCCGACCTTGCGGGCAAAAGCTGCGGAGCACATGTCGCCACACCATTACTGGACTAGCATTAAAGGCAAAGCCGCACTCAATCCGATTACGCCAGATACCTATGTAGAAGACGGCTGGGTCATCCATAAAGGAGAGCCTATTGTTGAAACGAAGGCGCTGCGTATGGTGGGAGAACATAACCAGCAGAATTTGCTGATTGCGGTGGCGGCAGCGAAGCTAGCTGGGATTGAGAGTAGTGCGATCGCCCAAGGCGTAGCCAGCTTCCCAGGCGTATCCCATCGCCTAGAACATATCTGCACGTGGCGCGGTGTAGATTTCATCAACGATAGTAAAGCTACCAACTATGACGCCGCAGAAGTAGGCCTACGATCTGTAACTGGTCCCGCTATTTTGATAGCAGGCGGTGCGCCAAAAGACGGCAACGATACCGCCTGGATTGCACAAATAAAAGAGAAAGCGGTCGTTGTTCTTCTGGTGGGTGATGCTGCCGAGATCTTTGCCAAAAGGCTAAAAGATTCTGACTGTAACGACTATGAAATTGTTCAAACTATTGATCGGGCAGTAGCTCGCAGCGCAGACATTAGCAAAGAACAAACTGTAAAAACTGTTTTACTCTCTCCTGCCTGTGCCAGCTTTGACCAGTATGCCAACTTTGAAGTGCGTGGTGACGACTTTCGCCAGGTTTGCACGAAGTATTTGGGTGAGCTATGAGACTAAAACAGACCAGAGACCGTGCAATTAAAATCGGGTAATAAAGGCGATACCAGCTTATCATCGACACCTAGTGTAGATACTTTCTGCAAATTGGTATTCTCTCTTCGATATACCTCAATTTCTTTCAGTCGCCAATTTACAATCCAGTACTCTTGCACACCGTGAAGAGAATAGAGCTTGAGCTTAAACTTTTTGTCCCGTTCGTGATTTGTCGTGCCTGCTGAGAGTATTTCCACTATCAGCTCAGGTGCAACAACAAAATGTCCAGCGTCATCTATTCCATTTTCTATACGCTCTTTACTTGCCCAGACAATGTCAGGAATGACGGCATCAATTTCAGTAAAAATTACGCCAGGAGTTTGAAAAGTATTACCTAAGGCAGTTTTTTCTGACCAAACTTCGAGTCGGACATGAATTTTGCTAGCTGCACCTTGGTGGCGAATATGAGGAGCGCGCGTCACAAGCAATTCTCCGTTGATAATTTCGTAACGCTTCCAGCCGCCATCGTCGGGAATAGCGTCTAAGTCTGCAATTGTCCAAGTAACAGTATTGGCAACCATAGTATTTCTATATGGATTTAGTCACATTTTAGCTGACGAATGCTGATCGAAGGTGGATATCAACGCTGGGTTACAGCTAGGTCACAGCGGCTTCGGTAAGCACTCGATTGAGCTTTCCACTTTTGTACCCTTCTAGGTCTAAAGTGACGTAGGTGAATCCAAAGCCTCGAAAGGCTTCGACGAGTGTGGGAAGGTCGACTTTACTCACAAACCCAGAAATCTCCTCAGGCATGAGCTCGATTCGGGCTGTTTCACCATCTGAGCGCACTCGCAGGTTTCGATAGCCCAAGTCTCGCATGTAGCGTTCAGCCCGTCCGACCCGGTGGAGTTTTTCTGTAGTGATCAGCTCACCGTAGGGGAAGCGGGAGCTGAGGCAGGGCTGGGAGGGTTTGTCCCACCAGGGGAGGCCGAGCTGTTTGGAGAGTTCGCGGACTTCGAGTTTGGTGATGCCGACTTCTGCCAGGGGCGATCGCACCCCTCTCTCTTTTGCCGCCATTATCCCAGGCCGATAGTCCAACAAATCGTCTGCATTCAGCCCGTCTACCACATACTCATAGCCCAGCTCTGTGGCTAGCGGCCTGAGCGTATCGTGCAGCTCGCTTTTGCAAAAGTAACAGCGATTGACCGGGTTCGAGGTGTAGTTCTCGTTGTCCATTTCGTGGGTTTCTACCACTTTGTGGGTGATGCCCATCTGCGCTGCTTGAGTTTTTGCGTCTTCAAAGTCTTCTGGCATGAGCGATGGGGAGTTTGCTGTGACGGCAAGCGCCTTGTTCCCCATCACATCCCAGGCCACCTTCGCTACCAGCGTGCTGTCAATGCCGCCCGAATAAGCGATCAAGGCGCGGTCCATCTCACGGAAAATAGCTTGAAGTTGAGCCAGCTTGTCAGACATACAAAGATAGTAAAAGCGCTACAGAAGTTCTATCTCCTACTCTAGCGCTTCTACTGAAGCTAGAACTGACGGCTCTCAAATACAAGGATAGTAATGGAAAGTAGGACCACGGTGTAAGCAAGTCCATACATGGCACTGCCGGCGAACGTTTCTGTAAACGCCTGAAAGAGCCCAGAGCCGCTGCCGCTTTCAAAACAAGCATGGGAAACGACAAAGCCGTGCGCCGCTTCATTTTTGAGATTGAAGTGCTCTAGATCGGGCAAGACGACGAACAGTATTTTGGCCACTCGTTGAAAGATCTCGCTGTCGGCCTGTCCTTGCGCTGCCCGTAGCATGTTGCAGGTTTCGTGGCCGACAGCAAAGACCGACAGCGTCATAAGAGTTGCGAGTACTGTACTGGTGATGACGCCAAACATGAGGGCGGCCGCAATGAGCAGGACCATCTCCAAAAACATAAACAGCATCGCTAGCAGTATGTCGCCGAAGTCGTAAGGGACACCAACAAGCGCCAGCAGCGATAGCATGACGAACGTAAGCGAACCAACCAAAACCGCCATCACCAGGCTCAGTCCTAAGTGCTTGCCTAAAATGAATTCTGAGCGACTCACAGGTTTGGCAATTAGCACCAGTACTGTCTTTTTTTCAATCTCTTTATTGATGAGGCCCGTGCCAATAAAAACCACTACAAATAAAGAGAGAATATTGATAGCCGCTAGGCCCGTATCGAGAATTATTTTATCTTCTGTACCCGCAGCGACTTCTGGGAGGAGCGTAATGGCCATCACCATGATGACGCCAAAGACCCCGACGACGTATAGGATGCGATCGCGCACTACTTCCAAAAATACATTGCGCGCAATCGTCCAGATTCTGTCCCAAAACGTAGACAGCGTTGTGGCCAAATCCATAGGTTTTGCTTCCATAACAATAGTAATTAATCTAAAAAATACAAATGGTGCCCAGGGGAGAGGGTTATGTAACACCTTGATTTGATTAAAGTTGATTTGATTAAAGCGATCGCGCACGAAAACGCTCTTCTGCCGGATCTTCCCCGCAGTCAACTTCTGTCAGCCTTGTTAGCGGCTGCGGCTCATCCGCTTCTGTGGGGACGGCTCTCGGTGCATCTACCGGGCTGATTTTGCAAATTTTCTCTAGGTCGAACGCGCCGTTTCGGGCCATAGGGCCAGACCATATGGCCTTGAGCGATAGCAGGTAGGATTGATCAGACTGGGTGGGGGCGGGCGCTTCTACTTGCAAAAGTACCTGTTCGTCAGGCGCTTCTAGGCTGCGGAGTGTTTCTTTCAAAGCACTTTCTAGCTCGATCTGCCGGGTATATAGCCAACGCTCGGTCTGGTACCAGGGTTGATTATCCAAGTCTTTTTCGATTTCTCGTATCATGCCTTCTAGCAGAGCTACTCCCTGAGAAGGCTGCTGACGATCGATCACAAAGTCTACTACAAAGTCGCTTTCATCTAGGCTGCGCACAAGTAGGCTGGGGTAGCTACGAACCCAGTCCTGTATGCGAAAGTGGAACGAAATCCAGCTACTCAGCAGTAGATTGACCAAAAGCGTCATGATCAGCGTCTTTTTTACAGCGTCTTTTGGTGGCTTGAACTCTAGCTCCCAGTTGAGGTAATGAGGCAAGGCCATGACGCCGGTTGAGATGATGGGCCAGCTAGAAATCGCCCAGCGTAGACGAAACTCGCTGAGCCAAGGCCGAAACAAAAACAGGCAAAGAACGGCTCCTGTAATCCAGGGACCAATGTGGAAATCGGCGACTTTTAGAGACTTGGCCTCGCTGAGCCCCCACCACACTGCTGCCGTAAAAAATATCCAGCTCAGGTTTGTTAATAGGCTAATGGCAAGCTGACTAGCGCCTTCTACCGTATCGAGCGCACCTGCTATAAATAGCGAAAACAGGCTGAGCAGTAGCAGCGTTTGCCAAGCGAAGATATCTTTGGGCACTAGCAGCTGGCGGAGCTGCGCGTTTAAGTCTTGGAAAATGTCTTGCACTATGCGCTCCACCCCTGAATTGCAAATCGCAACAGCATCAGCAGTAAAATAGCGCTAAAGCTAGCAGCGTTGGCCTGAATGACAGTATCGGTAAAGTCGAAGGTAGTCTGTGAGTCTTCTACCCCGCCGCCGCGTGCTTTGGCATAGATGTCGCCACGAGTCAGCTTCTTTTTGGGCTGTTTTTTCAGTAGCGCCCAAGACTTGTCTATGCGGAGAAAGTATTCTAAGCCTTTGGCTTTGATGAGGAAGGTGCCAAAGAAGGAGACCAGGGCGATCGCAAACAAAATAGCCCCCAGCTCAGTCGTCCATCCGTTCACCAGCAGTCGATTGAATAGGAGGTAGCTCATTATTTGTGCCTTCACCTCCATGGGTGAGAGGGGTTCTAGCACCAAAAAGGTAATCCACCCTGCGACGACCGCTGCTAGGTTAATCACCGTTGCGTACTGCACACTCGTTTGAAACCCTAGCCGTAGCCGCTGCCGCAGAATGCCTGCTTCAATGGCAATCGCCACGAGCAAAAACAAAACCTGAAAAACAATCGTCTTCAGCGGCAATATGGGTTCGTATTCCATGCTTAAATCCAGTCCATCCTCAAATCAAGTCATGTGGTTCCACCGCATAGCGTATCGCTTGATGGCCCTAACCGGCTAGGTGAATGTGCGCAAATAGACTCGCCGCTACACAATCAGCGAACGGCCCGTACACCAGTAGATCATCAATGCGCCCTGCAAAAGGCCAAAGACAAGGGTTAGCACGTCGTTCCACGTTTCGTTTTTGCTGAGCTTGCCGAAGATAATAAAGAGTGGAAACAGCGGCAAAGTGTAGCGGGCCATGGAGTCAATTCCTGCCGCTAGTGGAATCAACACAGAGTACATGCAAAGCAGCCAGTAGGCAAAGCCGATCTTTTTATAAAATACTGTCGGGAAAATCAGTGCGACTAAAGTGAAGGTCAGCTCTAGCAATATCTTGGCGTCGCCTGTTTTTACCCCTTCTACTAGCGCTTTTACCAGTACAACCGCTGGGTTCAATATTTCGCGGCCCCAAGCTGCCTGATTGGTTTTGAAATAGAAGAAGTCGCCAGTGACTTGGTAGCTATACAGACCAAAGCAAAGCAAGCCGACGGGTATTAGCAGCAGGTAAAAAACGTCTTGCCGCGCTCTGAACTTATTAAGGTCGATGCTGCGCCAAGTAAAGTCGATGCTGCGCAGATACTCAAAGGCCATCGGCAAAATAATCAGCACGCCCAAAGTTCGCGTTGCCGAAAGACACGCGCCCGCTATGCCAACTACGAGCCAACGACGGCGCTTTGCATAGTAAAAGCAAATCAGCATGAGGCACAGGTATAGCGACTCTGTAAATAGGCCAGAGAAGATAAACGAGATTGGGAATAGAAAGAGAAATTTGACCGAACGCCGAGCTGTTTTACTCGCTGCCGCCTTAGAGGCTGTCTCTGTAGAAGTTGTCTTTGTGTAAGTTGTCTCTGGGCGCTCAGCTTTAACCAGCTGGTACAGCAGGTAGGCGCTTACCAGTAGGCAAATATTAGAGACAAAGAGTCCGGCTAGAAAGTAGCGATCGCCGATTACTTCACCGACCCCTTTCATCAGTAGTGGATACATCGGGAAAAAGGGAAAGTTGGTTTGCCCAGCGCTGCCTGGAATCGCCGATGCGGTGGAATAGCCTTCCTGAACGATGTTCATGTACCAGAAAGAATCCCACACGCCCCACAGGTCGAGCCACTGATACTTCGACCAGCTGAACTGCTTACCGTAGCCGGGCTCTAGTGTGGCGTGAGCGATGATGCCAACGAGTGTGAGAACGATGCGAGTAGAGAGAAAAATCGTGCCAATGTAGGTCAGCTCGGCGCGTAGCTCTCGGTAGCGGCTCGTTTTTGGTTGCTCTTGGCTACGAGTAGAAATCGTTGGAGCTTGAGCGGTTTTTTGCACCATAAATCTTCTAGAGGCGGCTTTAAGGGGCTGTATAAAAAGGTCCAAAAAGGTAATCCACGCTTACCCATCAAACTTGATGAGCAAGCTTCACTCCATATTCGCGCAGAGGACAGTATCGGTAGGAAAAGTCTCAGTAAAGTTTTTTGATACTATTTTTTGATACTAGGTGAACGGAGTGTATCCCAAATTTTGCAAGTTGCCGACCCCCCCTAACGGTTCCCGTGGGGAACCCAGTCCCGTTTCTCTAAACACTCAGACAATCTCCCCTCCGGCGGAGGGGTGGCCGGAGCGCAGCGGCGGTCGGGGTGGGTCTCGGGATGTCATGCTAAACAGATACATTTCTAGGAAAAAAGTTCATTTGCAAAATCGGGATGCACTCAGTGAACAGGCCGTAATTCCAGCGGTTTTTCCTTTTTCCTTGTTTTTCCCTCTCGGGTTTCTTATGGCTAAATTCAGTAAGATAAAGGCGTCAAATTCAGCGCATTTCTCTCCCTATGCCCAAAGCTATTGGCATTCGCACTGCCCAAAATAATTCTGAGCGGCTAACTGGTCAAGTCCATGTGTACGACGGTGAGGGGAAGGGAAAATCTCAGGTCGCTTTGGGCGTGGTGCTTCGCTCTATTGGCCTTGGGATTCATCAGTTTATGGAGAGCCGGGTGCTGCTGCTGCGGTTCCTTAAGGGGCCCGGACGAACCTACGATGAGGATGCGGCGATTGAAGCGCTGCAAAGGGGCTTTCCTCATTTGATCGATCAGGTGCGCACGGGGCGGGCCGAGTTTTTTGGGCCAGAAGAAATTACTAAGTTCGATAAGCAGGAGGCGCAGCGGGGCTGGGATGTGGCCAAGGGGGCGATCGCATCTGGTCTATATTCTGTCGTGGTGCTCGATGAAATTAATCCTGTGCTCGATCTGGATTTGCTCTCGATTGAGGATGTGGTGCGATCGCTCAAAAATAAGCCGGACCATCTAGAAATTATCGCCACCGGGCGCGGCGCGCCACCACAGCTGGTGGAGATCGCCGACTTGCATTCAGAGATGAAGCCTCAAATCCATCAAACAGCGGCTGATATTGGCATAGAGGGCATCGAAATCTATACCGGGGATGGCAAAGGCAAATCTACCAGTGCGCTGGGGAAAGCGCTTCAGGCGATTGGCCGAGGGATTAGCCAAGATCAGTCTCACCGGGTAATGGTGATTCAGTGGCTGAAAGGGGGGAAGGGCTATACCGAAGATGCGGCGATCGCAGCGCTGCGCAAAAGCTATCCGCACCTGGTAGACCATCAGCGCTGTGGGCGCGATGCCATTGTGTGGCGCGGACAGCAGCAACCGATTGACTATATAGAGGCTGAGCGCGGCTGGGAGTTGGCGAGTACTGCGATCGCCTCTGGCCTGTACAAAACCATCATCCTCGATGAGCTCAACCCCACAGTAGACCTAGAACTACTCCCCGAAGAGCCGATTATTCAGACCCTGCTACGCAAACCGAAGGGCACTGAAGTGATTATCACTGGGCGCTGCAAAAACCAGCCTGGCTACTTCCAGCTGGCCAGCACACATTCAGAAGTATTCTGCCACAAGCACTATGCCGAACGTGGTGTAGAACTTAAGCGTGGCGTCGACTTTTAGCCTGTGTCATCTGGGTTCAGTGCTCCGGGTTTAGTGCTCTGGGTTTAGTGCTCTGGGCTCAGTATTCATCACGCCGCCGATTCTGGCGCACGGTCTTGGTGATATGTTTCCAGCGTGCTTTGGCGTTGCTTTGGGCTTGTTTGTCCTGCCGCCGATGCTGATACGCTTGCTCTCGCTGTAGCTTGTAGTAGTTATTGAGCCGTTTACCGGAAAGCACACCGCTATCCAATGCGGCTTGAACAGCGCAGCCTGGTTCTGATTCATGCTTACAATTGCGAAATCGACAGTTCGCCGCCAGTGCTTCTATGTCACCAAATGTTTCTCCTATCCCGTTTTTGTCGGGTGATGTAAGGTTCGAGTCGTCATGCCATGGCTGTAGCTCTCGCATGCCTGGTGTATCGATCAAAAGCGCACCAGAGGGCAATTGCAGCATTTCTCGATGCGTTGTTGTATGACGCCCTCGGCTGTCATCTGCTCGTACTGCCTGCGTAGACTGTACGGCTGCGCCCATGAGCTGATTGGTGATCGTTGACTTACCCACGCCAGAAGACCCTAGTAGTGCGACCGTTCTTCCGGGTTGAAGGTAGGGTGCCAAGGCTTCTAGATTATGCTGATGTAGGGCACTAAGCACCACAACGGGAACCGCGATCGCAACCTCTTCTAGTGCCAGTTGCTTTGCTGCTAAGTCCTCACACAGGTCAGCTTTATTCAGCACGATGACTGGATTAGCAGCGCTTCTCCAAGCCATAGCCAAATATCGCTCTATCCGGCGCAGGTTGAAGTCATGGTCTAGGCCGCTGACTAAAAACAGCGTATCGATATTGGCCGCAATGACCTGAGCAGCTGTGCGGCTACCGGGAGCCTGCCGAGCAACCTGGCTTTTTCGCGGTAGCTTTGCGTCGATCAATACCTGAGCGTCATCCGACTGAGCATTATCCGACTGAGCATTTTGCTGGGCATCCGATTGGCAATGCGTAACAACCCAGTCGCCGACTGCCGGAAAATCCTCAGTGGTTTGAGCCTGATGTCTAAACTTGCCTGTCAGCGTTGCGCGGCGCTCGCCCAGTTCGGTATACAGCCGATACTGATTGCGATGAGCTACAGCAACTCGGCCAACGCGATAGTTCGCATTCGCATAGGGTTCAAAGCTGTGAGCAAAAACATCGCTCCAGCCCAAATTTTCTAATTTCACTGTTCCAAAAATCCTTATTCGAGAGTCTTTTTAGGCCGTTATGAAAACGTTGTCTACAAAAACTTTTTTGTAGACAACAGCCATAGAGACATCAAAAGGAGTGGAGAAAACGGAGGTTACTTTTGCGTTCCTCTTGTTGTTCTCATGTGCATTTCCCAAGATGTGCTTTCTACGGTCTGAAATGTTGTGGTGCAGTGCAATACCGACTCAACCATAGGAGCCACCTCCGTAGGGAAAATTAAGAACAATTTGGAGTAACGAGTTTCAGTGTAGCGCCAGACTAAGGCTACTGTTGCGGCACTGTAAAATTATTGTTACAGCAATATCCTTACAAACAGCAATACACTGATAAAAGGAAGAAACCAAAAGGAAGAAACCAAAAGAAAGAAGTCTCAAAAATTACAACAGTTACAATGAAG
>ERZ1740067.1379-NODE-1379-length-16746-cov-10.311365_pt1 | contig 16746 bp, 16 predicted proteins | sample MGYA00581736_ERZ1740067 | MGnify/ENA primary metagenome ERZ1740067 (study PRJEB43018, sample SAMN04849236) | marine metagenome | isolation source: floating plastic debris | place: Pacific Ocean | collected 2008-08-27 | study: EMG produced TPA metagenomics... | reverse complement strand
ATTTGGGCGCGGGGGTCTCTAACTACGTTAAGAAACAGCATATCGTCAAAGAGTGAGATTAGCTCTTCGGCATAGTGCACGCTGTCTAGCGATTTATCCATCACCAGCTTGGCTCGATGCTTTTGCCCAGCCAAAAACAACATTTCCCAGGTAATGGCATGAATGCTGCGGGGTCGATCTTTTATCCGTTCAAAGATCACCACTGGATCAAGCGAAACGCCATCCCACTTCACCATAGTGGCAGCCTGCAAACCAACTACGTCAATCACTAGCTGAAAGTAGTTGAAGTCGTTTGACAGGTTTCCGTACAGGGGTAGCAGGGGCATGAACTCAACGATATGGAGCGGATACGGCGAGTAGAATTCGTCTGAAAAATTTAGCCGTAACCGTAGGGCGTGGCTGCCACAGCGACGAATTGGCGTCATTAAAACCGGTCTGGGGCGCTCGGCAGCTACGCTATCGACAGGGACAGATGAGGGTGTAGTCAATGGCATGGATGTTTCCTAGTTTTGATAAGGATGTTCAGTCAGAAGTTTGCTGAAAAAGTTGCTTCAAAAGCTGGGTTAAGATAGTGAAAATTGTGCCAGTAGAATCAAGGCAGCAAAGAACAACACAAAATATCCAAAGCCAGCTTGTAGAGCTTTCGCATTAACAAATCGATTGCAATAGCTACCGAGCAGCGTTCCTAGGCTGGCTGCAAAGGTAAAAGAAACGACTAAAGCCCAGTTAACTTCGAGCTGGCTGAGATAGCCTAAGAAGCCTGTTACAGACTTGAGAGAGATAATTAACAGAGAAGTTCCCACTGCTTGCTTTATCGGTATGCCCGTTAGCAGCACTAGCGCTGGCACAATCGCAAACCCGCCGCCAATACCGACAAACCCAGTCAACACACCAATGCCCATACCTTCTACCGGAATCATGAACTGATGTAGAAGAAACTTTTTATGGACAGGTTCTGAGGAAGAAAGCGTAACGACCGTTTGGTTTTGCTGTCTGCTTTTGATAATCATCAGCAGGCTAGCGAGTAGCATAATCATGCTAAAACACAAAAGCTGAAATGATTCGCTAACCCAAGAGAATGAAGCCAACAGTGCGCCTAAGTAAGCCCCTACCATGGCAGCTGGAGCAAATAACGCTGCAACATCAAACCGAACGTTGCCTTTTTGCCAGTGTAGGAAGGCTCCCATTGCGCTAACGGTGCCTACGCTCACGAGGCTAATGGCGATCGCACTTTTTGCCTCTACGCCTATCACATATATCAAAATCGGCACGGCTAGGATTGCGCCACCGCCGCCCATTAGGCCCAGAGAAACGCCAACAGCGATCGCACAAAAATGCCCAAAACCCCAAGCAAACATAAACAACGCGGCTATCCCACCAGGTATTGCATAAGATATTGCTCAAACCGCTGCTGAAAAACAGGCTTACTACTAAAGTCGAATCCGAGCCGCTGCCGCAGCGACTGTGTCTCCCACAGTGTCAACCGATTACGAGTAGAGAGATACAACAATGCGATGAATCCAGCGCGAAAAGCTGAGCGACAGCTAATCAAAACGGGTTTCGGCAGCCGGTCAATCTCTTTTAGCGTTTGAGTAATTCTCTCATAGGTCAGCGTATCAGCAGACATCGGCATGTGGCTGTAGTTCACGCCGCTTGCTTCCGCCTGCTGCTTTTCCGTGGTCTTGAAACCTTGTTCTTGAGTACACCGCAAACACAGAACAGAAACCCACCCCAAGGCCAGAACCTTCTGAAACTGACGATCTGATAGCTGACCTGAAATATAAACACTCGCATTGATTTTTTGAATACCAGTTTCCGGGGACTCCAACATTGCGCGCTCCTTTGGCTATATTGCCAGCTAATTTTCCATACTTTTCAGCGTTTCTTCTCGAATCAAATCAAAAACCTGTCGGCTGGTCTGAGTAAAGTCTGGCGTTAACATGTCGTCTAATTGGCGTGGCCTAGGCAAAGAGACCTCTAGTTCGGCTTTAATGCGTCCTGGCTGTACGCCCATCACAAAAATGCGATCAGCCAAGAACACCGCTTCTTCAATATCGTGAGTGACAAACACAATGGTTGTTTTCAGCGTTTCCCATACATTCAACAGCAGCTCTTGCATCATATGGCGTGTCTGTGCGTCTAGCGCTGCAAATGGTTCGTCCATCAGCAGTACCGAGGGTGAATTGACCAAGGCTCTAATGATGCTGGCCCGCTGCTTCATTCCGCCAGACAGCTCCTTGGGATAAGCATTGCGATACTTCGCCAACCCCACCAGGTTCAAATACTCTCCTACCATGTCCTGCCTTTCGGCTTTTGGGATGCCTTTTATCTTCAGCCCTAACTCCACGTTTTGAAAGGTGGTTTTCCAAGGCAGCAAAGAATACTGTTGAAATACAAACCCTCTGTCTGCCCCTGGCTTTGTCACCTGCTGTTGATCGATCGTCACGTAGCCTGAGGTAGGCCGAATGAATCCTGCAATAATGTTTAGCAGCGTTGACTTACCACAACCTGATGGTCCTAATAAACAGGCCAGTTCTCCAGGTTTAATTTGAAAGTTGACCGAGTCTAAAACTTGATTGGCTTGGCTGCGATGACGCGCCTTCTTTTTTTGAGAATCGCCAAAAATCATTGATACGCCCTCTACATTCACCGCGCCTTTCACAGGCTCGAGTGGTGCTTGTAGCTTAGATAGGGTTGCTTGACTCATTGCGATCGCTCCTCTTATAGTTTGGCACGCCTATCGTTTGGCGCACGTAATTGTCCTAGCGATAAATAACCGCTAGAACTGTTGCATAACAACAGCCATATGCACCTTTGACTTAAGCATTCTGCTTCTTAATTATTCGCCAAGGCATCAACGCCTGCATCCCGCGCCCTACAGCCCACGAACTCATCGCACCCATCAGCCCAATTAGCAACATCCCCATCACAATCGGTGGGTAGTTCGATGTCACATAGGACTCCCATGTGATGTACCCCACCCCATATCGCCCCGCCAAAATCTCAGCTGTCACCAAGCAAAACCAGGCATTTCCCATACCGATAGTCAGCCCACCCGCAATCCCCGGCAGTGCGCCTGGCAGCACAATATCTTTGAAGATAAACCATTTATTAGCACCCAAGCATTGCCCTACCCGAATCAACACAATGTCATGCAGAATATTTTCCACCGCTCGAATTGTGCTGATCAGCACAGGAAAAAACGCGCCGATAAACGTGATATAAATCATCCCTGTCTCCGCTGTGGGAAACATTAAAATCGCCAGTGGAATCCAGGCTACCGCTGGAATTGGCCTGAGTAGCTCCAGCCAGGGCATCATCAAATCTTCAATAATTTGAAACCAGCCGATGAACAATCCTAAAATAACCCCTAAAACAGACGCCACACCAAAACCAACTAGCACCCGATAAACGCTAGAGCGAATATGTACCCCTGGTTCACTGGTAAAAAATTCTATCGTAGCCTCAAGCACTTCTAACGGCGAAGGCACCAGCTGGAAATTAATGAAAAAATCGAAGCCAATGATACAGAATATCTGCCAGATGCCAAAGAAAAGTATGAGAGATAGGCAACGGGTCGCAGCTCGATTGGCGAAAAAGAGATTTTTGAGGCTGCGAGAGAATTGCGTTACCAGAGAGACACTCTCAGTGCGAACGCGAGTTTTGGGAAGGGTGCTAGCCATGATGAAAAGCGGTTTTATAGGTAGGCGTTAGGGGACAGTTAAGCAGGTATTAAAGCGTCACTAAGAAGCATCACTAAGAGAGGGCTGACCATGGGAGCTGACCATAGATTGGTTATTTCGCGATTACCAACCCACCCCGGCCTACGGGGTGGGTCGGTAATCTATATCAGCAGCCGAAACCGTTACCCTGCCAGCATTGGCAACACCCGCTCTAGTGCCAGTAGCAATCGCTCCTGTGTCAGCCGACTTACCTGCGCAGGCTGCGGCCCACTGGCAGAGTAAGTTTGCAACAAGTCTTTGAAGCTTACGACCTGTCCGCCAGACTCAGACGCAAATGCCTCGGCATCGTCTGCTAGTAAGAAGGCAGAAACTTCATCGCCACTCGTGACGTAGTAAGCATTTTCACCAAATAGCTTCCAACCCTTATTGCGATCGTGCACGAAAATCACGTCGGCGGCTTTTCCTTCTCCTTGCAGAGTATTAAGCTGCTTTACCATGTTGGGAATGGATGCAAAGTTAGTCACTGTCGGCTCTTCTTGAACCCATAGCTGAGCGGCCATCTTCGGCTCTGTAATGTCTTCGTCTGTCAGGGCGTCCTTACCGGAGATAACATAGCTCTCGCCCTCTGCAATGACCTCGTCATAGTCTAGCCCTGCATTTTCCATGGCGGCTTTCAAGAAGCTTTCATCCACCCAGGCCGTAACATCTTCCGGATCTACAGGTGATTCAATTTTTCCAAGGCTAATGAGCGTAGCAATACTGTTCTTAAGAGCCTCTAGCTGTACCTCACCAATGCTTGGGTTGATTGGCTGCAATCCAGACGGACCCAAGAACATATAGACGACTTCTTTTTCAATGCCAGACCATTCTTCAATCTGAGCAGAAATCTCTTCTGGACTTTCTCTAAAGGTCTCATTGGCTTCAAGCATTGCTTGAAGGTAAGCTTCCACAATGGCTGGATGCTCTTCGGCAAAGTCAGAACGGACAACAATACCGTGTAGCGTTGGAACGCCGGTTTGCGCACCGTCAAAGATTTTCTTGGCGAATCCTCGATAGGGAAACAGCTCTCCAAAAGGAACAAAATCTGCGTGGGCATCGATTTGCCCTGTTCGCAAACTGGTCCCACCCACTTCGGGCGCTTGACTAATGAGTTCCACATCCGATTCTGGATCAACACCAGCATCGCTGAGTGCCTTTAGCACCATGCCATGCGCCGCAGACCCAAAGGGTACAGACACTGAGCCACCTTTAAGATCGGCCAAAGAAGTAACGTCGCTATCTTTGGGGACAACGACTGCATTGCCTGCCCCATTTGGGCTGTATGCGAGGGTTCCAATAAAAGTAGACGTAACCCCTTCTAGTTCCTCTTGAAACTTGATCAGGTTAATAACCGCTGGGAAGTCACCCATGAGACCGATGTCAATCTGGTCAGCAAGCATTTTATTAGTAATGGGTGGCCCGGACGTATAGCTCGACCATTCAATTTCGTACTCTACACCTTCGTACTTTCCTGTGGTGGGCAGGTGCTTTTCCAAGAGACCTAATTCTCTGACTGTGGCACCCCCAACGGCTGTATTGATAACCTGGTCTTGAGTTCCAATAGAGATTCGAATGGTCTCACCATCATAGGATTCGGCGGATTCGGCGCTTACGCTTTCAGCGGTTTCCTCTCCTGTTGAGGCTGTCTCAGAAGGCGCAGAGCAAGCGGCAACAAAAGTGGCAGAAAGGGTCAGTGCGCAGGTAACGGAAAGTCTCTTTAACCAACTGTGGTTTAGCTTCATCGTTAGGCAACTCCTTGTGAATTGCTTCATTTAATCTGCGGTGTCGCTCAGGATTTGTATCTCTACGTACAGATACTGGGTTATGGCTCTTTTTAGGCATAACGATTCTAACTAAACCCATAGATTTCTTTAATGGAAGCTCATTAGACTGCTTGACTTACAGTTTTATTAAGTTGACTCGCTAGCTATAGTAAGGCGTTCTGTTGTAATTGAATTGTCATATCTAGCAATCGGCGCGCTCTTCAACCTTCTGATCAAGGTCAAGAGCGCGCCGATGATTATGCCTATTTGTGTTGTCTAAGCTTCTAACTGCGGTCTAGCGACTGATGGCGTTGCTCAGTCAGTGATAGCGAAGCGGAAGCGGCTTCCTCCTGGCTTTCTGGGGCTTTCCATTCAGCAGATTCAGCTGTTTGAGTACTGTCTGCTTCGCTGCTGGTGTTTTGTGGTGAAGCCTGCGTAGATGCTTCTGGGTAGTAGGGCTGTGGCGCCTCTTCGGATTTGTTGCGAGTGTCGAGTTCGCCTAGGCGCAGCGTCTGAAGATCAAAGTCTGGGCTGACTTTGGGTGCGGCTTGGGCAGACTGAGCAATGGATGCGGATGCGAGCAATACAGCGGAAACAGAAAGGATGAAGCGTTGCATGGTGATACCTAATTTGTTGTTACGGTGTTGTTGTTACGGTTTTTGTGAGTCGTAGAACGTTTGTGTGTTGTTCTATATTTCTATTAGACAGGGTGCGAGGCTACGTTAAGGGCTAGGAAAGACTGAGTTGTGGCTGACTTGCGTGTAGGTATTTTGTGGGTAACGTTTGCTTGGGTATCGCTACCTTTTGGTCATGAATTGATGGAGCAGTAGTCCAACTGCGATCGCCCATCCCAGCGCCAGTGCCTGCAAAAAGCCCACAATGCCACTGACGACCCAAATTAATTGCACAATGCAGTAATCCATAGGGGCCATCTTTTTACGAGCCCGGCACACCCATTCGTATAGGCAAGAAAGCCCTAAGTAAAGCAAAAGTCCGCCGAGAATAGAGGTGGGAAAGTAAGTGAGCCAGGAGGAAAACAGCACCGGCAGCAGGATAAAAGTAGCCGCTCCGGTAATGGTCACCCAGCGGCTGCTGCCGCCTAGCCGATGCATCAACATAGAGCTGCCCATGGAGTGAAAAGAAAGAATGCCGCCGCCCATGCCAAGTAAGACATTGGCGCTGCCAGCTACTTTGAGTTCATAGTTGAAGTCAATGTCTTGCGCCATTACCATTTCTAGCCCTTTCACATTCATGAGTAAAAGCACTGCTGTGAGAACGCTCACCGTTCCAGCGCACATCCATTGACTGCCAATGGCTTGCCAGTTGATCTGTAATAGATCGGACCAGCTCAGCAGTTGCCAGGTTGTTTGCAAGGAGGGAATGCCTAGAGTGAGGCCCTGTGTATTGGCCTGTGCAGGCGAGATGCTGAAGAGTGATAGGGAGCCGTAGAAGAGCGCGATCGCGCCGACAAGGCTACTGGCAATCACCCAAGACTGGCGATTACGACGAGTGACCACTAGCAAATACAGCGCCAGCAATAGCCCTGGTAACCACTGCATAAGCGTTGCCGACTGACCAAAATTATGAAACGAAACCGTATTCAGCGGTTGCTTTATCAGTATTTCGGTTGCGCCTTTTACCAATAGCAATCCACTGCTGGCAACAAAGCCGCCAATCACCGAATTGGGAAGTAAGCGAACAATGTTTCCTAGCTTGAGTTCTCCTAACGTCCACAAAAACAATCCTGTGAGGAGAGAGGTGAGGGCGATAGAGACAATGACGGTAACCAGTAGCTCTTCGGGAGAGGCAGTTGGCGGCAGCTCTCGCACGACCATGCCAGTGCTCCAAGAGAGAATCGCGGTGGGAATTGCCGCGAGATCTGACACAGTGCCTGGGAAAGAACTCATGAGCGCTACCATGATGCGGGCCGCTGCTGCACTAAAGAGTACAAAGCCAATACCCGCAGAAAGATAGTCTGACAGACTGTTTGAGAAAATTAAGGCGGCAAAAGAAAGATCGAATAGAACGCCTAGCGTCCCTGTTGTAATGCCGACTGAGAGTGTAGAAGCGCCGTCTTTGCAAAAGATAGAACGGAGAGGAGATAGCCTATTCATAGGTGAGCCAGAGGTGGACAACTATTGATAGTTATAGGGTCCAGGTGGCTACGTTCAGGGCTATGAATGGCTGACTTATGGCTAACTGCTATAAGTTTATGTCCGTAAGTTTTTAGCCGTGAGCTTTCAACCGTGAGTTTTTAACAGAGTGGCTATTTTTTTGCGAATCATAATGCCAGGACGGTCGGTGAGCATGTGTTCTTCGCTGCTAGGCGTAAGGGGGACATCGTAGTCTGTAGATTCTAGGATTTGTTTGTCTTCTAGGGTGACGGCGCGGTCGAAGGCGATGATGTCTTTGGCTGGGGTGTCGGCTTCGGTGTCGTTGCGCACGCAGAATTGCACCATTTGTGAGGTGCGATCGCTCACAGGCGTCATGGTGTTCACCACAATGTGTTCTAGGCCGTTGGGATAAATGATTTTGAGCTTGATGGTGAAGGGCATAAGCCAGTCCATCGTCAGCGTTCGGAATGTTTTAGCTTCGCCCATGTTGAGATTTTTCTGTTGTAGTTCTGGATTTACTACGCCTAGCTTGCCAAATACATGAATGCCCCAGTCTGTTTCTGTAATATCTAGTTTGTCGGGGGTGGGATGCTCTTCGCTGCCAAAGGTGCTGGTATGTACAAACGTTGGATGGGCCAGATCTAGCTCGTTTTCCATCACGCGCAGCCCGGCGCAGTGCCAGGGCTCGTAAAACTCTTGTATGAGGCGGTATTTGTCATCGCTGGCTTCATCAATCGCCGGAATATCAATGATGGGGTCTTCCAAACATATCCAAGCGTAGCCGTAGCGCTCGGCACAGTGGTAAGCATCGACGCAGTAAGTAGCCGGAATTTTTTGACCATCTTTGAGCTGTGGGACGTGTTTGCAGGTGCCATCTGTGCCAAATTCCCAGCCGTGATAAGGACAACAGATACGGCCTTGTTCAACTTTACCCAAGGAGAGTTTTGCGGTGCGGTGACAGCAGCGATCGCGCACCGCAGCGGCCTTGCCCTGCTCATCTAGCCAAAGTACTAGCGGCTCACCTAGCAGCTCAAAGGCTTTTGGCCCCGCGCTCAGCGCCTGAAGCGGCATAACCGGATACCAAAATCGGCGAAACACGGGCTGCTGAGTGACTAACATAGCGATCGCTTTTGATAAATTCTATCCACTGGTATACAGTATGCATTGCCGCAATTTTGTAAGCTGGCATACGAACCCTTTCACGCGACCTGCTGTTTTGACCTACTCAATAGATCATATCAATCAGATGGGACAGGCCGATTTTATGAATTATTTTGGGGCTGTCTTTGAAGAGACACCGGACGTGGCAGAGCAAGTGTGGAACGACCGTCCTTTTCAAGATGCTGTAGATCTCCATCAAAAGATGACTGCCGTTGTTGAACAGATGACTGTGGCTGAGCAGATAGCGCTTATCCGGGCTCATCCTGAGCTAGGTAAGCGCGGAAAAATGGCTGAAGCCTCTGTGCAAGAACAAGCAGGGGCAGGGTTAAGTCAGCTAGAGGCAGACGATCGCGAACATATGAGACAGCTCAACAGCGACTATCGTGAGAAGTTTGGGTTTCCATTTGTGATGGCAGTGAAAGGACTGAATCGCAGCGATATTCTAACGGCTTTTGAACAGAGGTTATGTATGGCAGCGGAGGCTGAAAGGGTGCGATCGCTGGCCGAAATCTACAAAATTGCTCAGTTTCGACTCAATGACTTGGTTAAATGACTTGGTGCACTAAATATGGGAACGCTACTAGTTAAAAATAGCCATACGCTGGTTACTATGGACGACCAGCGGAGAGAGATCGGTGAGGGTGGTTTGTTTGTTCGAGACAATGTGATTGAGCAGGTGGGTAAGACTGCTGAGCTGCCTGATACCGCTGACGAAGTGCTCGACCTAGGCGGACATCATGTTCTCTTGCCGGGCTTGGTAAATACCCATCACCACTTTTTTCAAACGCTGACTCGTGCGGTACCCGCTGCGCAAAATGCAACACTTTTTGGCTGGCTTCAGGCGCTCTACCCTATTTGGTCAAATCTTACGAGCACCGATATTTATGCCAGCACTCAAATGGCTGCTGCTGAGCTCATGCTTTCTGGCTGTACCACGGCTAGCGATCATCTGTATTTGTTTCCAAATGACTGCACGCTAGATGATGAAATTCGCGCAGCTCAGGATATTGGGATACGGTTCCATGCGAGCCGAGGCAGTATGAGCGTGGGTGAGAGCAAAGGCGGACTGCCGCCAGATGTACTGGTAGAAGAAGAATCTTTTATTTTGGAAGATTCTCAGCGGCTGATTGAGCAATATCACGATAACAGTCGCCATTCTATGATGCGGGTTGTGCTTGCACCTTGTTCTCCTTTTTCGGTATCACCGGATTTGATGCGCGAGTCGGCGACAATGGCGCGCGCTTATCCGGGCGTGAGGCTACATACGCACCTAGCAGAAAACAAAAGCGATGTGGACTATAGCTTAGAAACCTTTGGTATGAGGCCAGGCGACTATGCCGAGTCGGTAGGATGGCTGGGTGAGGATGTATGGCACACCCACTGCGTGCAGCTAAGTGATGATGCAATTGAGAAGTTTGCTCGCACGGGGACGGGGGTCGTGCACTGTCCGTGTAGTAATTTGCGGCTGGCCAGTGGAATTGCACCTGTGAGAAAAATGCTTGACCGTGGTGTTTCTGTTGGATTAGGGGTAGATGGTGCGGCTTCCAACGATGCTTCAAATCTATTGCAAGAGGCTCGCAGTGCTTTTTTGGTAGCGAGAGTGCGAGAGTGCAATGCTGCTGCAATGACGGCTCGTGAGACGCTAGAGATAGCAACCCGAGGGGGCGCTAAGGTACTAGGTAGAAACGACATCGGGCATTTGGCACCTGGGATGTCGGCTGACTTTGTTGCTTTTGATGTGAACACGCCAGCGCTGGTAGGTAGCCATCATGATGTGGTGGCCGCATTGATATTTTGCCAGCCGCCCGCTGTGAACTATAGCTTCATCAATGGCAAGAAGGTTGTTGACAAAGGGCGGCTGACGACGGTGAACATAGGCAGCCTGGTAGCAGACTGCAATCGACTAGCGAGGGCGTTAGTAGACACCTGATGTTAGGGACAAAGCGCGAGTTTAGAAGCGCGAGTTTAGAAAAGCGGGTTTGGGAGAGCGGGTTTGCAAAAACGGGTTTAGAAGTAGTGCCGAGTCTCCAGCCAAATCCGAAGTTCTGTTTCTGAAGCATTGCGAATGACTCTATCGGAAAGAGCGTCATAGGCGTTCCAAAGCGTATGCCCAGCAGTATTTTTGCTTGTCCATACTCGAGGCTCAGCCGATACTGTCAGCGGCGCAACAAGTGAACGCAATAGGCTGCTCAGCCGAGTTCTCAGGCTTGTTTTTGAGCCTTGATCCAAGGACGCCTGAGGAGAAGAGACCTGAGGCATGGGCCAATAGGCTTGATTGGTTGAAAAGCGATAGGCTGTGGTAGGTTTCATTAAATGTGTTCCTTGTTTTTGCAACTGAATACAGTTTAAGAAGCTGTAAAATAAGTTACAAAAACTGGCTTTCATCTCTTACATGAGAAGGTTTGATGCATGAGACGAGATGCATAAGACGATTAGTTTGACCATGAATCGTAGCAGTATTTAGTCAGCCCCAGAAGATAACCAAAGGATAGCCAGAGGATAATCAGAAAATAGCCAATGACACAGCAGACAGACCTGGTTCGCCCTAAAATCATTGTGCTAGATGACGATCCTACCGGCTCTCAGACGGTTCACAGCTGTTTGCTGCTGCTGAAGTGGGATGTGAATACGCTGATACTTGGGCTAGAGGATGAGTCACCTATCTTTTTTGTGCTGACCAATACCCGCTCGTTAGCACCGGCTGTGGCCGCAAGCATTACAGCAGAGGTGTGCGATCACCTGAAGCAGGCTTTAGCACGTACGGGGGTGACCAATTTTCTGATTGTGAGCCGTTCAGACTCTACGCTACGCGGGCATTACCCGGTGGAGACAGATGCGATCGCTCAGCATCTTGGCCCCTTCGACGCGCATTTTCTCACGCCTCAGTTTTTTGAAGCCGGTAGAGTCACCATAGACAGCACCCACTACATCCAAACAGCTACCGACTCGGGCATACAGCGAGTGCCTACCCACGATACTGAATTCGCCAAAGATTCTGTTTTTGGCTATAGCAGCAGTTACTTGCCCGACTATGTGGCTGAAAAGACTCACGGTAAAATTGCCGCTGACCAAGTGAAGCGATTTACCTTGCAAGATATTCGTCAAGGGACTTTAGCTCAGCTCATGGCGCTGCACAACAATCGCTGTGTAGCCGTTGATGGAGAACGACAGAGCGACTTTGACCAGTTTGCTAGCGACTTGAGTGCGGCAGCGGCTGAAGGCCAACAGTTTTTGTTTCGGAGTGCGGCTAGCCTGCTAACCTCATTGGCAAACTTGCCACCACAGCCGATTTCATCGATAGAGATGGGTGACATTGCGCGATCGCCAGCAGGTGCGATTATTGTTGGCTCTCATGTCAAGAAAACAACCCAGCAGCTAAAGGCACTATTGAAACTACCTGACATTGTCGGCATAGAAGTTGACGTCAGTCGCCTTGTAAAAGCGGCTAAAAGCAGCCATAAAGATTTGCTCACAGACGTTCTGACACAGGTGAAGAACAGTCACGCTAAACAAAAGACGCCCGTTATCTACACTAGTCGTGAGGAGCTAGTATTTGCAGATATGGAGACTCGCTTGGCATTGGGTGAGTCTATCTCTGCACTGCTAGTTGATGTTGTGAAAGGGCTGCCAGCAGATATTGGGTTCTTGATTAGTAAGGGGGGTATTACCTCAAATAACACCTTGAGTAAAGGATTGGCGCTGACCTCAGTACGGCTAATAGGGCAGATTATTCCAGGGGTTTCTGTGGTCAAAATGGAGAAAGATCACCCTCATTTTCCTCACCTGCCTGTTGTTGTTTTTCCAGGCAATGTTGGTGATGACAACGCATTAGCGCTGGCCTATCAGCGAATAGCACGTAGGTTTTGATCCTCATAAAAGAGACTATGAAAGAGACGAATCAAAATCAAGTGAAGCTGTCTCAGCTAAAAATTGTTGTGGCGGTAGCTGAGCAAAAAACGTTTGGCGATGCGGCTTTGGAGCTGGGTATTTCGCAGTCGGCAGTGAGTCATGCGATCGCCTCGCTTGAGGAATCTTTGGGCGTTATTCTTTTCTCTAGAGGACGCCACGGCGCTACCTTAACACCAGTAGGCGCCAATATTCTCCCCCATGCCAAAGCTGCGGTAGAAAGCGTTGCGGCGATTGCAAAAGAGGCCACCATTGGCAAAGGAGTAGAGCGCGGAAAGGTGCGCGTTGCAGCTTTTCGCAGCGTTGCGACACACATTCTGCCAAAAGGACTCAAGCGACTTTATGAACAGTTTCCCGGTATTGTTGCTAACCTCACCGAGCACGACGACGATAAACATGTAGAACAGGCGCTGAAAGAAGGTCGCGCTGACGTTGGCATTGTGATTTTGCCTGCGAGTAAGGGGCTAACCACCTGGGAACTGATAAAAGATGAGTATGTTGTACTGCTGCCACCGAATGCCCAGCTAGAAGGCCGTGAGCTAACCTGGGAAGAGCTTGCCCTTCAGCCTTTGCTGATGCCGCCGGTTGACTATGTCATGATGCGCCCGGTTTATAGCCATATCAACGGGTTGGGCTACCGGCTCAACGTTGTGAGTGAAGTAGAAACAGATGCAGCCACAGTCAACTTAGTTGCCCAAGGGCTCGGCGGTACTATTCTTCCTAGGCTAGCGGCTTTACCGATTCCTGAGGCTGTGCAGGTTTATCCTTTACCCATTCCGCTAGAGCGGTCTATCGGTGTTGCTGTGCTGACTGATGCACTACAGTCACCAGCTGTATATGCCCTTTTGGATGCCTTAAAGCAGTAGATTCCTGTTCGAGATAGCGTTATTCCGATACTATTTCATCCTGAGTTCGGGTCAAGAGATCCATAAACATAGCCGATTGCCCCTCCTTCGGAGGGGTGGCCGCAGGCCGGGGTGGGTCGGCAGCTTGCGCGACTCACCGATTACCCACCCCTGCGCCCCTCCGAAGGAGGGGAACTTCAGGCTAGGTGGCTAAAAGCACTGAGATGCAATAGTTTGCAGTATTCACTTAACCCGAACTGACGTTGTTTCATCCAAAACTTGCTTGATAGTGCGCACTAGTGCTTCAGATTTTTGTGAGTTTAGTGCGTCCGGATGAGGTGAGGCAAATTGACCTTTGTCATTGTCAAAATACTGACCGGAAGCGGCTGAGAATTCGTCTGACAGCGCCGCACGACACAGGATTTCCGCACCTACACTAATATCACTACCAGCTATGCCAAAGGCTTGTTTTACCATTTTGCTGCCGAGCAGTGAGCCTGGATTCACTGCAATGATGGCTGGGCCTTGCTCTTTAAGCGACAGCGCCAGATGACGAGACCACATCGTTAGGGCCAGTTTACTTTGGGCATAAGCCACACCATCGGACAGGCTAGCTTGTCCGACTAAAGCATTCAGATTGACCGGGGCCTGAGCAGCGGAGGACAGATTGACGACTCTCCCAGACGTTCCCAGTAGCGGCAAGAGGCGTTGCGTCAGCAGGTAAGGGGCGATCGCATTCACTGCAAACCGAATATCCAGCCCGTCCGGCGTAACCGGATTTTGCGCATTGTAGACGCCTGCATTGTTAATCAGCACATCAAGCTTAGAATGCTTCTCAGCCACTGCGTTTGCCAGCGCTTCGACATTTGTCATCAGTGAGAGATCAGCCACATAGCTCTCAACGCGCCCGCCATTTGCAGAAAGCGTGTTTTCTATCTTTTCTAATTTTGCAGGGTTCCGTCCGTGCAGCAGCACGACATGTCCCTCGGAGACTAGCATCTTCGCTGTTTCTAGCCCAATGCCGTCTGTCGAGCCAGTGATAAAAATAGTCTTTTGCATGGCTTCTGCTCCTTTACTTTGAGACTTTTATTTTGAGACTTTTATTTTGAGACTTTAAGACGTGAATTCGGGGAGTATGTCATTTGCCAAACGCTTTAGCGTTTCCTCTGTGTTTGCTTTATTGAAGCGCAGGTTCAGCGCTACATGGTTCATGCCGATTTGTTCGAGCGATTTTAGATAGCTCCGAAGGTGTTTTGTCCCTAGCTGAAACCCTAAATGAATTGGCCTTGGCGGTGTCTCAGGATCCTCAGTCAAATCGATGTAGAGCGGCTGCATTACAGGCTTGGCCACATCTCCAAACGCTGCAACCCGAGTTTGCCAATCGCGAATAATCTGTGATTGAACAGCAAGACTATGGGGATAGATTATCCAACCATCTCCATTCTGGGCAATCCATTCGGGGTCTTGCCGGCTACTTCCCGTAATCAACATCGGCAGCTTTTCAGCAAACGGCTTAGGCAGCATGTCCATGCTGTTACCAAGGCGACCAAAGTTATTGTCGAAAGCGGGCGTATTCTCACCCATCTGCCGAATGTAGTCAAAGCTCTCTCTAAACTGGGTGCCGCGCTCTGCAAAAGGTTGATTCAGCGCTGGATATTCTTCTGCGCGATCGCCCGAAGCAACACCTAACAGCAACCGCCCACCTGAAAGTACATCAACAGTTGCAGCAGCCTTAGCCACATGCGCCGGATGACGCAGCGGCAAAATGATACTGGCAACCCCCAGTGCAATCCGCTTAGTCTGACCAGCTAAAAGACCGAGATAAACAAAGGGGTCATAAGTCTGACCTGCATCTCCAAATGACGGTACATTAAACGGCACGTCGCGCAACCACACGGCAGAGAAGCCGAGTTCTTCAGCGAGCTGAATACGCTCAATGTGGTGTGCCATCGTCGGCACCGAACCCTGCGAGTAGCTCTCAATCGGAACGACCAGTCCTACGCTCAGCCGGTTAGGACAAAATACAGAACTATAGCTCTGGTTAATGGACCGAAATTCTCTATTAGTGGCAAGTTCGAGCATTTGAAAATCCTCCTTTAGGTATGAGTCTGGGGTTACCCGCAGCAACCCCAGACAGAATGAGAAAGATATGGTCCGCGCTTAGTTGACCTCTTGAACGCTAACAACCATTCCTTCCCAACTGCGCTGGTTGTCCATGTCAAACTGCGCGCCGTTATCGTCGGCCCACTTGAACCGTTTCAGCGCTGCCGTCTGACTTGTCGCCTGATAAAGCCAATAAGCTTCCTCTTTCAGTGCCGCTTCTATAGGTTGGTCGATAGAGGCATAAACAGTCTGTTTGCAGGCATTGATCGACTCAGCAGGCCAAAGTGCAATACGGTTAGCCAAAGCCTCGACATAAGGGCCAATCTCTTCAGGATCAAGCGCCTTGTTAATAGTGCCGTAAGCCTCACCTTGGTCAGCATCAAAGTCTCTAGCACCCAAGATAATTTCTAGTGCATTTCCCAGACCTGTCTGACGAGCCATTCGCGACGCCCCACCCCCGCAAGGCAAAATACCCATACCCACTTCCATCTGCATGAATTTTGCCTTACCGCGAGCCGCAAAGCGCATGTCACAGGCGAGCGCAAATTCATGCCCGCCGCCACGGGCAAAGCCCTCTATTTTGGCAATAGTTGCTTGAGGGAGTTTGCTAATACGCTCCAGCACTACCTGTAAATCAAGGAGTTTGGCTTCTTCGCGAGAGACTGCCTTGGCAGACATGTCTTTGAGAAAGTTTGTATCGGCATGCGCCACAAAAATGTCGGGATTCGCAGATTGAAATACAACAACCTTAACAGTGCGATCTGCTTCGAGCTTTTGGGCCAACATGTTTAGGTCAGCGAGCATCGGCAGTCCTTGAATGTTAACCGGTGGGTAGTCGAATGTGACCCATGCAATTGCATTCTTGACATTAACGTTGAAAGTGGTGAAACTGTCGTAGTTCATTGAATTTATCCTTAATTTTCTTGATCAACAATTTGCCTATCAATGACAGAAGCTTTGGGTCTCAGTTTTCAATGACGACCTTACCCATCGCTTGTCGGCTTTCTAAACGAGCGTGTGCCTGTCCGGCTTGTTCCAACGAATACTGTTTTTCATCAAGTACTGGCTTTAGTCCGCCCGACTCAACAATCTGAGCTACGCTACGAAGAATTTCCGCGTGTTGTTCTCGTTT
>ERZ1740067.1378-NODE-1378-length-16754-cov-4.804240_pt1 | contig 16754 bp, 14 predicted proteins | sample MGYA00581736_ERZ1740067 | MGnify/ENA primary metagenome ERZ1740067 (study PRJEB43018, sample SAMN04849236) | marine metagenome | isolation source: floating plastic debris | place: Pacific Ocean | collected 2008-08-27 | study: EMG produced TPA metagenomics... | reverse complement strand
GATGCCAAGCCGTCTCCTGTCGTCCAAAAAACGCACGAACACCGGGCATCATGATGACATCTCCTGGGAGACAGCAGCGGAAGAAATAGCCCACAAAATTGCCGACATCCAAGCCAAGCACGGCAAAAACAGCGTGGCGCTTTACATTGGGACGTTTGGCTTCACCAATCTTTCCAGCCATGCCTTCGCCCTGGCGTTCATGCGGGCCATAGAAAGCGACATGGTCTTCACCTCCGTTACCATTGACCAACCGGGCAAAGGCATCGCGCGGGCCGAACATGGACCCTGGCTCGCTGGCGGTTATCGCCATACGGAATGGGACGGCCTTATGCTGGTGGGCACCAACCCGCTGATTTCCATGAATGGAGGGCTTGGCCTCAACCCAGCGAAAAATCTGCATGCAGCGAAGAAGCGCGGCATGATACTCGTCGGCATTGATCCGCGAGTGACTATTTGAGCGCGGCAAGCCGATATTCATCTTCTATGCCGCCCCGGCGAAGACCCGCTTATCCTGGCCGCCATTGCGCGCCAGATTATTGAAGACAAGCTCTATGACGAGGCCTTTGTAAAGGCGGAAACCGAAGGTTTTGAAGCCCTGAAGGCGGCCGTTGCGCCCTTCACGCCGGAAAAAGTCGCCGCACGGGCGGGTCTAAAGGCAGAGGATATCGTAGCGGCTGCGCGCATGTTCGGTGCTGCAAAGAAAGGTCATATCTCCGCCGGTACAGGCCCAAACATGGCGGGCTTTGGCAATGTTACCGAATATCTGACCTTGGCCATCACCTCACTTCTTGGCCACTGGCGCCGCGCGGGAGAGACGAAGCGCAATGCCGGTGTGTTCATTAAGTCCCTACCCGCACTTGCCGCCTCGCCTGGACCGATGCCATCGACGGGCTTTGGAACCAAATTGCGCACGCGCGGCCTTGAGGAATCAGCATCGGGCCTGCCAACCGCTGCCTTGCCTGACGAGATTTTGACGCCAGGCGACGGCCAAATCAAAGCGCTGATCAGCCTGGGCGGCAATCCAATGCTCGCCTGGCCAGACCAGATTAAAACGGCACAGGCAATGAAGGCGCTTGACTTGCTCGTCTGCTTTGATGTGCGCATGTCAAAAACATGCGAAATGGCTGACTATGTGATGGTGCCAAAGCTGCATTATGAGCTGCATGGCACGACGGCAGCGACGGAGTTATTCGGCAACTTCGGCGCTGGCTGGGGCTTTGAAGAGACCTATGGCCAGGTCAGCGACCCCATCTTGGAAACGCCGGAAGGCTCGGACCTCTTTGCCGAATTTGAGGCCTTCCACGCGATGGCCGCTGCCCTTGGCAAGCCACTTGACGTGCAGTCCTTTGCGCTGCTCGACCCACAAGAGGCTGCCGACAACCGAACCCACATTCCCTCCCAGCAAAGGCCAACTGCCATCGAAGCCTGGGAGGCGACCTTGAATGGGTCACCTGTCCCCGTCAGCGAGGCTTTTGCGGACTCAGCCGTCCATAAGGGAAAAATCTGGGACCGCACCTTGCCCGTCGCGCCAAAGCCGGATGATTGGGCAACCAAGCTGAATATCGGCAGCGATGTCATCTTTGAAGAGCTCAAAGCGTGCGCGCCGCGGCTTGATGAAACGCTTGCTGAGGAAGCCTATCCGTTCCGCGTCATAAGTCGCCGCCTCAACGATATCCACAATTCCAACTGGCATGAAGACCCGGTACAGCGCAGGCGTATTCCACATCACCCGGCCTATATGCATCCCGATGACTTGGAACGCCTCTGCTTAGCGGACGGTGATGCCATCAGCATTGAATCAGAGCGCGCCAGCATCTCCTGCGTTGCCCGGTCAGCGGCTGACGTACGCCCCGGATGCCTCTCCGTCCCCCACGCTTGGGGCACATCCCCGTCTGAAGAAGATGACCCGAAAGGCGAAGGCGGGAATACAGGCCGTCTCACGGACAACGCTGCCTTTTTTGACCAGAAAACCGGTATCCCGCTTATGAGCGCCATTCCAGTGAAAGTGAGCGCGCTCTAGCCAGCTTGGGTCCCATGCCATAGTCTTTCAAAAAGCTTCGGGGTGAAGGGGTTTGAAGATGAGCGTTTATAGCGCCTTGCAGGACATGTTTGCGCCGGAGCGCGGCACGCTCCATGCGAGCCCAGACCCAAATGCGCAGATTATCGACGGAAGAACGAGCGCCTTCCTGGTTGGAATTGTTGCCTTTGCGATGCATATTGCCTTGGGCGTCAGCACGCTTTTCGGCGTATGCTTCTATAACACATTAAGCCACTTCTATTACGCCCCTTTTGCCGGCGGGATTTTCATCGGCTGCCTATTTTTCATTGGCACCTTTCTCATCGCTTATAAGGGCGAAAGCACCGCTGAAGGGATTTTTGCAGGCGCTGCGGGCCTGTGCGCCTTTGCGACGGCTCTATTCCCAACATCGGGCTCTGGCTGCGAGTGTGAGGTGTTTCCGGGCCGCCCTTTCACTGAAATATATCAAACATAATCCAGCCTTAGCCTGCGCCCGCCAGGCGGAACGGCTGAGAGCTATTTTGCGTTTACCCCTTGGGCGAACACGGTTCATCTTGGCGCTGCCGGAACCCTCTTCGTTTTCCTTGCCTTTTATTGCTTTGTGATTTTCCCGCGCGTTAAAGCCGACCAACTCATCCCCGACACAGACCAACTAACGCCTGTCAAAAAACGCCGAAACCGCCTCTATTTTGCCTCTGGCCTAGTGATCAGCGGCTGCATGCTCGCTATTTTGGTGCGGGTGACTTTCAAGGACGCCTTTCCGTTTTGGGACACGTTGAACCTAACCTTCTGGTGCGAATCCCTCGCCCTCTTTGCGTTTGGCTTTTCCTGGATAGTCAAAGGCCGCTTCTTTGGCTATGCCTTAAAGGATGAAAGCGAATAGGTTTCTTATAGGGCTCTCGGTTACGCTTGGGCTTTTCGCAGCAGCATCTCCTGCCACAGCCTTAACAGCCATCATCAATGCGCGCCTTGTCACTATGGATGCGAACTATCGCGTGCTGCCAAAGGCAACCATCCTCATGGAAGGCGAGCGCATCGCGGCCATTGGCGATGAAGCGCGGCTAAACACGCCATCGCCCGAGACGCTCATCGATGCCCAGGGCGGGATCGTCATGCCGGGTTTGATTTCGCTGCACAACCATATCTCCATGATCGCCTTCAGGGGCATTGGCGAATATGACGTGGAGAACTTGCTGTTTGACGTCATGTTCCCGCTCGAAAAGGAACTCCTCAACAGGAACCTCATCCACGTAGCTGCCCGGCATGCCGCTCTGGAGCTGGCTTTGAGCGGGGTCACGCTGGTCACTGATATGTATTATCATGAAGATGAAGTTGCGCGCGCTGTGAAAGCTGTGGGTATTCGCGGGGTGCTTGGAGAAACGGTCATCGGCTTTCCAGTCGTTGATGCGCCAGAGCCTTTTGGCGGCCTAGCCTACGCAGAAGAGTTTATCAAAGAGTTCAAAGGCGATCCGCTCATCATCCCTGCCGTCGCGCCCCACGCACCATATACCGTCTCGCCAGAAATGCTGCGCGCCTGCCGGGCTTTGTCAGAAAAATATGATGTGCCGATGGTCATGCACATGGCTGAGTTTCCGACCGAAAGACAGCTGATAACCGATGAATTCAATACGATTTCTGACGATGAGAGTATTGTCGGCTATCTGGACCGCGTCGGCGCCTTGCATGACGGCCTTCTGGGTGCGCATGTGATTGAATTGGGCAGTGAAGACATTGCCTTATTGAAGGAACGCGGCGTCGGCGTGGGACATAACCCCAAGGCGAATATCAAAGGCGGCCAAGGCCTTGCACCCGCCTTTGAGATGTTTACGACCGGGGTCGATATCGGCCTCGGTACCGACGGGCCCATGTCCTCAAACCAGATGGATACCCTCAATGTTATGGGCTACGCGGCCCGCGTTGCGAGAGTCAAAGCGGGGACCTCCGCCGTTTTCACACCGCGGGATTTGGTCGAGATGGCCACTATCGGCGGGGCGAGAGCGCTCGACCTGGAAGAGGATATCGGCTCGATCGAAGTGGGCAAGAAGGCTGATATCGTCATCCTGGATGCCAAAGCGCCAAACATGCAGCCCTCTTACGATGCCTATGCCACCATCGCGCACCAAGCCTATCCCGGCAACGTGCGCACGGTCATCGTCAATGGCCAGATCGTCGTGGCCGACCGCCTCATTGAAAAAGTCGACCTCGATGCGCATCAACGGGAATGGGATGCGGTGATGGCGCGTGTCGCGGAGTTTCGTAAGACACTGGCGGTAGAGCCAAAGCCTTAAACCAGCACGTTCGCGCCCGACATATAGACGTAGACTTCCTGGAACTTATCGCCGCGGATGCGCCAGAAGTTCGTGTTGTAGAGCAGCGTCGTCTCGCCCTTATCGTCTATAAGTTCAGCCACAAAGCTGGCAGAAATCCGCCCGTTTTTCTCATCAACCGTGCAATTAAAGTCCCGGTGGATGATGGTCTCATAAGCGCCGAAGAAGGTCTCAAACATGCCTTTTATGGCGTCTTTGCCGTTGTGGACGGTGAAATCGGTTTGGACGGTGAATTGCGCGCTGTCATGAAAGCAGGCGAGCGTTTTTTCCATGTCCTTTTTATCGACATTGGCGAAATATTTCATGAGGGCCAAATCGATGAGGCCTTCGCGGCCTAAAGAAGATTGATATTGCATGGGTGGTCCTACTTCAGAAGGTTTTCGCCAGACATGTACACAAAGACTTCTGTGAACTTGCCGTCCTTGAGGTAAAAGCGGTTGCAGTTCTCATAGCGCTGCTCCTGGTTGTCCAAGGCGTGCGGTTCTATTTCGACCGTGAATTGCGAATTGACGCTCTCGGTCTCCACATCAACGGTATGAACGAAGTTGCCGTGCCAGATGCGCTCATTATGCGCAAACAGACCTTCGAACATGGTCTTGATGCCAGCGTCCCTGCCATCATGCTTGGTATTTGAGGTCATCTCATGGATGAAAGCATCTTCATGGAAGCAGTCGAGGACCTTTTGTAGGTCCTTGGTATCGACGCCGTCAAAATATCGTTTGGTGACGATATTGACGTAATACTCATAAGGGTAAGTCGCCATTGTGGTCCTTTCAAATCTAGTTAAGTCGCTGTCCTGGACTTGATCCAGGACCTCGATCCACAGCCTGAGCTTGGTCCGGAACGAGATGCTGAATCAAGTTCAGCATGGCGGTGATAGGCGAGTAATCCAGCACTTAAGGCTTTGATGCCAAAACATTGGCATCCATAGGCACTTCAGGGTTCGGGAAGGCTGCTTTGGAATGGGTTAGGCCCAAATCGAGCAGCACTTCGCAGAGCTTATAGGTGATAACGCCCGGATTGATCACGGGGATCGGCAAGGTATTGGCAAGATACTGCGCGGATTGGTGCATGGTTGTGCTGCCCAGCACGATGACATCGGCATCGTCTTCCTTCATGGCCTTTTCAGCTTCTTCTTTCAGGGCAGCGAAGACGATTTCCTCTTTGCCTTCCAGCAGTTCCGTCACATCCGGCCGGGTATTGATGTGGCGGATAGAAGCGACGCGGTTTTCAATGCCGTATTCCGCCAAAGTTTTCGTGTAGAGCGGGAACCATTCCTTCCACATGGTCAGGATGGTGAATTTCTTGCCCAACGTCATGGCCGTGTGAAAAGCCACTTGGCCTGGGCCAAGCACGGGAATAGAGAGCCGCGAGCGCAGCGCATACATGCCGCTGTCTGAGACTGTATCAATACAAATGGCGTCATAGCCTTCTTCTTCGGCTTTGACGCCCGCTTGGAACACCGTCCAGTCCATCAGCATCATGTCATGATAGCTATCGCCCAGGGCTGCACCCCACTCGACAGCCACAAATTCGGGCTCAAAGCCAGCGCGCACCATCTCAGGCGGCAGTTGCGATGCCCGGGCTGCGACACCGTCTGCAGCCATTGGAATAGGTACAATCACCTTAATGCGTTTTGTCATTATCAGCCTCCCCGCTTCATCATGAACATCTTGCGCTGCGCAAAAAAAGTATACAATATTTAACCATCGAACCCTGTCATTATGGATGAGGCATACAGTTTTGAGCTATGTCTAAAGCAATCGACAAAGCCTATGCCCGCATTCGCAGCGGTATTGTGTCGGGCGAATTGGCGCCGGGTCAACACCTCAAAGAAGAAGAATTGGCCGAGCTGTGCGACGTGAGCCGCACCCCCGTTCGGGATGCTTTGCGCCAACTGGAAGCAGACTATTTCGTCGAGCGCCGGGATAACCAGCGCGTCTTCGTCGCCAGCTGGACCGAAGATGACATCGACGACATCTTCGAACTGCGCGCCATGCTGGAGGGTTTTGCCGCTGGCCGCGCCGCAGAGCACATCACGCAGGGCCAGCTGATCCAGCTGCGCCACCACCATGAAGCCATCGTAAAAGGTGTTGGTGCCAATGGTCTTATCGACAGCGACGTTTTCTTGGAAAATAATCGCGCCTTCCACCGCCTTATCTGGGACGCCGCCCGAAGCGCCCGCTTGGCCGCTATGCTGCAGCGCCTGGTCGAGCAGCCCGTCGTCATGCGCACTCTGGTGACCTACGGCGCCAAAGACCTCGCCCGCTCCATCAGCCAGCATGATGAAATCCTCGACGCCCTCAGCCATGGCGACCGGGCCTGGGCCAATGCAGCGATGACCAGTCATATCCTGCATGCACAGCGCGTCTACCACAGCGCTGCAGCTGAACAGGTCGCAGCGCAATAGTGGCGAACCAGGTCATCAAAGTCGGCATTATTGGCGTCACACCGGAGAAAAGCTGGGCATCCTTGGCGCATATCCCTGCGTTGCAGGCGATGCCGGATAAGTTTCAAATCACTGCGATTGCCAATTCTAGCCTTGAAAGCGCTGAGAAAGCGGCAAGGCACTTCAATGTGCCACACGCTTTTGGCTCGGCAGAGGCGCTCAGCCAATCCGAGCATGTCGACCTTGTGGTGGTGACAGTCAAAGTCCCACACCATTTTTCGCTGGTTAAACCGGCCATTGAAGCTGGCAAACATGTCTATTGCGAATGGCCGCTTGGGAATGGGCTTGCAGAAGCGCGCGACATGGCTGGCATGGCCGCCAAACGCGATATTGTCGCCATCTGCGGCACGCAGGCGCGCTATTCGCCCGCCATTGCCTATGCCCGCGACCTTGTTGCAGACGGCTATATCGGCGACATCCTCTCCACGACGGTGGTCGGAAGCGGCGTCGAGTGGGGCCCAACGGTGGGGCAGAGCAATGCCTATCTGTGCGACATAGCGAATGGCGCCTCCATGCTGAGCATTCCCATGGGCCATACGCTGGATGCTGTCTGCGGCGTGCTTGGCGAGGTTGAGGACATCTCGGCAAGCTTGGAGAATCGTCAGAAGACCGCGACGGTGCAGGAGACGGGTGAGACCATTCCGCTCACCGCCCATGACCAAGTACTTGCTATGGGGAAACTGGCGAGCGGTATTCCCATAAGCGTTCACTATCGCGGCGGGCTGACCCGGGCGTCGGGACTTGTTTGGGACATTCATGGCTCTAAAGGTGACCTGGTTATTGAAGGACCGATTGGCCATGCGCAGCTTGCCGACCTTACCCTGCGCGGCGGGAACGGGCCAGATTTGGCGATGGAAACCTTGACCATTCCAGAGCGCTATCAGGAGGGTCCTGGTCTCCATATGCTGGCCGATAATGTTGGGCGACTGTATGCCGACCTCTACCGCGATATCACGGAGGGAACCGGCCTCGCCCCCAGTTTTGCATCGGCTGTGACGCGGCAGCAGATGCTTGCTGCCATGGAAGCCTCTGCGCGCAGCGGAACCTTTGAAAAACCCAATGATTTTTAGGCCTCAGGGCTTTTCATAGGCGCCTGTATTCGAGAACAAACGTTCATCCATCGTGCTGGTCGCCCCGCGCGTGATGGTCTTCTCGCCGCCGGGCCCTTTCGCCATGACAAAGTCATCATAGAGCTTGCCGGTGGCCGTCCAGGCTTCATAGGAGAGCACGCCCTCATCAATGGTGATGACTTGGAAGAACTGCGTGTTCGCCCCTTTGCGCACCAGCTTCACGCCATCGGAGGCGTAATCGCTCCAACCGTTATCGCGGAAAGGATATTGCTTCGGCCCGCTCACGGAGTTCACAAACATCGTCTCCAGGTCCCCGCCATCTGCTTTGAAAGCGATGCGCTCGGGCGTTTGGCTGGTGGCGCCGCGGGCATAGGTGTGGTCATGGCCTTGCAGCACCAAGTCTACGCCGCGTTTCTTGATAATGGGCAATAAGGCAGCGCGCCGCTCCGGGCTATCGCGGTCTTCACCGGATGAAAAAATCGGGTGATGCATGGCCAGGATTTTCCAACGCGCGTCGCTCTTTGCGAGCTCTTTATCAAGCCACGCGGCCTGGGCTTCAATCTTGGTGTTTTGGGTGGAGAGGATGAAGAAATGGACGTCTTCAGAATAGCGCAGGTCATAGACAACCTCCTGCAAATCCTCATCTAGCTCCGGCTCTTCCGGCAAGGTGAATTGCGGACGCCAATGAATGGATAAAAAGCGATCCTCTTCCGGCGCAGTAAGGCCGAGCCATTCATATTCGTGGTTCCCAGCCAGCGGCACAGCGGGGATCATGCCATGGATAAAGCCGACGGCATCAAACCACTCGGCCCATTCCAAATCCCGCGAGGCGCGGTTGATCAAATCACCAGCGTGCAAAATGAAATCCGCCTTCGGCGCCTGTTGAAACCCCGCTCGAATGACCCGCGCCCAGTGAGACCGCAGCGCATTTTGCGCATCGCCCAGATAGAGGAACGAAATCGGGCCGACTTCAGCCGCCGTGCGCGTTTGCAGCCACTCAGACCATTGCGCGTCAGCGCCCTTCACGCGGTAGGCGTAAAGCGTGTCCGGCTTCAGGCTATCAAAAACAACCGAATGAAAATGCGCAGCTGGTAGACCTGGATTGTCTTTGATCTTGTAGACTTTTCCGGACGCATTTGCCGATTGCAAATCGAGCGCTTCAGTTTGAGCAGGCCAACGCTTAGCGCCCAAATCGAAACGCGCATCATCGCGCGCTTCAACAAGTTCCGCATACGTCTCAGTGACTGTACTATCGGTCCGCCAGGTGACGGCGAAGCTGGTTTGCGGGCTCTTTGGGAGCGTCACCACAATGCGGTCTGGCCAGCCCGTTGCGCCTTGCCAGGGTGGCTGAAGTGGCTCTTCGTGGATATGGCCTGCTTGGTCATGCGCATGCGCGCAGCTGCCAAGAAGGAGTCCCAGACCCAGCAGCGCGGCGGCAAATGCTTTCGCCCCCCGCCCGCCAGAAGCTTGTCGGTTTTGGTCGCCAAAAGTCACAAAAGTCACACCTAGATTATTAAAGCACAGCTGGCCTGCAGCATTTATAGAATGCTTACATTACAGCGCGATAGATGTGTAGGACAGCGTCTTTACAAAAATAAGTACGCTGCTTTATTTCGGGGACGGTGAGCATTTTTAAAGTGCCCTGCGGACAGGCAAACCATCGCGCTGAACTGCGTAGCTTACCGCGTAACCATTGCTTTGAACTTCTGGTATAGCCTCCTTCCGCTAATTAAGGGTGAGGGCTAGGCGATTTCGCCCACTGCAAGAACCGCAATCCTGACCTTGATTCAGGATCTGGTTCCCCAGAACTGAGCCTTGCGATCAACAAGATGCTGAATCAAGTTCAGCATGGCGGCGCTTTCCGCGAGCTAGATGATACCTTCCGCTTCCAGCGAAGCAATCTCGTCTGACGTCATGCCGAGGACCTGACCATAGACCTCTGCGTTATGCTCTCCGAGCTTTGGCCCGGGCCATTTTACGTCGCCAGGGGTCTCGGAGAGTTTGGGGAACACGCTCTGCATTTTCAGGTTCTTGAACGTGTCATGCTCCACATCGACAACCGCTTCGCGGGCTTCAAAATGCGGATCTTCCAGCATATCCGGCGCTTTGAAGATTTTGCCTGCCGGAACGCCGTGCTCGTTCATCAGGTCGAGCAGGTCTTTGGAGGTGTAGTTCTTGGTCCATTCGCCGATAAACTCATCCATCTCAGCCTGGTTCTCACCGCGCGCTTCGTGGGTGGCATAGCGCGCATCATCGCCCAGTTCCGGCTGGCCCATAGCCGCTGCCATGCGCTTCCAAACACTGTCTTGGTTCGCGCCAATGAGGACTTCGCCGTCTTTGGTTGGGTATACATTTGAAGGCGCGACTTTTGGCAGGATGGAGCCAGTGCGTTCGCGGATGAAGTTGGCTTCTGTATACTCGGGAATGGTCGATTCCATCATGGCCAGCACAGCTTCATAAATGGCTGAATCGACGACTTGGCCCTTGCCGGTGACGTGGCGGCGGTGCAGCGCCATCATGGCGCCAAGGCAGGCATATGTGGCGGCCAGGGAATCGCCAATAGAGAGGCCAACGCGGCTCGGCGGTGTAGAGGGATCGCCAGCCAGATTGCGCATACCGCCCATGGCCTCACCAATGGAGCCATAGCCTGCGCGCTGCGAATATGGCCCAGTTTGGCCATAGCCGGAGACACGGATCATGATGATGGCTTCGTTGATGGCGGAGAGCTCTTCATAGCCGAGGCCCCATTTTTCCATGGTGCCAGGGCGGAAGTTCTCCAGCAGAAAATCCGCCTTTTTTGCCAGTTCTTTGACGATGTCCTGGCCCTTTTTATCACGCAGATTGAGCGTGATAGACTTTTTATTGCGGCCAATGACGGGCCACCAGACAGGCTTGTTGCGGCCCCACGCGCGCATGGCATCACCAACTTTCGGCGGCTCAATCTTAATGACTTCAGCGCCGTGGTCGGCCATGTGCTGGCCGCAAAACGGACCTGCAATCAGCTGCCCCATCTCGATGAGTCTCAAACCTTCAAGTGCGCCGCCTGTCATCGCCTGTATCCTTTTCATATGTGTTGTATCGGCCGGATCGCCGGAATGTGGCGCGCTGTATACAAAAGCGGTTGCTCTTTGTATACATTTTTGCCAAAAGTTTCGCTCAGCGACGAGATAAGCCCCCAGGAAGCAGCGTCATGCCCAGATACAGCAGTGTAAATGCGAAAACCGTCCAGATTGTTGAGGTCGGCGCCCGCGACGGCCTGCAGAACGAACCCGAAATCATTTCGACCGACGACAAAGTGACGCTTATCACCCGCGCCATGGCGGCGGGCGTTAACCGACTGGAGGTGGCGAGCTTCGTGCACCCCAAGCGCGTGCCCCAGATGGCGGACGCAGAAGCAGTTATTGAAGCGCTGCCGGATGATAAGGACACCTCTTATATAGGCCTGTGCCTTAACAAGCGCGGCGTCATGCGCGGCCTTGCTACGCGGGAAGGCGGCAAGCGCGGCATTGATGAAGCGGGTTGCGTGATCGTGGCGACAGACACCTTTGGCATGAAAAACCAAGGTCAAACAGTCGAAGACGGCATTCGCGAGAACCAAGAGATGATTCGCCTTGCCAAGGCGGAGGGGCTCATCGCCCAGGTGACCATCTCAGCCAGCTTTGGCTGCCCTTTTGAAGGCGAGGTAGACCCCCAGAAAGTGGTCGATATTGCCAAAGCCATGGCCGACGCAGAACCAGCGGAAATCGCCTTGGCGGACACCATCGGTGTGGGCGTGCCGCCGCAAGTGACGGACCTGGTTGGCCGGGTGCGCGAGGTCATTGGTGATATCCGCCTGCGCGCGCATTTCCACAACACGCGCAATACTGGGATTGCCAACGCTCTGGCAGCGGCGCAAGCAGGCGTTGATGTGCTCGATTCGAGCGTTGCGGGCCTTGGCGGCTGCCCCTTTGCGCCCAAGGCGACCGGCAACATTGGCACCGAAGACTTAATCTACATCTTAGACCGAAGCGGCATTGCCCACGGCGTCGACCTGGAGCAAATCATTGATTTAGCAGGGTGGGTGGAAGGCGTTTTGGGCCGCCCAACCCCGGCCATGGTATCCAAAGCGGGCGGCTTCCCCCAATCGCAGAGCGAGAAGGACGCAATCTGTGCCTGACAGCGCCGCAAACTGACCTATTTGCACCTGAAACGCCGCATGACCCAGGGAACAACAAACGCGCGGCACCACGAATGAGAGGAACACGGCAGCATGAGTTACCGACTTGGCGTTGATGTGGGCGGCACGTTCACAGACTTGCTTGTCATTGATAATGATAGCGGACAAACCTTCCGCACGAAGGTCCCGTCAACCCCCCATGATCCGTCTGAGGCGGTGGTCAGCGGCTCTAAGAAGGTCTGCGCAGACGCTGGGGTGAATGCTGAAGACATTAATTACTTCATGCATGGGACGACGGTTGCCACCAACGCCGTGCTAGAAGGCAAAGGCGCCCGCGTTGGCCTGGTTGTCACAGAAGGCTACCGCCAAATCCTGCAAATCGCCCGCTCGCTTGTGCCTGGTGGTCTGGCGGCCTGGATCATCTGGCCCAAGCCAGAGCCGATGGCACCGCTGGAGTGCACTGTTGAAGCGCCGGAGCGGATGGCTGCTGACGGTTCGACCGTCCGCGCTCTTGATGAAGCAAAGCTGCGCGAGAACCTCCAAGCGCTGAAAGGCGAAGGCATCGAAGCGCTGACCATCTGCCTTATGAACTCTTATGTGAATGGCGCGCATGAAGAAGCGGTGGCAAAAGTCTGCGCTGAGGAATTCCCAGACCTACCCATCACCATTTCGTCCGACATTCTGCCGGAAATGCAGGAATATGAGCGGGCGCTGACAACGGTGGCGAACTCCTCCGTGCGTCCGGTTGTGGCGCGCTATGTACAAAACCTGAAAGACGAGCTCGACAGCTGGGGCATGCAAGGCAAGCTGAACCTGCTGCGCTCTGATGGCGGGCTGCAAAGCGCTGATAAGTCAAAAGAAGCGCCGGTGAACTTGCTGATGTCCGGCCCAGCGGGCGGTGTCTCTGGCGCGCTTTATGTGGCCAAAACGGCTGATCTTCCCAACATCCTCACGCTCGACATGGGTGGCACGTCCACCGACGTGGCTCTCATTGAGAATTATGAGCCGCGGCTCCGGCGCGAAACCTCTGTCGGTGACCTGACAGTCCGCGCGTCCTCGCTCGACATTAAAACCGTTGGCGCCGGTGGCGGCTCCATCGCCCATGTGCCTGAACTCACCGGCGCGCTGCGGGTTGGCCCTGAGTCTGCCGGCGCCGTCCCCGGCCCTGTCGCTTACGGCAAGGGTGGTGAAGCGCCGACTGTGACCGATGCTAATGTGGTGCTTGGCTATCTGCCTGAAGCGCTGCTAGGCGGCACCTTCAAGCTGGACCGTGAAGGCGCTAAGAAAGCTGTTCAAACCATTGCCGACGCGCTCGGCATCACGCTGCTTGAAGCGGCGGCGGGCATTATCGACATTGTGAACGAAAACATGTTCGGTGCGCTGCGTCTCGTCTCCGTCCAGCAAGGCTATGATCCGCGTGACTTTGCGCTCATGGGCTTTGGCGGTGCCGGTCCGCTGCATGCCAACGCCCTTGGCAAGCTCATGAACTCCTGGCCGGTGATCATTCCGCCCTCCCCTGGCGTCCTGTGCGCCTATGGGGATGCCACGACCCGGCTGCGCGTTGAGGCTCAGCGCAGCTTTAACACTGCTGCGCCCAATACCACGGATGCAGACATGGCCGCCGTGCTGCAAGAAATCGCCGATGAGGTGACACGGGAGCTGAGCGAGGAAGGCGTCGCGCCAGCCGAGCAGGAGCTGCGCTTTGAAATCGACGTGCGCTACACGGGCCAAGCCTTTGAAGTACCGCTCGCGGTCAAAATCGAAGACTTCAAAGCCGGCAACGGCATGGCCGCGCTTGAAAAAGCGTTTGATGAAGAACATGAGCGCCTGTTCACCTTCAACCTCGATGTCGCCCATGAGTTTGTGAATATGCGCGCAACGGCCCTCGGCCCAGAGCCGAAGGTGGAAGCGCAGACCATTGAAAAAGGTGATGGCGACCCATCGGGCGCGAAGCTGCGTGACCATGAAATGGTTGTGGATGGAAAAATGGCCCCGGCCATTATCTATCAGCGCTCAAAATTGCGCTCCGGCGATAAGGTGCTTGGCCCCGCCATCATCACCGAAATGGACTCAACCACCGTTGTTATGGGCGGCTGCGTGGCAGACGTTGATGACTTCGGTAACATCTTGATTAACCCCGCTTAAGTGGAGCGCGCCATGACTGCAGAAATCATCCAAAGCAATACAGCCGCTTTCGACAAGGTCGACGTTGACCCGGTCACCCTGGACATCATTGAAAACGCTCTGCGCAACGCGCGCATCGAGATGGACGCCACACTGTTCCGCACGGCCATGAGCCCTGGTATCCGCGAGCAAGGCGACGCCTTCCCGCTGATTGCGGACCATAAAGGCCAAATGGTCGTCGGCCAGTTCGGCAGCTTCATTGACGGCTTTTTGCAAGAATACAAAGGCCAGATCGAAGAAGGCGACATGATTTGGCTGTCTGACCCCTATAGCTGCCAAGGGGCCATCAGCCATAACAATGACTGGCTTATCCTGCTACCCATCTTCCGGAATGGCCGCCTCATCAGCTGGGCCGCTATGTTTGGTCACCAAACCGATGTGGGCGGCAAAGTGCCTGGCTCCCTGCCAACCGATGGCGGCTCCATTTTTGAAGAAGGCGTGCGCATTCCGCCCGTCAAAATCTACAAAAAGGGCGCTTATCAAGAAGACATTGTGGACCTGGTCATCCACCAAGTCCGCATGCCGGCCTGGTGCCGCTCTGACCTCAACGCCTTGATCGCCTCCTGCCGCATGGCAGAGCGCCGTGTGCATGAAATGTGCGAGCGCTTTGGCGATGAAATCTATGTCGCTGCCACGGACGAACTGCTCGCCCGCAACTACCGCGCGATGAAGCAGCTGATTTCCAACTCGATTGGTGAAGAAGCGGTCAGCTTCCAAGACTATCTATGCGACGACGGCGTCGGTTTCGGCCCCTATAAAATCAAATGCACCATGTGGCGCGAAGGCGAAAAAGTCGTGCTCGACTTTGAAGGCACAGACCCGCAGTCGGCCGCGTCCATCAACTTCTACCTCAACGAAAACATGTTCAAGATGTTCTTCGGCATCTACATGATCATGGTTTTCGACCCGCAAATCCTGTTCAACGATGGCTTCTATGACCTGGTTGAAGTGCGCATCCCAGAAGGCAGCCTTTTAAAGCCACGCTTCCCGGCCGCCCTCTCCTGCCGCACCCATGCGCTGGGCCGCATCTTTGATGTGCTGGGCGCCCTTCTCGGCCAACGCACGCCAGAGTTCCTCAACGCAGCAGGCTTCTCCTCCTCGCCGCACCTCATGTTTTCAGGCTTTGAGCGCAATACAGGCGACTGGTTCCAGCTGTTCCAAATCGGCTTCGGCGGCATCCCAGGCCGTCCCTTTGGGGATGGCCCCGACGGCCACTCCCTATGGCCTGGTTTCACCAATGTGCCAAACGAATTCCTGGAGCGCTATTACCCCATGCGCATTGAGCGCTATGAAACCGTGCCTGATTCCGGCGGCGCAGGCCTCAACCGTGGCGGCAATGGCATCATCATGAGCTATCGCTTCCTGCAAACCGGCACCATCGCCATCCACGACGACCGTTGGTTCACCTACCCTTGGGGCGTAAACGGCGGCGAGCCTGGCATGCGCGCTAAGAAAATCCTCATTAAAGCCGATGGCACGGAAATGGTGCTTGGCAACAAGCAGGATAATATCACCGTCGAAGAAGGCGACCTGCTCCACTACATCACCTGGGGCGGCGGCGGCTGGGGCGACCCGCTCGAGCGCGATCCTGCTCTCTTAGAGCTTGAATTGAAGCGCGGCCTCGTCACGGCAGAAGGCGCGAAAGCCTATGGCGTGGTACTGGACGCGGCTGGCAAAGTCGACACAGCAGCCACGGAAGCGCTCCGGGCCAAAATGCGCTCAGAGCGCGGCGAAGTTCCGCTCTTCAACGCTGGCCCGGATATCGAAACGCTGCGTGCACGCTGCCTGGAAGAAACCGGCCTACCAGCGCCCATCGCGCCGGTTTGGGAAGAGCCTGCCATGGCGGAAGCAGCTGAATAGGTCGCTTTTCATCCGTGCAGCGCTATGGTGCCGGGCTTTTTGCTGCAGCGAGCCTCTTTGCCGCGGTGGCGGACGATAGCCCGGCGGCCGGCATGGACAGGACTGCGGTGACGCTCAGCTATTTCGAAATCCCGGTGTCCGATATGGACCGGGCAGTTGCCTTTTATAGCGCCGTCTTTGGCGTAGACCTGGCCCAAACGACCATAGACGGCTACGACATGGCACTTTTTCCTGAGGGCGCGCCCAATGGTGCCTTGGCCAAAGGCGATGTCTACGTGCCCGGCAAAGCTGGCCCAGTGATTTACTTCCATACGCCCGACATTGACGGCACTATAAAGCGGGCCGTCGCCAATGGAGGCAGCGTGTTGCTCCAAAAGCAATCCGTCGACGACTTTGGATTTGTGGCGGAATTTGAGGATAGTGAAGGCAACCGCATTGCCCTTCATGAACCGCTCAAGACGGAATAGCCCTATGTCCACCCGCATCAAAACGACACCAGACCCCTTTGAACCCTATAAAATCAGCCAAGGCATTGTGGCGGGAGACTTTGTGTTTCTGTCGGGACAGGCCGCGATTGACAAGCAAGGTGAATTGGTTGGCGTTGGGGATTTTAATGCTCAAGCTACGCAGGTGATGGCGAACATTGCCGAGCTGTTGGGCGAAGTTGGGCTGAGCTTGGACCACATTGTCA